>OGRD01001248.1_pt1 | contig 10474 bp, 5 predicted proteins | sample 1553441 | NCBI WGS metagenome assembly OGRD01 (sample SAMEA2580106, study PRJEB22360) | human gut metagenome | biome: human gut; feature: human-associated habitat; material: faeces | place: Denmark | collected 2008/2010
CGTTCATGGAAGGATATCCAGAGGTGTCCCAGATGAGCATTGCGGCTATCCGAAAACTGAACGAGGCCGGTATCAAATGCACTACATTGACGAAGGGATTGCTTCCCATAGAATTGGCGGAACTTTCTCCGGAAAATGAATATGGGATCACGTTGATAACGCTGGATGAAGCATACCGGGAACAGATGGAACCGGGAGCTGTTCCCTGTGCAGACCGACTGGCAGCGCTGAGAGCGCTTCACGAAGTTGGTTGCAAGACGTGGGTGAGCATAGAACCGTATCCAACACCGAACATGATAGAGCAGAATTTACGCGAAATCTTGGAAGCTGTAGCATTTACCGACAGGATCATCTTCGGCAGAACGAATTACAGCAAGACAGCAAACGCCTATGAAGGACAACGGCACTTTTACAATGAATGCGCAGCAGAGGTGACGGCTTTCTGTCAAGAGCGCGGCATTGATTATCACATAAAGGAAAAGACGATCACAGAAGAATGAGGTGGAAACAGTGGCGCTATTACAAGACTTGATCCGGCAGATCAACGATCCAACACTTAGGGATAGGATTTTGCAGGAAACCAATAAATTGATGAAGCAGAAAAAGTTCGGACTCGTATTCGAGGAACATCTGCCGGAATGCACGCCACTCTACGATGTGCCGATTCGTGTTGGTTCCAAGGTCGCGCTGAAGACCGGATATGTTAGCGACATCTATACTGTCGTAAAGATGAACGGTGATGAAGTGCTCTGCGATCGCCGAGATACACACGAGCAGAAAAACTTTAAGCTGGATGAGCTTGTGGTAGTGGCTGAGTTTGGTGAGCCGATCTATCCCACACTAAAACCGCTGGATGCAGTTCAGAACGCTCCAGATAGCGACCTTTGGCATACGTTGATTGAGGCGGACAACTACCACGCGCTCCAGTTGCTGGAATATCTGTACGCAGAGAAGGTGGACTGCATCTACATCGATCCACCATACAACACCGGAGCCAAGGACTGGAAATACAACAACGACTATGTAGATGGTTCCGACGCTTATCGTCACAGCAAATGGCTCTCCATGATGGAAAAGCGTCTTAAGATTGCTAAAAAACTGCTGAATCCCAAAGACTCCGTTTTAATTGTAACCATTGATGAAAAAGAATATCTTCATCTTGGCTGCCTTCTTGAGGAGATTTTTTCTGGGAAAACGATGCAAATGGTTAGTATAACCATTAATCCCTCTGGAGCAAAGCGAGATAATCTATTTTCGCGCTCTGATGAATATGCGTATATTATTCTCTTTGGTAACGCACAAGTGGTACACCCGAAAGGAAATGGCAATGAACGAGAAGTAAGATGGTGGTATTTACGCAGAACGGATTATGCCTCCAGAAGAGGGACTGTTAAAGGAGGTGTGGCCCAATTTTATCCAATATATGTTGATGATAAGACAATGAAGATCGTTGCTATAGGAGAGGCATTGAAACCAGAGCAACAAAGATTTGATATCCCAGCTATTGAAGGTGCTACTCCTGTATTCCCCGTTAGAGACGATGGAGTTGAAATGAACTGGGGAATAACAAGGGACTCTTTACAGAAACTTTGTAAAGAAGGCGTTGTAAGAGTTTCTCCAGGAAGCAAAAACCAACCATATGTGTTTAGATATTTAAGTGCTAATTATGTTGATAAAATTAAAAGCGGTCGATGGGCCGTACGAGGCCTACGCGAGGATGGAACAAAAATAGTTGTCGAAACAGAAGGTAAGGTTACAAGAACAACAACCGTATGGCAAAACAAAAGTTATGATGCGGGACAATACGGAACATCTGTACTTGGCGATATAATAGGAAGCGGTAAATTCACTTTCCCAAAATCGGTGTATGCTGTAATGGATACACTCAAGTATTTTATTGCAAATAAGAAAAATGCTCTTGTTGTTGATTTTTTCGCAGGATCTGGTACAACCATGCATGCTGTCAATCTGTTAAATTCGATAGACAATGGTCATCGTCGGTGTATTATGGTGACCAACAATGAAGTTTCAGCGGATGAAGCAAAAGCGTTAGATGAAAAAGGATATAGGCCAGGAGATAAGGAGTGGGATAGACGCGGTATTGCTAGGTATGTCACATGGCCTCGAACGGTTTGTTCCATTAAGGGATGCAATATTGATGGCAAACCTCTCGATGGGAACTATGGATGTAATGTAGAACAATATACCGAAATTGACGGGGAAACTGTTAATCCTGAAACTGGAAAAAAGATTCGAGGAAAAGTATATAAAAAAGAAAAAGAACCTGCTTATCCTGAATTAGCGGATTTGAAGATGTCTGATGGATTCAAAACCAATGCTGTGTTCTTCAAACTGAGCTTCCTTGACAAAACCTCTGTTGCTCTCGGCAGACAGTTCCGTGAACTGCTTCCGGTGCTCTGGATGAAGGGCGGCGCCATTGGTAAGTGCCCTGCTCTTGAAAATGATAATCTCCCGAACATGCTGATCTTGCCGCAAAACAAAATGGCTGTTCTGGTAGATGAAATATATTATTCAGAGTTCGATGCCGAATTGAGCCAGCATCCAGAAATCCAGACAGTATTCATTATAACGGATTCAGAGACAGCATATCGGTCAATGATCCGTACCTACGATGGCAAAGACTGCTATCAACTTTACAGAGACTATCTGGATAATTTCAGAATCAATACGGGGAGGTAACCATGAGAGTAGAATTATTCCCTTTTCAGAAAAGAGCGCTTGCTGATATCCGTATGAAGACTGCGGAGGCAATGGGTAGCTATCACAGAACACATGCGCCGCAGGTGGTTTCCTTTACTGCTCCAACCGGAGCCGGAAAGACCATCATTATGTCCGCGCTGATTGAGGCTATTCTTTTCGGTGATGAACAGTATATGGAGCAGCCGGATGCAAGCATTGTCTGGCTTTCGGATTCGCCTCAGCTGAACGAGCAGTCAAAGCAAAAGATCGACTCCAAGGCTGATAAGATCAAGTTGTCGCAGTGCGTTACAGTTTCCGAGGAATCCTTTGATAAAGAGGTATTTGAGGACGGTCATGTTTATTTTCTGAATACGCAGAAACTGTCGGTCACCTCCAAGCTAACGAAAAATGGCGATGGCAGGACTTATACAATTTGGCAGACGCTTGCAAATACTGTTCGGGAAAAGAGCGACAGGCTGTACTTTATCATAGATGAAGCGCACCGCGGCATGCAGGGACGTGAGGCCAGCAAGGCCACGACAATCATGCAGAAATTTATCAAGGGTAGCGATGAGGAGCATATTCCGCCGATGCCAGTGGTGATTGGTATGTCCGCGACGACTCAACGGTTCAATGCTCTGGTCGAGGGCACATCCTCAACCATACATAAGTCCATTGTCACAGCGGATGAAGTGCGGGCGTCCGGACTTTTGAAAGACCGCATTGTCATCACTTACCCAGAGGTCAGTGCAGTCAACAACGATATGGCTATCCTGCAGGCGGCAGCAGACGACTGGAAGGAAAAGTGGGAACATTGGACGCAGTATTGTTTTGAGCAGCATTACGCCTATGTGAATCCAATTCTGATCATCCAGGTGCTAAATGGAACCGGAGGCAAGCTGACCGATACCAATCTGGATGATTGCATCGCAAAGATTGAGGAACGGACCGGATTCAAGCTGGAAAACGGTCAGGTAGTCCATACCTTCGGAGGAACAAATGCCTCCCTTACGGTAAACGGGCTTGAAGTACGTTATGAGGAACCTTCCCGTATCGCAAATGACCGAAATATCCGTGTCGTGTTCTTTAAAGAGAACCTGTCCACAGGATGGGATTGCCCAAGGGCAGAGACCATGATGTCTTTTAAACACGCGAATGACGCAACCTATATCGCCCAGCTCCTTGGACGCATGGTCAGAACTCCGATGCAGATGCATATTCAGGTCGATGATGTCCTGAATGATGTGCATCTGTATTTGCCGTATTTTAACGAGGAAACGGTCAAAAATGTCGTGGAGGCATTGCAGAGCAGTGAGGGTGGAGATATTCCGACAGACATATATGGTGAGTCGCTATCTGGGAAACGCTTCGAGACACTAACTGTTAAACCGAAGAAGAAAATGCAAACGTCAATTCCGGGACAGCTGACTTTGGAGGTGCTTGCAAATCAAGGTACCGAGGTGCCAGCTTTGGTATCCATAACGGATACACAGGGTGCACCTACTCCGGTACAGCAGCAGACACAGATCCCGGATGTAGCAGAAGTGACACCCGCACAGCCTACAAATGCCTTCCAGCAAATGAGCGCCGATAGCACACAGACCGTTCAGACGGATGTTAAACCGACAGCAGATGCTCAGCCGAGCGCAGTTACTGCACCTGAAACTATGGCTCCAGATAGCCAGCAGGAAGAAGTGGAGGATTTATTTGACCGTGAAGCGGTTATGAAATTTATCAATGATGCCGGTCTGCTTTCTTATAATGTCAGAGCGCTCCGGATTAACGATTACCTCAAATCGCTATATCGGATGGCACACCTGCTTAGTATGTCCAAGCTGCACCGTGAGGCAATCAGAGAGGTGCAGGATGAGATTGTCCAGATAATTCGTGATTATGTGGAAGATATGAAAGCTACGGGCAAGTACGATGATCTTGTGCAGCAGGTAAAACAGTTCAAGCTGGCCACGCAGATTTTTGATGCGTTCGGCGAGACTGTGGACAACTATTCTGTTCATGATATGTTTACGACGACCGATACAGATATTGAACGTCAGTTCCAGATTGCCGATGTGAAGTTGGGACGTGAAGGCATTGGTATGGCATATGGCAATAAGTATGGCGACCTCAGTGACCTCACGGCTTTTAAGATAGACGTCATTCTTTTTGTTGCTGACGAGAACTGCATGAACAGACTTCACACCTATGCGGAAAACCGGTTCCACGGACTGAATGATGATTATCGCAGATATATTGCCACTATCAGCTCAGAGAAAATCCGCAGAGATTACGACAGCATCGTCTCTGATGGTGATGTGGTCAGCAAGCATAACTTCCGCCTTCCAGAGACAATACAGGTTCCACATGAGGCTGGTGGCAAAGAATACCGTGATCACTTGTTCGTTAGTGATGCCACGGGAACAGCGAAACTGAAGCTAAACGGCTGGGAGGCTGATTTGATTGCAGAGGAAGAAAAGCGGAAGGATTTTGTCTGCTGGATTCGCAATCCTTCCAGAGCGTCATGGGCACTGTGCATTCCCTATGAAATCAACGGAGAGATTAAACCAACTTATCCTGATTTTATCATAGTGCGTGAAGATGAGCGCCTTGGCTATGTGATCGATATCCTTGAGCCACACAGTGCAGACTTTAAGGACAATCTTGGAAAGGCTAAAGGTTTTGCAGAATACGCAAGACAGAATCCGGGTGTCGGTAGAATCCAGCTTATCCGTATGGGTAAGGATGCAGCGGGAAGAAATCAGTTCAGACGACTAGATATGTATAAAACAGCAATCCGTGAAAAGGTTTCTTGTGCGATAAACACAGATGAGCTAGATCATATCTTCGATACAGATGGTGTCATCGAGTAAGAATCATAATATCTAGGTATTTTTACAGCATCTGGAACTTCGATACTTTTGAAGCAAAGTTGGGTAATAACAAACAAAACCTTCCACAGAATTCATCTCCCCACTGGATGAAATCTGTGGAAGGTTATGTTTTAGGAGGCTATAAATGTGCAAGCTGTGATATAGTTGCATCTTCATAGGCGACTAAAACAAGGGGAGTGCAGAGGGGAGCAATCTCCTTTGACGCTGGGTTTCCAATAGGGGCGCGCAGCATCCCTGTTGGCACACGATTTTGCTCTGCAAAGTCTAGTGTGTTATACCTTTGCTTCCGGCTGACGCGGGAAAGGGGTTGGCGGCATACTCTGCGGTGCGGCAGAGTGTGGCAACAAACGCTTTTTCGCGGCAGTAGGACAGGTGGATTTTGTGACGGGGGTTACGGCACAAACGCAGGATTTTTGAGAAGCAAAATCCGACTGGCCGGAAAAGGAAGGAAAGGCATATAAAACCCCTCGTCTCGCCGCCGCGCCGCTCCGGTTTCAACGTTTCTTCCGTTTTCCCTTGCCGTGGGTCATAGTCGTTTTCCCTCGCTGGCTGATGGGGCTTTTCAGGTACTTGGACTTTTTAAGCCCGCTGATGATTGAGACAAATTCTTCCTTCGTGAGTGTGTCATAATCAAGCCCAATCGTTGCCATGAACGCACGGATTTGCTTTTCCTCGGAACTGCCCTCAAAGTTCATTGCCTCCCGCAACTGGTTCTGCATATTTTCTGCAAAGGAGACTTCATCCGCAGTCATGGTGTCAGGGCGATGCTGCTCTCGAATATCACGGAGGATACCTTTCAGATCATCCGCAATCAGGCTTCCGAAATATTTATCTTCCCGAATCTGCGCCACTTCCAGCGTGTGTGTCAGCCGCGTGCGGTAGTGGTCGCCTTCAGGCGCGAGGAACACCTGCGTCTTGTATTTCAGTCGGCGAAACGCTTTGCAGTGGATGATGCGGTCGCGGTCGCGTTGGAAGTCCGTGCGCATCGGGCAGGGGTCAATCGGCTTTTCGCGCCCGCGCGTGTCCTTCGCGCAGACCGCCCGCGGTGATAGACGCTGTGCCTCCTCCTGCTCCAATCGCTCCCTGATGGTCATCGTCGTTTCCCTCCTCTCTTTGCATTATAATTACAACATCGAGGGGCAAAAATCCTTGCGAAATCACAAATTTGACGCGAAAAATTCACACTTTACAAATCTACGTTTTTATGCTATGATACTTGACTGCATCAACAAATTCGCAACGGGAGGAAAACTGACCCCATGAAGAAGAAATCAACCGCGAAGAAAGTATTGCTGACCATCCTCGGCGTCCTGCTGGCGCTGGTGATCGTGCTGATGGGCACGGTCTACGTCATCTGGCACGACGAAATCACAACGCTGCTGTCCTTTCAGCAGGTGACACAGCGCGATGAAAGCCATAAGGATGGCTCGGTGTATGTGCTGAATGTCTCCGGCGGCTACCATTTCGACGAGTTCCTGGCGCAGGGCGGCGCGTCCAATGACACGGAGCTTATCTCCTTTATCACGAACAGCATCACCAAGGGCATTATCCCCATGAACATCAAAACCTCGGAAATCGCCTGCTCCGCTTTCACCGCGGATACGGCGGACGGCGACCGCGTTTTCGGCCGCAACTACGATTTCCACGAGACGAACACCGTCATCGTCTACACGAATCCGGGCAACGGACGTCATGCTTCCTATTCCACGGTGGACTTGCAGTTCCTCGGCTTAGACAGCACGAAGGACGTGACCACCTTTGGGCAGAAGATTCTCACGCTTGCCGCTCCTTTTGCGCCGCTGGATGGCGTGAATGACGCGGGCGTGGCATGCGGCATCTTCATGTCCTATCAGGGCGGAGAGAAGGTCGCCGCGACGAATCAGCAGACCGACAAGCCAGATTTGACCTCGACCACGATGCTCCGCATGGTTCTGGACTACGCCGACTCCGTTGAAGAAGCGGTTGAACTGGTGGAAAAGTACGACCTGCACGACTCCGCGAAGACGAGCTTCCATTATATGATTGCGGATTCCACGGGCAAGAGCGCGATTCTGGAATGGGTGTCTGACAGCAGTGACGACGATGCGGACGGCGCGAACCGCCACTTGAACGTCATCTGGAACGACGCTGACCCGCTCTCCGGCGCGACGGACTGGCAGATGATTACCAACTTCATCATCACGCCGGATTACTACACGGCGGACGCGAACAAACCGGGTCTTGACCGCTATGAGCTTCTGCGCGACCGTCTGGCGGAGCTGAACGGCGTCGTGGCGGACGAAGAAGCGGCGATGGGTCTGCTCGATGCGGTCAGCCGCCGCGACTGGGGCAATCCCGGCGATTCCAACTCGCTGACGATTCACTCTGCCGTCTATAACCTCACGGACAAGACGGTGCTGTGGGTTGGCAATGAGCATTACGGCGAAGAAGGCTACACGTTCCGCTTCAGCCTGAATAAATAATACTATTTCCAAATGAGAATGCGCCAAGATGCGCCGCGAATTTTTCGCTCTGGCTAACGGGAGTGGAATGCAGCGTAGCAGCGCTACGCTAAATGGAATGAGCGGACGACAAAATCAAAAAGGCACAAGCAGATGGCGCAGACGAATGCGAAAATCGTATTCAGCAGATACTTCCGGATTGGCGCTGCAAGCGGCAGCGTCCGGCGGCTTGACTTCGTTTTCGTGGTATCACGGGCGATGACCTCGTACTTTCCGTTCAGCCTGCACGCAATCACCGTGTGCTGAATCGTGATGGTGTTCTGCTGGAAGTCGATGGCATCCCAGCGCAGCCCAACGGCTTCGCTGCGCCGCAAACCGTAGAATGCCGCCAGCATGACCGGCGTTTCAATCAGCGTCCCCTTTACGCAGGCGAGAAGCTGGTTGATTTCATCCTTGTCATAGAAAGCAGGCTGGAAGCCGTTCTTGCGCGGGCGGTCTACCTTATCCGCTGGATTCACGGAAAGCTGGTCTGTCTTTACCGCATATTTCAGCGCCCGATGAATGAGGGCATGATAGTGAATCACCGTGTTGGACTTTACCCGCGCCAGCTGTGCTGTGTAGAAATCCTGAATGTCTTGGGCTGTCAATTCCGTGATGGTCACGCCTGTTTTGCGGAACCACGGAACGATGGTGCTTTTCATCATCCCGTCGTAAGAGCTGTACGTCGTAATCGCTATCGTGCTCTTCGCGATTTTCAGCCAGCGTTCCAGATAATCCGCAAACAGTTCGCCCTTCTCCACTGCCTCCGTATCTTCCGCCGGAAGCTGGAAGGTTTGGCGCTGTTCCATCAGGAACGCTTCCGCCTTCTTCTTGTTTCCACGGATTAGATAGCCTGTGGGAATCCACGATACGATTTTCGGATGAGAATGCGCTATCTGCGTGCGCCTTCTCATTTTTATTTAGAAGCAATGTGGAATGTTTTACCTCTTCAATAATTGGGAGTTGAATGTTGCATCAAAGTATGCATAGCTGTCTGCGATAATACCAAACATCTTCTCAATATCTTGTATTGCGAATGAAATGGTCGTAATAATCATATTCCGACTTGAATAAGTGATTTCGTATGTGCTTCAAAAATCGTTTTTGGTAATTCTCGATAACATCTTCATGAAAACTATTTTTAATAAACGCATCTAATGGACGCCAATTGTCAGTAGGCTTCCCGTCACACACCAATCGAAGCAAATTCCTAAATACCTGCTCTACTTTCTTGTCGTTTTTCTCATTTTTCAATGCAAAATACAAAGTGTTATAGTAATGTGGAAGCCAATTGGAATCGGAAGCAAATTTGACAAATTGCTTTAAATTGTCTTCATGGCAAAGGTATTCTGCGGTGATATACTTTAATACATAATGCGTCTCTTTTTTTATTTTTTCTTCCGTTATCTCAACATTTTGACCGCAATTTTGCAGATCATCATATACGTCTTTTGAAAGATTTATGCCAATTGTTTTGACCGAATTTTCCAAAAGATACGCATCTACATATGCTTGACCGACAATCAATTCCTTTCTCAAATTTTTCAATTCTCTTGCAGGCATTTCATCAAACTCCCCTTTTGCAATAGCTCCCCTCAGCAAAATTCCATTTTGAGCAAATTCATCCTTGCATATTAACAGCACTAAATTCACAAGGGATTTTAACGAATCTTGCTTAACATCCTTTGTGCTTAATATAACAGAATCGCTCACAACCAGTCCATTAATTTCTTCTGATTTTACTTGAAAGTCATGATATACGATTGATGAGAATTTCCCCATAAAACTTCTTGCTTCGTTTTGCGATAGTCCTTTTAATTTATTTTTGAATCCCAAGATGTCTAAAAAAGCAACGTATTTCATATTTGCCTCCATTTTTGTTAACATTATGCAATATCTCTCCATTCCCTTGGAATCAAGTCGTTTGTAAATTAAATATTATCAGTATAGCAAGGCAGAAAACAGCTTGTTAAAAGCAGATTTCCGTCTTACAATTTCAAGTATAGCATATCACATCTTAATTGTTAATAGCTGATTTCGCCGCTTTGTCCCGTCGGCAATCCTGCTCATCAGTTCTTCATACGAATTGATTCCGTTTTCTTTCAGATAAATGATGGACTGCGAAACAGCATCAAGGTTGTGCCGCTCCGCCCATACCTGATAGCCTCTGCCCTTGCCCTCGCGCATCTTCTTCTCAATGTCAATCATCAGCGCAATCTGCCTGCCCGTGTACTGGCTTCTCGGAATCCGGGGAATATGCACCTGACTGCCGCCCAGCACATTCCGCAAAGCATCCTCTGTGTACGCCGCGCCCAGAGAATCAAGGCGAATAAAGCGTTTGCCGGATGGCGGCTTCACGCTGATTTGTGCGCCGCGCTTCACCCTGCATCCGGCTTCTTCCAGCAG
>OGRD01001249.1_pt1 | contig 10471 bp, 8 predicted proteins | sample 1553441 | NCBI WGS metagenome assembly OGRD01 (sample SAMEA2580106, study PRJEB22360) | human gut metagenome | biome: human gut; feature: human-associated habitat; material: faeces | place: Denmark | collected 2008/2010
TGTCTCATCTTTATTACATTTCCGTAAAGCCCATTATACTTGAAAAACGCGTTTTTTCGTATGTTAGGAGCATGAAGAAAACGCATTATCTTAATGAAAAACGCGAATGTGTGATAGACTGCTACATAGAGGCAACCAACTTATCGACCATTCCTATTAATGGACTGGCCTTAGTTCGGGAATGACAAATTTGGCCTATTTTCTTACCGGTGATAACGACCGTAGCTGCTATAGCCGCTGGCACAGATACCCCACGTAGGTTGGAGCGTATCAGTCACAGCACAAATCTCAGTAGCAGTCTATCCTTGATAGCCGACATCGTTAAGCCAGAATCCGCCAGTCATCGTGTACTTGATCCCTTTGATCTCGCTTCTCCAGCAACGATATCCAAGCGGTTGATAGAGAGGCATTATGGTGCAGTAGTCGAAAAGCTTCTTCTGAATCTCTGTTATAACCTTCGTGCGTTCATTATAATCAACGGTGGTACGCGCCCTATTGACAAGTGCCAAGTAGCCTTCGCGATCAAGGTTTGTACATTCGGCGGCGACCTCGCTGCGGTTACAGAAATTGTCAATGAGCAGCATTGGTTCAGACCAACCAAGGCTAAGGAACGCTATGTCGAAATTGCCATCGCGGACATCCTGATTGACATAAGACCAATTCTGCGTTGTTATATTCAACTCAACACCTATGGCCTTTAGATCATCACGGAATGACTCAGCGGCGATTATCGGAGTGGCGGTATCACGGCTGGAAAACGTTATAGAAAACTTCTTACCGTCCTTGTCGACATAACCGTCTCCATCAGTATCCGTCCAACCGGCTTCCGCAAGCAGAGTTTTGGCCGCCTCTACATCGTAGTCGTAGTTGGCCTTGTAATACTTCACTGCCTCCTCATCGTAGTTCAAGCAGTTATTCTGTATAAGGCAGTATGTGGAATAGTAATCATCGCTGGTATATGCATCGATATTGTTACGGTTGAACGCCTTTATCAGCGCCTTGCGAACATTTATGTCTGAAAGGAATTTATTTTTGGTGTTAAACTCTGCATAGGCTACAGTCGCGCCGGCAGCAACCACGGTTGTTATATCCGGATTGGCTTTGAGATCTTCAAGATAATCCGCATATGCGTCAGTGAGCACATCATATTCACCGCTGCAAACGCCGGTATAATAAGTAAAGTTCTCACCGCCCATGACAACACGAACGGTCTGCACAAGACACGCCCCTTTGTTTTCAACGAGAGGGTTATGAGTGGAATAGCCAGGATTGGCCTTGAGAATAGCATAAGCTCCTGGGGAGTATTCCTCAACATAGTATGGGCCATAGGGATGGCACCCCCACAGAAGTTCTTCGTTAGTCATACTGTCCAGTTCGTCTTTATCGATAACACCGACGAAGCACTGCATAAAGTTGAACTCCATATCAGCCTGAAATTGGGAAAGATGGAATATAACATCGCGCCCTGAAATTTCCATGGACTCTATGTACTGATATCCATCCGCATAGGAGCTGCACTCAAGTCCATGCTCTATGGAGGCTACAACATCCTCGGGCTCAAGCTGTTCACCGGTAGAGTAATACATACCTTCGGGGAATGTAAGCGTCCATGTGAGTCCATCATCGCTCCATACGGAATTGGATGCAATGCCCGGCAAGGCTGTGCCATCATCAGCCTTGTTTAGTATGCTGTCAGCATAAAGGCACTGCATATCGTTCCACGAGTCGCACTGATACATATCCACGCCATCCCACTCGCTGTCAACGATAACCAATTGCTCGGGGACTTCTATCGGGCCTGCTGGATTTACTGGGGCATCAGTCGCCATGTTGGCGTTGTTGGCGGAAGGGTCATTTGTTGCATTGGAGCCAACAGCAGATTCTCCGCACGCTGTGGCAATACTCATCAATAATGCAAGAACGATGAGCATAGCTAACATTTTGAGCTTCATTTTGTTTCCTCCTGTAAAATATTATTTTATCTTTATCGCCTTATTTGGCGTTAAGATCGTATGCCTCTGCAACATTGTCCGCAAGGTGGCAGCACACCCTGTGAGCCGATGCCACATAGCGCATATCGGGTTCGCTGTTTTCACAGCGCGTTGTAGCAAATGGACAGCGCGGATGAAAATTGCAGCCCTTTGGCAGGTCTATGAGACTGCCTGGCTCCCCTTTCATTATACGTTTTTCCCTGCTGCGCAGATGAGGATCCAGTATGGGCGATGCAGCCATAAGCGCCTGTGTATATGGGTGCATAGGATCGGAGCATATAACATCTGTAGGTCCGCACTCAACAATCTTCCCTAGATACATTATAGTGATCCTGTCACTAATATAACGCAGCACATTCAGGTCATGAGTTATTACAAGGTACGTTAGCCAATGCCGCTCTTGAAGATCTAGCAGCAGGTTCAGGATCTGCGCCTGAACGGAAATATCAAGAGCCGATGTGGGTTCATCAAGTATCATTATCTGAGGGTTGACCGCCAATGCTCGCGCTATAGCTATCCTTTGGAGTTGACCTCCCGAAAGCTGATGAGGATAACTGTAAAGATATCTCTTGTCCATCTTAACAGCATTTAGCGCTTCTACAGCTTTTGTCTTTGCCTCGGTCCTAGACATGCCATGTATTATAAGAGGACGTATGATAGACCCCTCAACAGTGTCCCTAGGGTTAAGATTCGAAGCGGGATCTTGGAAAACAACAGCTACTTCCTTGCGTATGTGCTTCTTTTCAGCATTGGAGACCTTGGAGAGATCTCTATCGTTAATTAGTACCGTTCCACCAGTAGGCTTGGTAAGATTGAGGATAACACGGGCAAGTGTGGTTTTTCCGCTGCCCGACTCGCCGGCAAGTCCCATTATCTCTCCTTTGTTTATTGTTAATGTGACATTGTTGACTGCCTTTACCGTGCGTTTCCCTTTTGCGAAGAAGTTATTGTCCACGGAAAAGAATTTGTTCAGATGGTCTATCTGTATTACAGGTGTTGCTTTTTCCATCTATTTTCCCTCCTCCACGAAGTGGCAACTATAGCTATGCGTTGGACTGATAAAAGTGGTTGGTGCTTTAGTATTTTCACATATCTCCTTTGCGTACGGACATCGATTATAAAAGCGACAACCCTGCTTTTTCTCAGTTATTCTTGGTACAGTGCCATCTATCGTTTGCAATCGTGCCTGATGTTTCGTTACGCGTGGAAGAGCTTTCATGAGAAGTTTGGTATACGGATGCAGCGGGTTGTCGAATATCTCAAACACGTCACCTTGTTCAACTATTTCTCCCGCATACATTATAGCTACCTTGTCTGCCACTTCGGCAACAAGACCAAAGTTATGGGTAATGAGCATTATCGCAGTATTGAATTCTTTTTTTAGCTCATTTATGATATCGAGTATTTGCGCTTCTATCGTCACATCAAGTGCCGTAGTCGGTTCATCAGCTATTAAAAGCTGTGGCTTACGCGAGATCATCATTGCTATCATGACACGTTGTCTCATACCGCCGCTCATCTCATGTGGGAATGCCTCGGCCCGCTTTTCAGCGTCCGGCATTTTCACATCACGATAAAGCTCCAGCACTCTTTGCCATCCTGTAAGTCTGTCTATCCCATCCAGCATTATAGCTTCGTTGACTTGTCTGCCCGTGGTGTATACTGGGTTCAGCGAGTCCAACGGATTCTGAAATATCATGCCTATTTCGCGTCCGCGCACCTTGGTTATTTCATTGTCCGAAAGTTCGATAAGATCAACCCCGTTAAACAATATATTGCCCGTCACCTTGGCATTGCTGCCCAACAATCGCATTATAGAATGAGCAATTGTTGATTTCCCGCAGCCAGATTCGCCAACGATAGCGAATATTTCGCTCTTGTTCATAGTGAGCGATACATTGTTCACGGCGCTTAAATATCCATCTCGTACTTTATAGTCAATTGAAACAGAGTTAAGCCTCAATAGTTCTTCGTTCATTATTTCCTCCTTAACCCTGAGACTTGGTTCGTGGATCTAGTAAGTCCCGAAGTCCCTCGCCTAATACAGAAAAACTCAAAACGGTATACACCAATGCAAGTCCAGGATAAATTGCTAACCACGGCGCGCGGGTTATATAAGTTATACCTTCCGAAACCATTAGTCCCCAATCCGGTGATGGAGGCTGAGAGCCTACACCAAGGAAAGATAGTGTTGTCGTGGACATTATTGTTCCCGGAAGTGACATTGAAAACATGACTATTAGCGCAGGAATAATGTTTGGTAAAATATAGCGAAACATCAATGCGAGATTGTTTTCTCCAAACGCAATGCCTGTTTCTATGAATGCCATGTTCTTTAGGCTCATGGTTTTAGCGCGAACAGTCCTCGCCATCGATGCCCAGTTAACAAGAGCAATAGCGATTATAGCATTTGTTAGATTCGAACCAAGAATGGTAACAACAGCCAGTGCCATGACCATCCCGGGGACACACCATGTCAAATCTGCAAAAAAGAGCATTGACCTGTCCACTATACCTCCATAGTATCCGCAGAAAAGTCCGACAACGACTCCAAGGAAAAGCTGGATCGCTCCGCCTATTGCAGCTACTTTGAAGGCTATACGCGTCCCGTATACTATACGGCTCCAAAGATCACGACCTAACTTATCGGTGCCAAGTATATGTGTAGCACTTGGTGGCTGCAGAACAGCGGAAACATCGTTTTCGTCGTATTCAAACGGGGCAATATAGTCAGCAAAAACAGCTATGATGATTATGCTTAGCAGCATGATTGCGCCAACCATGAAATTTAGATTTTTATAACAGCTCCTAAAGAATTCCTTCCATGGACTTGCGGCCATTATTTGTCACCTCCACCCGTTGATATTCTGATCCGCGGATCAAGCAGGCCCAGCACGATATCAGCTATTATGTTGCAAATAACCGTCAGAACAGAAATTATAAGTATTATGCACTGTACAACATTGAAGTCCTGATAGACTATGGAACTTATCATAAGTCCTCCCATGCCGGGTATAACGAATATCTTTTCGAGTATTATGAATCCCGAAAGCAACCACGGCAACGACTGAGATACCTGTACACATATAATTATCATGGAATTTCGCAAAACGTGTTTTATAAGAACATCATGTTTTGATAGACCTTTTGCATATGCTGTTGATACATATTTCTCATTAAGCGCATCTATAGCTTCTGATTTCGTTAAACGCAACGTACTTGCAATCCCGCCAAGAACACCTGCCGTGATCGGGAGTACATAATGCTCCCATGATTCAAAACCGCCAAGCGGAAGCCATTTAAGTTTAACCGCAAACAAGAGCATAAGCAACACTGCTATCCAAAACGAAGGTACAGCCGTCATAATAAGTGTCAAATTAACCGTTATCTTATCAAAAATCGAATCTTTTTTGTAGGCGCATAGCAATCCCAACGGCACAGCTATGAGATATTGTACAACCATGGTTATGGCTGTGAGTTTTAAGCTTACCGGTATCCGCACCTTAACAAGATCCCAAACCGGCAGCTTGTATTTGAACGATATGCCAAAATCCTGTTTGGTAACAATTTTCTTCCACCAATCAAAATACTGGACAAGTAACGGTCTGTTCAACCCATATTTTTCTACGGTTTCGGCAATCTTGTCCTGATTCGCCAGTTCTCCAGCCATTAAAGTAACCGGGTCGCCGGGCATCATAAATATCATGCTGAAAACAAGGAATGAAACACAGATTATCAATACAATACCCAGTAGCAACTTCTTACCGATGTAGCGCAAAACATCATCTCCTGTCATCATATATTTGTCCCTTGATTTATGTCATCCATTCATAGGCGTGGGACATTTGCCTTGTTTGTCTTGACGGTAGTAAAGCCACCTTTTCCTGATTCACTGCTTGCTCAGCCGATTTAGCTGGAACATTGATGTTTTAAGTGGAAAACTCAATTTTCCACATCCGCTATATGCTTGAATTTATCCATATTGCGGAAACTAAAACCCAATAACAAAAGAAGGCACGTTCCAGCCGCAAAAATGCACAAGTGAAACGCGCCTTCTTATTGAACAGCGTGAGAATGAGGGTGGATAGTTCCATAAAAGTACCCTTGTCTTAACATATGAGGTTATGCATTTTTCTTGCATTTATTACCTTACTCTCCTTCCTTCAAACGTTATGATTCGCTTAAACGGTCTCGTTAGAAACAACCGTAACGCTGAAACCGCCTTGCCAGTTTTTATTTGGCGTAGCAATTTGCAGTTTTATTATACACTATTACAACTATAACTGCAATATGCTATTGTAGTTTGTTTTTGAAAAAGCTTTCATACTATAAAATAAATGCGAATGGTGGTGACAGGGATGATACCAAAGGAAGTAGACTATGCCAAGATAGGTAGACGAATCCGTAGCGTTCGACAATCAAAGAACATGACTCAGGCAGAGCTCAGTGCAATAGTAAATTGCTCTAATAATTATCTAAGTCATATAGAAACAGCACAATGTAAGGTTTCACTTCCGATGCTCTTAAAACTGGCCTTTGCGCTTGGAGAAAGCATCGAGTACTTTCTTCTTGATACACCTTATGCCCGTGCTGAGACAATCATCGATAGCGATATATCAAAAAAACTCGCCAGATGCAATTCGTCAACGCTCAATGCTGTATCTAAGATGATTGACATACTGCTTGAGCAGCAGGTCAGTTTATCTGTTGAGTGATTGATTAAAAAATTATTATAATCGTTAACATATACTTTGGGAGACAAATCTAATTTGAGTCAGCGGTTTATCAAGGCAAACATAGGAGGAAGCGGTAGACAAGGAGAAAGGCTTGCCTCATATCAATCGCGCGCTTATCCTGTTCAAATACTTCTGTGCAACCACGGACGAAGCGCACCCGGTCTCCCTTGCGGATATCTCCGCCCATTTGAAGGAGCACGGCATCACCGCCGACCCGCGCACGCTCCGCAACGACATCGAACAGCTTGTGGAGTTCGGTGTGGATATTGTCAAAGACCGCGGGGCTCAGAACCTCTACCATGTGGCGACCCGTCACTTTGAAGCCCCGGAGGTTAGGCTCCTCATCGACGCGGTGCAATCTGCACGGTTCATCACGCTGGGAAAAAGCAAGGAGCTGGTCAAACGGCTGACGACCTTTATCGCTCCCGGAGACGCCGCGCTGCCGGAACGGCATCTGTACATCGACAGCCGCGCAAAAGCCGTAAACGAGAGCATCTATGTCAGTGTAGACCGAATCCAGACCGTTATTGCAGAGCGAAGGAAAATCGCCTTCCGCTACTTCGATTATTCCCCCTCCAAAGAGCGCGTGCAGCGAAACGGGGGAAAGTCTATTCCGTCTCCCCATATGCCCTGCTCCGGAACAATGACAGCTACTATCTTGTGGGCATCCACGACCGCCGTCAGCAGATCGCAAAGTTTGGGTAGACCACATATCATGTCCTGAAATCGAGATAACTCTTGATACGAAAAAGCCAGCCCATCGACAAAGTGGTCGATGGGCTGACGCATCTATGCGGGACTAATAAATTCAGTCCCTTTTCTTCACTGTGGTGATGACTGCGACGGTTATGGCTGCGAGTACCAACATCGCGCCAAGGTAGGAGGCATTATTTCTGTCGCCTGTCTGCGGAGGTGCAAAATTCGCCACAGTGTTGGTTATCGTTACGGTATTGCCGTAATAGTCTATGGTACGTATCCAATTGCCGGGGAGATACAGCTCATCCACCGTCCACGTATAGTTCGGGTCAAGGCCGCTCCATGTATGCTGCCAGCGGTTTTCCGCGCTGAGTACTGCCTTGCCGTCGTCCACAACGCGACCAAACAAGGTAAAGCTGTACGGCTGACCATTGCGGTAAAGCTGAACGGTCACTTTGTCATTGGAGTGCTTGTCGTTACCATCGCTCCACATCTTCTTTACGGTCAGACTTCCCGTGACTGGCTCTGGGGGCTGTACTGCGCCTTTGGTATTGATGAATTTCACTTCTACAGTATCGGTATACGGCGCGTCCACCATCCACTCCATGCTGTTTTTCCCGTTTACCGTAGTGCTGTCGTAACCGTTGTTACCTAATTCTTTTACCGTTATAGGTCTATTCCTGTCCGCGATATTTAGGATATAGATGCGTTCGCCATGCTTCAATTTGAAGCGTGCAGTTACCTTTCTTTCTCCGTCACCAATCGTGAACGCCTCGTAATCTTCATCTTCAAATTCGTGGGTGCTGCCGTCCGCATAGGTTATGTATATCCGCCGGTTTCCGTAGCCAATGGCGGGGGGTACGTTTACCTGCTCTACGGATGCATTCATCAGCATTAACTTCGGCAATGGCAAATAGAACGTTATCTCAAACTCAAACTCGTCGTTTGCGTTTGCGCTATTGCCCGCAACCGCTTTGGATATAATTATGTCGCAATCTTCGCGTTTATTGTAATCATTATAGAAAGTAACATAGTTTTCATTCTGAGTTGTATGCACTCTCGCAATTCCCGGATACATGTAGTACAGCCTGTACCCCTGCGGTATAATGGGGTTTATTTCCTCAATGGCTATATATGTATTGCAGGGTATATCTTCCAATGTTAAAATTCCAGAGTGCCTATCTATTTTATCGTCCCAACTGACGGGAATGGAAAAATTTCCTTTCACTCCGCCCTCCACAGGCTTATCGAGGTTTTGCGGATCTTCAATCTGGTAATACCTGAAATCAAATGTGTATGATTTGGTTTTATCAAGCCCGTGAGCATATTTGGTTACTTGGATGCTGACCGTATCCCCTGGCGTAGGAGTATTCGACGGCGTGGGCGTGGGCGTAGGCGCTGGCGTGACCGTCACATTAAGAGTAAAGATCGCAGATTTTTCGTTGCCGCAGTCATAGCTATATGTGACAATGGAGACGCCGCTGTTCACGGTCAGCGTGTTTCCGCTGACCGAACCTCCGTTCCAATTGCTCGCTTTACTCACGTCAAAGTTTCCCGGAAGATTGGACAGATCAAAGGTGCGGTCCGACGCGGCAGTGATGGCATAGCGATTATTCAGGCAGTCCATAACGGTCAGCTCTGTGTTATTGCTGACATCCAACGAGGTCAGCCGGTTGTAACCGCAATGCAGCTCCTTCAACTCCGGGTTCTTACTGACATCCAATGTGGTCAGCAGGTTGCCGGAACCGGAGCAGTACAGCTTCGCCAGTTTTGTGTTTCTGCTTACATCCAGCGCAGTTAGCCGATTAGTGCTGCACCACAATTCTGTAAGCTCCGTATTTTTGCTTACATCCAGTGCGGTCAGACTGTTGGAGAAGCAGCGCAATTTCGTCAGCTTCGTATTGCTTTTGACATCCAGTTCCGTCAGCCCGTTATAGTGGCAGTCCAGTACAGCCAATTCCATATTTTTTCTGAGATCCAGCGAAGACAGTTTGTTGTCGGCGCAACCCAGCTCCTTTAGTACAGAATTTTTGCTTACATCCAATGCGGTCAACTCGTTGGAATCGCAGTGTAGAGCTTCCAGCGCCGTGTTGTTGCCGACATCCAGCGCAGTCAGCTTGTTACCGAAGCAGACCAGTCTTTTCAAATCCGCATTCCTGCTCACATCCAGTACAGTAAGTTGATTTTTTACGCAGGACAGGTTTGTCAAGGCCGTATTCTTACTGATATCCAATGCGGTCAACTCATTGTAATCGCATTGCAGAGTCGTCAGCGCCGTAAAGTGTTCGATTCCCGTAAGGTCTTTTATTCCCTTATTATAGCAGATAAGGGTTTTTACGGCGGCGATTTCCGTAGCGCTTAGGGTGTTGCTTTTGTCAGCATCAGAAAAGGAAACTATCGCTCGGAAATTGTCGTCCGGGAAATTGATTGCGTTGATTTCCACGTCTCCGGTTTCTGCAAAGGCAGGTACGCTCATAGTTACAAGGAGCATTACCAGCGCGAGCAGCACGCCCAAATGCAAAGTATGTTTTTTCATTTTTTCTCTCCCTTCTTCTCTTCCTGTTTTCTGTTCAGCCCTTATTTTGGGTTTTATTTTTTTCATGCCCTATAAAGTCATCAAGCGCGCAGCATACCTGCGAATGAACAGGTGTCCTAACAAAAAGTGCATTTCGTCCGCGCTAAGAGCACGGGCAAAATGCACCTTCTAAATGAAAAGTATGAGCATGTCAACTGGCAACCACATAGGGGCGGTCTTGATCTGTCAGTATATGCAACTTTGAGGTTTGTTTTCATTGCTATATCGTATCGACATACTCCTTCCTATAGAATCGGATTCTCTCAAAGCCACAACATAGTCATTGCTTAAAGATTCTACGTGGATTCAACGTGATGAAATACCTATATTAAGTATATATGAACAGCGAAATTATTGCAATAATCTTTTTCCTTATTCCTTATGATTATTGAATCCTCCCACGTGAGTGCCGTTGCGTCTCTCTAAATTTTTAATATAATATTATTAAATGTGAGATGCAACAACACAACCTC
>OGRD01001257.1_pt1 | contig 10439 bp, 19 predicted proteins | sample 1553441 | NCBI WGS metagenome assembly OGRD01 (sample SAMEA2580106, study PRJEB22360) | human gut metagenome | biome: human gut; feature: human-associated habitat; material: faeces | place: Denmark | collected 2008/2010
ACGGCATTGTCTATTTGTCCAATTGTTTCATCAAGTACCTTGTCTCTTGAACGACGGCTTGTTTGTCCCAGTCATATTCATTGTCTCCATAATGGAATGTGTCAAACCCGAATATCCACCAGTCATCACCTATTTCCGTATTATCGGTAATGAATTCCACATCATCCAATATGGGATTTCTTTTTCCGACATACTTGGAATTAATTTTCCTTTTGCTTCCGATAGATTCTTCACCGCTTATTGCCGGTTCTGAAAATGTGATACCTCCATGTACACTTATATCATCAATATCAAAATAAGACATTCCATGATATTTGTTCGCAGAGGGAACAGCCACATATCCGTTATGCGTTCCATGCTCTACCATAGTGGACTTAAACCATTCGTTTGATTTTATAAATGCTACTGCTTTATTTTCCATAGTTTTCTATTATTGGTTTACACAGTTCAACAACTTGTTTACAATCCTCCACATCAAACATTCCGATATGGCAAAGCTCACGTGGTATGCCCAGTTGATTGGATAGCCACAGGTAGGCTTTGTTTCTGTTTGAAGTGTTGGGGATATGTTTCTTCCAAATTTTATTGATAAGATTGGTCTTAGCTACCTGGTCGAAGTAGAAGTGGGCTTCTTTCTTGGCTTCCCTTAGTTCCGCGTTTGCCAAACGCCCTAACGCCTGGTCTGTACCCTTGTGTACTCCGACATAAGCCCTACAATCTCGGCAGAGGTAAATCATACCGTAGGAGCGTCCGTAGATTACAGAACTATCCACGTATTCAGTAGACCTACCGCAATAAGGGCAAATCTTACCAGTTAATAATTCATCCATAATTTTCCATTAAAAGCCCCGAAGCGTATTCTCCGGGGCACAACCATTATTCACTAACCCTTGCCATTTATGTGTGGCTCACATTTATGTGGAGAGCCCGGGCTCGAACCGGGACGAGTGGTGTTTTTGCGGTTATATGATTTTAAATCATTCTACCTAAGATGTCTCGCAGGTTGCCGGCTTGGTTATTAACGGTTATCCTGGAATTTTGCACCTCACATCTTGATTAACGTCTACCAATTCCGTCACTTCTCCATGTTCGCCTGCCATATCTTCACAGACCGAGCAGGCAGGTTAACAAAGTTATTCCATATAAGCCATTGAAAACTCTTTCGGAATAAAACGCCCGACCGGGATAGGTTTAGCAGATTCAATGGCTGTATGGATTTCCCTCTTTCTGAACTCATGTCCCTTTTCTTTGGCTTGTTTCTCACATTCTTCCTCTTTGTTTTTGAGATAGTGGGTAATAAGCATCATTGCTCTGTCAACGTTGAAGGTGTTCACGACAAAAGTCTGAACTCTCTCGTCTTCATTCTCCCCATCCGTGAATGTGATTTTCGTCTCAATCTGATAGAATTTCTTTTCATTGGGCTTGGAATCTCCCTCTTCTTCATCTTCTTCCGTTACAGAATCGTTTAAAAGGAATGTATCTTTTAATTCTTCGAGGGTGGCATCATCTACCTTGCGTTCTTTCAAATTGTCAGTAAGAATCACGCAAGAATCGAACTCCTTGACCATTGTCAAGGTGAATCCGAACATATAGTTTAGTTCGATGTAATCTTTCAAGATACTACAAGAATTCTCCAATCCGGTGGCATACAGCAGGAACTTATGTTTCTTGTCCCCTATTTGTGCCTGTGCAAGATAGGGATATAAGAATTTGTTCTCGTTCTCGAATGCCAAGCGGTTCTGGTTGCTGACTTCCACTTCCTTAATGCCGTCAGCTTCCATACTGAAACGAATTTTCGCCAAAGTGTCTTGGTCTATCAGCGTGCCACGGTCAAAAAGAATTTCATTCCGTTCGATGATTACTGTTTCACCTGTATCTTCATCAATGAAAGACTCCTCCCATGTTTTGAGGACACGTTTTGCAAGGTACATGTTGAGCATCTTTTTCGGGTCAGATGTCACATACCTGATTTCTGTTTTTCTTGTTTCTATCATAACTAAATAAATTCTTGATTTCTTTGTATTTCCTGCTGTTCCTCAAATTTCCAACAATATCCACCTGCTGTTTTTCTTTTGTTGTTACAACATTGTGAGATATTTTGAAAATTTATGCCGGTATCTCTACAAGCGTCCATTAATGTCAAATGTCGCTTTATAAAAGCTCCATTCTTATCTAATTGAATAACTACTTTACCTTGAGATACGGCCCTTCTTCTTTGGGCAGTACCATAACTCAAATTATAAGCGTGAGTACACCATTCCAAATTAGACAAGCTGTTATTGCTTTTGTTTTCATCTTTATGATTTACAACTGAATACCTATGAGGATTGGGTAAAAAAGCCTCTGCTACTAAACGATGAATGTTAAGTGTATGTGAGCGTCCGCCTTTGAATAGGTTTACACATTTATATCCACATCTATCTTGTAGTTTAAGGATATGCGGCTTTTTCTTCATTAATTCACCATTTTGTAGTCTTACGTAACTGCATATAGATTTAATTCTACCCCTGTCTGATACTTGATATAAACCTTCATATCCGACAACATCTTTCCATATTTCTGCCATTATAAATAATCTTTATTTCGTCCAATCTCTATTTCCATTAGTTGAATCAATCTATCTTCATCAGCAGAAGGTAAATATATTCCGCATTCAGCACTTGCCCAATTACGAAAACGGGTAATACTTGTACTCATTTCTGCACTATCTAAATCAGCAGAGCTGCGCAATATCTTTATCCGTCCCAAATACTTGTCGTCTCTCTCACGAATGAAAATGGATGGATTAACAAGCTTTTTATAATACTGTTGCTTCACCCACTCCAACGTGTTTCCGGTCTCACACGCAAAGTAACCTAAAATCACATGCAAATATTTATTGCTTTGCAGGCTTCTTTTAGGCTTTTTCTCTGTGAGTTCTACAACCTTACCGCTTTCTGCGAGCTTTGCAGAACGAGCCTTAAATTGCTCTTTCTGCAAAGGGTTTGAAGTATCGTAAAGGGACATACACTAAAAAGGCAAATCGTCCTTTACATTGCCATTCGCATCAACCGGAGGTGGGAAATTCTGCGGCTGTTGCTGATAGGTCGACTGTGGCGCTGGCTGTTGTACCGATGTTGTTTGTTGGGATTGAGATACACCGCCACGCGCATCTATTTTGTAACACCGAATAGACGCCATACGTTTGAATTCTCCGTCTTGATTCGTCCAAGAACGCCCTTGTAAGACAAATGATACAGTAACAACATCACCCTGATTAAAGCGGTCAAGTTCTGTACACTTGTCACCCGAAAACTCTAAGGGAATAATGTTCTCATACTCGCTACGCTCTCCCGTATAAGGGTCGTAAGTGGTAGCATCTAAAATGAACTCCCGTTTTGTAAACGAGGAACCACCGTTTTTGGATGGTATTTGAACGGTTTGTCCGATTTCGATTATCCGTCCGGTTATTTGGTTTGCCATTAATTTTCTCCTCCAAAAATCTTTTTATCGGTTATAAGTTCTCTGTTTTCTTCCAAAAACCGGATAAATTCCTCACAATGATTAGTGAGAATAGGAATATCACGTTCTGGATTGAAAACGTATGTTTCTGTATAGGTATCTACCACAAAACCGCCTTTATTGAACTCTACAATGTTGTACTCAAATGTCCGTACATCCGAACCGTTCTTCATCAAAGCGTAAGGATAAACCAAATGTTGATGGTGGTCTTTGAACTTCCCTACGGTATAGCTTCCAGTTGTTTTGATGTCGTGGACGCTGGCCGGCATCAGCTCGTCAATCACCCCATAAACCAAAACATTGCCGTATGCGGTTGAAAGAATCGCTTCTACCCTTTGTTGGGTCAATGCTCCTTTGAAGTAACCGGCGAACTCTCGGCAAAGTGAGATTGGGAAAGTAAAAACACGATTATTATAGGTAACTCTCAAACCTATAACCTCGTTGGTCTGAACCTCATCGTAATACAAAGGTTTACCTGTTTCGTCACAAGCTCCTTCGCGTATTACCTTATATATCTTTTCAACCTGCACAGTTTCGGATGTCCGATTTTCAACCATACAGTCAATAACCTCATTAAAGGCTGTTCCCTTGTCTGCCGCTTCGCTGTCGAATGGCCTGCGGTTAATCCGGTCTATCAGTTCTTGAAACTGCTTCTGCCGAAACTCTTCTTCCGTATATGGTGGATTCTCACTCCACCCATAATAACGCTCATATATGACATCGCTATTAAGGTAATTGAAGTAAGAATCCAACAATGTTGCATATATACGATAGTTAGGCTGCATCTGAGTAGATTTTAGTTTCCTTATTGAATACCAGTCCCAAAGCCTTTACCTTTGCAGCAAACAAATTTCTCGCCATCATCAAAGAACTACCAACGTGTTCAAACTCATTGATATGTGAAGCGAACTCATTAGCGGAGTTGGCATCGGTGATAAATTCAATGCTTTCTTTTATTTCTTCTATCACCTTGTCATACTTTTCCTGCGCTTCCTTCTTGGCAGCAAGCATACCCAAATACGAATTGATTATCTTGGCGGTGATAAAGTCGTTCTTTGCGGTTGGATTACCATTCTTGTCAAGGATGGTAGGAACTTCCATCACTGAAGGAAGATTGCATGTATTCTTACCGTCATTTCTTGAAGTCGGGTCAAAAGTTATAGTGCGTCTTTGAACACCTCTTTCGCTTTTCATTTCAAGATAGCCGAGCAAATCCAGTTCGGTAACGATGGAGTTGTAGGACTTTTCACGCAAGGCAGGGATAAACACGGTATCATCACCTTCTTTCCGTGTGTCGCGATGGGCAACGAAAATGATGTGCTTGTTAAGCCCCGAAAGTGTTCGTGTCATCCATGAAAACTCCGCATTGATACCACTCCAATCCCTGATAGACGGTTGGCGGCTGCCACATTTATAAGTAATGATGAAATCCATCATCTTACCGATAGTATCAACTACAATGGTCTGATAAGCAGACAAATCCTCCTGCAAGACCTGTTGAACATCACTCCATGAAGTGACCTGTACGGTATCTATGTTTTCCAAATGCGCCATATTCATACGCTTAACGCCATTATCGAAATCCAATAATAACGGTTTCGGTGCGCTCAATGCCACTGTTGATTTTCCCATACCAGCCTGGCCGTAAATCATCATTTTCACTGTGGTAGGGATTACTAATTCATTTGATTTTTTGATAAGACTCATAATCGTAAAATTTAAAGGGTTAATTATTCTCTTTCTGTAGAATAGCATCTACATCACTTTTTCGGTACAATCTCTTACCTCCTATTTCCAACCTGCACAAATATCCAATTTTATGCCATCTCCATAAGGTTGACTTATCGGTATGTAGAATCTGACTTGCCTCTTTAATGGTCAAGTAGTCCTCTTCCGGTCTGATGAAAGAGTCTCTAATACTTCTCACAGTCTTTTTTACAAGATGTTCTGCGAACTCTTTCAAATCAGTGGACTTTATTGTCAAAGTAACATTGGCACCACTATTTAAAATATCCTCCATGTTCATTCTCTTACCCTTTCTATATGTTCAATTCTAAATCTTCGTAACCTTCTCATATCACCTTGTTCGTGGTAAAGTGACAAAGAAAATATACACAGTAAGCAACATGCGACGGACACACGGACTATAGGCGAAAAATCCATCGTGAGCCTCACACCGGCTATCCGTTCATAAAGCATTGTTGCAAGTTCTCTCCCATTCCGTACATGCAATATTTCAAAAGCCTTTTGCAATTGGTTATTAATCGTGCTAACCGCCCGGCATTTGAAATTGGCGATTTCCTTTTTCTCATACTCTTGTGCATACATCCGTGCTGTAATCTCGCATTCAGGGGTGAGTTCTGTGAATACCCGTTCCATAATCGTATGAGTTAGATGACTATGACTCCCTTTTTACAACGACAATACCTTTTTTCGGATAAGACTTTGAAGCCCATTTTTTACCCTCAAGAAGATGCTTGGCATTTAGAAGTGATACGTTGTTGCGGATTGTCTCAAGTGAAGATATAGGCAGCTCTATCGTGGCTCCTCTCTTCATGTTTCTCATTTTCTCTTTACTTTCTACCTTTTCCATAAATGTTATATTAGAATGATTGGTGGGCGTTGACGGACTCGAACCGCCAGTCTCCTCCAATGAGGTGTGTTAACCATTACACCGAACGCCCCAATAAGAAAGGTGCGCTATCTTCACAGACGGCACACCCAGTACAAACACAAAATAAAACACGACAAAACAGTTTATACTAACACTTTTCATGTAACTCCATGCCGGTTATCACTGCAAGTATAACAGACAAAATAAACATTGCAGATGTCAACACGATTCCCGTCATGTACAAAGGGCCATCCTTTATTATGGAATTACATAATATCATTGTCATACAAAGCAGTACAAGCAACGAAAAAGAGAACATAATTATCTTCATAACATCGTCATTGCAACCAGTTCATCACTATAGAATTCTACAAAATCGTGCTTTCCGAACTCTACCATTACTTTATCCCCATTGATGGCGCAAATCGCCCCAATCTTGCTTTCCCATCCGGGATGTTTACACTTAACCGGCATACCTATATATGGCATACGTGATTTATACATACTTTTTCCCATAATCGTGTGATTTTAAATTTTACCGCCCGTACAAGGATGAGGTAAAGCGGTGCGCACTTCGCTTTGCCCGTGGCTTTTAGTACGATAGTAGCACTAACCTTTGCTGCGGTTGTGTACCCTACCCGATTCTCGCTATCGGATGCCAGTCTTTAGCTGTCAATAGGACTGTCGTGCGTGATATAATCGTGTGATTAATCATCGTAAAAGAACTTCTCGCCCGGCTTTCTGAAAAGCCTATAACTTGCATACAAGCAGCCTAATACTATCAATGCCTCTATCATACTGCTATTCTATCAAGTTGAAACTCTATGTAATCAATCTCTTCTTGAATAACCTCTAAGGCCTCTTCTTTGGTATCGGTATTACAGAAAGCACAAGCCTCTGTGTCAGACATCTTATCAACTCTATCAAGGTCTATACAAGCCTTATCCAAAGCCTTTTCAAGCCCGTAGGCTTCTACACTGTCACATACTCTATAGTTTCTCATATCAGGCAATTTTTAAAAGGTTAGCTTTCTTAAAGCATCTGAACTCTTGGCGTTCAGTATCATAGTAAGTTTGAACGGTGTCGTTCTTCTTTCTGTTATCAGTACCAGCAATGGCAGGCATCAACTTTTCATTTAGTGTACCGTAGGCTTCTCTCACAGAACCGTCCACCTTTTGAAAGTAGAATTTCACAATCTTGCTTTTCATCTGCAATTTCAATTTCATGTTAGCCCAAGCGCACTTTAATGCTTCTGACATCGTGAAACCGTTCTTGCGAACGAACTGCCATGCAAGGCTCATAACTTCATGTAAAAAACTCTTCGTGCTCATAATCGTGTGATTTAATATGTTTATACTATTTGCATCGTCAATCATTTAGTTTATCTTTGCTACGTGATTGATTGATGATGCAAATATACTACAATATTGCAGTATTACAATAAATACAATGCAATATTGCATGTTTTTAGCTTTTATTAATACTTAAATATTGCAGTACATGACAACAGAAGAGTTACTCAAAAAAGCAGAAGAAGCTATTAAGTTACTTAAAGAAAGCAAGTTATCTAACTACGTGATATCAAAACAGACCCATATATCACAAAGTACATTGGGTAATTACAAAAATGGGAAAACTAAACCAACACCTGCAAATACTGAAATACTACTGCAATTTTTCAGTAATGAGAATGAACTAGCAATTGAGAATGAAGCAATACCATTAAACCAAAACTATATTATAAACGTACCATTAGTGAATCAATACGCACAAGCAGGTTATTTATGCGGGTTTCAAGATGCTGCATACATAGCTACACTACCTACTATACCCTTTATAATAGACCACGAAGCTAAAGGAAACTATGTAGCATTTGAAGTAAGAGGAGATAGTATGAATGATGGAACCGAAGAGAGTTACCTTGAAGGAGACAGACTTCTTTGTAGAGAAATAGCTCCATATCTGTGGGCAGAGTCTAAATTGCATATCCGGAAATGGGATTTCGTTATTGTACATGAAGACGGAATTTTGGTAAAACGAATAATAGACCATAATGTAGAAAATCATACTATTACAATACATTCTTTGAACGATATGTATCCTGACAGAGTTATTGATTTGGCAGAAGTTAGGCAAATCTTCAATGTGATAGAATTGCAAAGGCCAAGAAGAAGATAGTTTAAAAGTTTAATATACAAACTATTAAAACTAATACTATGAAATTCAATCAATACACATGGAACCTATATAAGCAATCTTCTGACGGACAAAAAGCTATTAAGGAGTTTGAGGAACCATCCAACAATGATACGATGATGGATTTGGTTTTCAAATACAATCCAAGAATGAAGTTATGGTTTAATGATGACAAATCCAGACTATCCATATCAAACATCAGTGAAAGCTTATGGTGTTACAATATCTGCGAATTTCCAGATGAGGAAAGACCTAATACACTGGAAGAAGCGAAAGAAAAGTATGAAGATGTTCTTTTTCGTGGGTTAACAGACAATGATGAAGTACTAATACCAGTCAACGACTATGAAATGATGTTGAATAGCATAACATGGACATCATTCTTATTATATTATTTTGCACCAGAGTTTTTCTTCCCTAATATATTTATTTACCGTTTCTTTGATTTACATAAGATAGCAGATATGTTTGAGATAGATTTACCGTCTATCCCAAAGAAATCAAACTATAAGGCGAGATGTATGTACTACTGGAGTTTATGCGAAGTGTTTTATCGATTTAGGGCAGAGAATGAGCTTTCTCCAGCAGAATTATGCGCTTTCCTATATGACTTTGCACCCAACTTCATGCCCCAAAAAGAAGCAGACATTCCACAGCCAACACAAGCATGGTGTATCGGTGGATTGATTGATAAAAATGAATTATTTAGAACTACTTTTTGGCAAGCGAATCCAGAAACAAAGAAAGGCGATATTCTCATTCATTACGAAACCGCTCCAATTAGTGCAATTACCCGAGTATGGATAGCCCAAACAGATGGAGTGATAGACCCATTCTTTCATTACTATGGAAACACCTACATAGGGAATAAAATTGATATTCCACATATCAGCCTGAAAGAACTCCGAGAAGATAAATACTTCTCCAATCATCCGCTTGTTCGCAAGAACTTTCAAGGGGTAAACGGATGGTCAATGAGTGGCGCGGATTATTCGGAACTCCTGCGAATGATAAAGGCAAAAGGATTTGACACTGATGTTCTGCCCAAACTATACGTTCCGACATTACCTAAAGGAATAGTTATAGAGTATGAACATGATGTGGAGCAACTGTTATTAGAGCCGTTATTAAACTCTATGGGATGGTATGAAAAGAAAGACTTCATCCGGCAGTTACCTATTCAAGCAGGGAGAGGACATCGGGTGTTCCCGGATTACGCCTTGCACTATGACAACAAACCGGACGAAGAAAAAGCGAAAGTTCTGATTGAAGCCAAACTTCACATGAAGAACAACCAAGACATAGAAGCAGCCTTCTTGCAAGCACGTTCATACGCTCGGCTATTAGGTTCTTCTGCTATTGTCTTATGTGACAAGGACTATTTACTTGTATATGAGAAGAAAGATAACTTCGACCGGGACAGATACAAAAAATATCATTGGGGAGAATTTGAAAACCCCGATGTGTTTAATGAATTAAAGAACAAACTAAATATCTAAGATTATGAAGAAGATTTTATTTTTAATGGTGGCTGCTGCATTAGCGATAGTTGGGTGTAGCCAAAAACAAAAAAGCATTTCTGATATGACCCCAATGGAAAAAGAAGTATATGTAGATAGTCTCGTTAATGTTGCATCTGGAATAGATGGAGTTACATTGAGAGAAAATAGAAAAAACGCACTCGAAATTCTACGCAAAGAATATCCAAACCTCGAAAATAGATGGAAAAGAATGGAGGAGTGTATTAACAATATGGAATTATATTCAGAATAAATAAAACAATAATGCTATGGTTGACTTTCTAACCATCATACTCCTAATATTCGGAGTACTGCAAATCATCCTCTTCTTCAAGGTATGGGAAATGACGAATGACATCAAAGAGATAAGGAACAAGTACCTTAAAGACGAGGATGAGAAACGAAGACAAAAAGCAGAATACGACCCAACTCCCAAAATCAGCGGTGGGGTTAAAACAACAATATAGCCGGAATTATTTCCCGGCTTTTTCTTTCCCTATTCGCGAGTTGTGCAAATATTGTGCAACTATCATAAAAAGAAAATGCTAACAAGTTGTCAATGAACCTATTAGCATTTTTCCTTGTGATTCCGTTGCGATTCGAACGCA
>OGRD01001259.1_pt1 | contig 10432 bp, 10 predicted proteins | sample 1553441 | NCBI WGS metagenome assembly OGRD01 (sample SAMEA2580106, study PRJEB22360) | human gut metagenome | biome: human gut; feature: human-associated habitat; material: faeces | place: Denmark | collected 2008/2010
GACTGGCAGAGGGGGGGGGGGGGGGGAGGCCCCCGCGTCCTTTCTCTTGGGGGATTAAAAGGGGGATATTCTCTTTCCGAGAAAGAGAATATCCCCCTTTGCCCTTTGCCTTTGCCGCGTCCCCACACGGTGTGGGGCCAGAAGCAGCGCTGCCGCGCTGCACCCTCCCTGCGCCCTACGGGCGCAAAAAGAAACAGCCCTCGCGGGCTGCTTTCCTCCCGCGCCCGAGGCGCGAAAGTTGTCCAAATTGTCAATATGGGATACTTATCCCCATTTCCCCTCTTTTTTCTTTGGATAATATGCTGTATTGACTTCTGGCGTTTTAGAGGCTAAAATAAGCCCATCAAACATGAGGGATGCATGAAAGGATCTAATGCTATGTTCCGTTTTGCTTATGCAAATCAGAATAACGCCGCCGCTTCTGCCATGTGCGCAGAGGCCGCTTCCTCCTGCACCTCTCAGTCCTCCCGCTTCAACTGCATCGCTCTGGGCGCCATTATTATGGCGTCCATTATTATTTCCCGCCTGATTAGCATTATCGGCATTTCCCTGCTGGTACTGGTACTTCTGGTCGTCCTGATGGGCGTTCCCGGGATGAAACGCGATTGCTGAGCGAGTAAAAAACGCGATACAGCAAAGCGGTTCCGCCGGGAATGGCGGAACCGCTTTTTTGTATGATAAATCTGTTCATTATTTAATCAAAGGAGATTTGAAACGATGAAAAAGAAGTTTATGTGCATGCTCATGGCTGCGGCCATGACGCTCTCGATGGCCGCCTGCGGCTCCAAGGGCGACGATGCGAACACCGACGACAATGCTGGCGGCGCATCCGACGGTGTCCAGACCTTTACGGTCGGCACCTCCGGCCCGCTGACCGGCGACAACGCGATCTACGGCATGGCCGTCAAGCAGGGCGTGGAGCTCGCCGTCAACGAGATCAACGCGAGCGACAGCAAGATCAAGTTTGAGTTCCTCTCTCAGGACGATGAGGCCGACGGTGAAAAGGCCGTCAACGCCTACAACACCATGATGGACAACGGTATGCAGGTCCTCGTTGGCCCCACCACCACCGGCGCTTCCATCGCGGTTGCCGATGTCTGCTACAATGACCGCACCTTTATGCTGACCCCGTCCGCTTCCTCCACCGACGTCACCGCAGGCAAGGACAATGTCTTCCAGGTCTGCTTCACCGACCCCAACCAGGGCGTTGGCGCTGCCGACTACATGGCTGAAAACTTCGCTGGTGCCAAAGTCGCCGTCATCTACCGTAACGACGACGCTTACTCCCAGGGCATCCGCGACACCTTCGTGAAGGAAGCCACCGATAAGGGCGCTTTCGAGGTCGTCTATCAGGGCACTTTCACCAACGATACCGCTTCCGACTTCTCCGTCCAGCTGGCCGGTGCGCAGAATGCCGGTGCTGACCTCGTCTTCCTCCCCATCTACTATCAGCCCGCTTCCATCATCTTCTCCCAGGCTAAGGCCATGGGCTATGCTCCCACTTTCTTCGGCGTGGACGGCATGGATGGCATCCTGACCATGCCCGGCTTCGACGCTTCCCTTGCTGAGGGTCTGATGCTCATGACCCCGTTCTCCGCCACCGATGAAGCCAACCAGGCGTTCGTTGACGCTTACACTGCCGCTTATGGCACCGAGCCCAACCAGTTCGCCGCTGACGCTTACGACGGCGTGTACATCGTGAAGGCCGCTCTCGAGGCCGCCGGCTGCACCGCCGATATGAGCAACGAAGAGATCTGCGACGCGCTCGTTTCCGCCATGACCTCCCTCAAGTTCACCGGTCTCACCGGTACCGACATGACCTGGAATGCTGAGGGTCAGGTCTCCAAGGCTCCGACCGCTTACGTCGTCAAGGACGGCCAGTACGTCAAGGGCTAAATTCCGAAAGCGCAAAAAGCTGCGACCTTTCTCAAAGGCGGGCTGCCGGGAGCGAAAACTCCCGGCGGCCTATGCCCTGTTTCTATGGCGGAAACGAAGGCAGGTGTTTTCCTGCCTCTGCCCTTGTTTCTGCCACAGAAAAAAGCTCGGAAAAAGAGGTGTTCTTTGGTATGGAGTTTTTATCCTATCTCATCAGCGGCATCAGCCTCGGCAGCGTGTACGCCATCATCGCGCTCGGCTACACGATGGTCTACGGCATCGCCAAAATGCTGAACTTCGCCCACGGCGACGTCATCATGGTCGGCGGCTATATCTCCTTCTGCGCGATGTTCTATCTGCACCTGCCGAATGTCGTCGCGGTACTGCTCGCAGTCGTCGTCTGTACGGTGCTCGGCATTTTCATTGAGCGGCTGGCCTATAAGCCGCTGAGAAACGCGCCGAGCCTTGCGGTGCTCATCACCGCCATCGGCGTGAGCTACTTCCTGCAAAACTCCGCGCTGCTCATCTGGAAGGCAGCTGCACGGTCCTACACCCCCGTGGTCACGGGGACGGCGAGCCTCTTAGACGGACGGCTCTCCATCTCCTACATTTCGCTTCTGACCATCGCGGTCTGTGTCGTCATCATGCTCGCGCTGACCACCTTCGTCAACAAGAGCAAGATGGGCAAGGCCATGCGTGCCTGCTCGGAGGATAAGGCGGCGGCGCAGCTCATGGGCATCAACGTCAACGCGACCATCTCCGCGACCTTTGCCATCGGCTCCGCGCTCGCGGCCATCGCCGGCGTGCTGCTCTGCTCGTTCAATACGTCGCTCATGCCGACCACCGGCTCCATGCCCGGCATCAAGGCGTTCACCGCCGCCGTGTTCGGCGGCATCGGCTCCATCCCCGGCGCGTTCCTCGGCGGACTGCTCCTCGGCATCATCGAGGCGCTGGCCAAGGCGTACATCTCCACGACGCTCGCCAACGCCATCGTGTTCGCGGTGCTGATCGTGGTGCTGCTCGTCAAGCCCGCGGGACTCCTCGGCAGGTATGTGCCGGAGAAAGTGTGAGGTGGCAACTATGGCAAAGCTGACAACGAAATTCAAGTCCTTGAAAAAGACCACCAAGGTCGACTTCGCGACCTACCTCGGCGTGATCGCCGTCTTCATCGTCGTGACCGTTTTGCAGAACGGCGGGATGCTCAACCGCAAGACGATCGGTCTGCTCGTACCCATCTGCTGCTATATGTCCATGGCGGTCTCGCTGAACCTGACCGTCGGCATCCTCGGTGAGCTGAGCCTCGGCCACGCGGGCTTTATGAGCGTGGGCGCGTTCAGCGGCGTCATCGTCTCGCAGAGCCTGCTCACGGCGGTCCCCAACGCGCCGGTGCGCCTTGCCATCGCCATGGTCGTCGGCGCGATCTTCGCCGCCATCGTGGGCCTGCTCGTCGGCACGCCGGTGCTGCGGCTCCAGGGCGACTACCTCGCCATCGTGACACTCGCCTTCGGCGAGATCATCGCGGACCTCATCAACTGCCTGCTCGTCGGCTATGACGCCGCGGGCCTGCATATCCTCTTCAACGTTTCCGGCACCAAGACGATCGACGATCTCGGTCTCGACGCCACGGGCTACGCCATCATCAAGGGCGCGCAGGGCGCGACCGGCACCAAGACCATCGCGGGTCTCACCGCGGGCTTCATCCTTGTGATGGTGACGCTCATCATCGTGCTCAATCTCACGCGCTCCCGCGCGGGCCGCGCCATCATGGCCATTCGCGACAACCCCATCGCCGCGCAGTCCGTCGGATTGAACCTCACGAAGTATAAGCTCATGGCCTTCGTCACCTCTGCCGCCCTCGCCGGCGCGGCCGGCGCGCTCTACGGTCTGAATTATTCCTCGCTCCAGTCGGTCAAGTTCAACTTCAACACCTCCATCCTTGTGCTGGTGTTCGTGGTGCTCGGCGGGCTTGGCAACATCTGGGGCAGCCTCCTCTCCGCCGCCGCGCTGACCATCCTGCCCGAGGCACTGCGCCAGTTCGCAGATTACCGTATGCTGGTCTACGCCATCGTGCTCATCTTCGTGATGCTCGCGACCAACAATCCCCGGTTCAAGGCATTTTTCGCAAAGCTGCTCCCACGCCGGCACAGCGTTGAAGAAAAGGAGGTTTGACTATGACGCAGAAAACAAAGCTCGTTCCCGTTACCCGTGAGCCGGCGCTGCTGCCGGAGCGCGACGCGGACAAGTCTCCCGTCCTCGAGTGCATCGACCTCGGCATCACCTTCGGCGGCCTGAAGGCGGTCGACAGCTTCAACATCACCATCGGCCGCACGGAGATCGCGGGCCTCATCGGCCCCAACGGCGCGGGCAAGACGACCATCTTCAACCTGCTCACGAAGGTCTATCAGCCCACGCACGGCACCATCCTCTTAAACGGCAAGGATATTCAGGGGCTTAACACCGCGCAGATCAACCGCGCGGGCATCGCGCGTACCTTCCAGAACATCCGCCTGTTCCAGAACCTCTCGGTGGAGGAGAACATCATCACCGCCATGGACACCCAGATGCACTACAACATGGCCGAGGGCATCCTCCGCCTGCCGCGCTTCTGGCGCGAGGAGCGCGTGGTCCACGAGCGCGCGATGGAGCTGCTCTCCATCTTCCACATGGAGGAGCTCGCCGACGCCAAGGCCGGAAGCCTGCCCTACGGCGCGCAGCGCCGTTTGGAGATCCTCCGCGCGCTGGCGACGAATCCCTGTCTGCTGCTGCTCGACGAGCCGGCGGCGGGCATGAACCCCAGCGAGACGGCGGAGCTGATGGAGAACATCCGCTCCATCCGCGATACCTTCAAGATCGCGGTGCTGCTCATCGAGCACGATATGAACCTCGTCATGAACATCTGCGAGGGCATCGCCGTGCTGAACTTCGGGCGCATCATCGCCAAGGGCTCGCCCGACGATATCCAGAACAATCCCGAGGTCATCGAAGCATACCTCGGCAAGAAGAAGGAGGCGTAACGATGGCGCAGATCTTAAAAGTTGATGATATCCATGTGTACTACGGCAGCATCCACGCCGTCAAGGGCGTTTCCTTTGAGGTCAACGAGGGCGAGGTCGTCACGCTCATCGGCGCGAACGGCGCGGGCAAATCCACCATTCTGAACACGATCTCCGGCCTGCTGCACCCCAAGATGGGCAGCGTCCTCTTTGAGGGCCATGACCTCAAGGGCGTTGCGCCGCACAAGATCGTCGAGCACGGTCTGGCGCAGGTCCCCGAGGGACGTCACATCTTCCAGCAGATGACCGTGGAGGAGAATCTGCAGATGGGTGCGTACACGCAGCCCAATTCCACCATCGAGCCGGGCATCGCGGACGTTTACGAGCGCTTCCCGCGCCTGAAGGAGCGCCGCCGTCAGATCGCCGGCACGCTCTCCGGCGGCGAGCAGCAGATGCTCGCGATGGGCCGCGCGCTCATGAGCAAGCCCAAGCTCCTCATGCTCGACGAGCCGTCCATGGGCCTCGCGCCCATTCTGGTCGAGCAGATCTTCGACATCATCCGCGAGCTGCACGCCGCGGGCACGACCATCCTGCTTGTGGAGCAGAACGCGCAGGCGGCGCTCTCCGTCGCCGACCGCGCCTATGTGCTCGAGACCGGCAAGATCTCGCTCACCGGCACCGGTGCGGAGCTGATGGCCAGCGACGCGGTGCGCAAGGCATACCTCGGCGGCTGAGTCCTTCAAAACCGAATCTCTTGACGCGGCGACGCGGTCCTGCTATCATAGGCATAAGATAGGGGGGCCGCGTTATGCAGTTTTATGAATTTGGCGACGCGCTTCGTCCGCTGGGCGAAAAAGCGCCGGAGAAATGGGAAAATGTACTGGCTCTGCTCGAGCCGTCGGAGCTTTCCGCGGTCACGCTGCCCGATACGCTCACGCCGCCGCTCACGTCGGACAGCGTGTACGGCTCGCAGTTGTGCGCGCTCCTGACCGACCAAAACGGCATCACCGGCCATATCCGCATCCCGGCACGGGGCAGTCAGGCTGCCCGCCGCTTCACGTTTTCGTGGTCGCAGGGAAATGTGCTCATCGTCGATCACGACCGTGTGGTCGCGAACTGCCTCGACGCCATCCGCGCCATGCGTCCGCATAATGCCGACGGGGCGGACAATTTTCTCGCCGACCTGCTGCTCACGCTGGTGCGGGACGATCTTGCGGCGCTCGAGCAGCTTGAGGAGCGCATCACGAATCTGGAGCAGGAGGTCCTGGCCGACAACACGGACCGCTTCATTCACCGCATGAGCGCCATCCGCAAGGAGGTCAGCCGCGCGGACCGCTTCTACGCTCAGCTCGCCGATTTCGGCGCGTCGCTGCTGGAGGAGGCGGACGACCTCTTTGACAAGCGCTCTACCCGACGCATGAATTATTTTCTGCGCCGCGTGGAGGCGCTGAAAAATGAGACGGAGCGCCTGCGCGAATACGCCATGCAGGTGAGCGGCGAGTACCAGTCGCAGGTGGACATCGCGCAGAACCGCGTCATGCAGCTTTTGACCATCGTGACGACGATCTTCCTGCCGCTCTCGCTCATCGTCGGCTGGTACGGCATGAACTTCGATATGCCGGAGCTGAGCTGGGAGTACGGCTATCCCGTGGTCATCGTGCTGGCGGTGGTCATCGTCGCCGTGCTGATCCGCTACTTCAAGCGCAAGAAATGGTTTTAAGTTTTAAGGAAATAAGAAGGAAGTCCGCCGCGGCGGACTTCCTTCTTTGCCATAAGAGGAGCTTACAGGCTCTTCTCGTAGCTCTCGATCATCTTCTTGACCATCTGGCCGCCGACGGAACCGGCCTCGCGGGAGGTCAGGTCGCCGTTGTAGCCCTGCTTGAGGTTGACGCCGACCTCGTTTGATGTTCCGTCTCCATCTTAAGAGCCAAATCCATCTGCAAAACACCCAAAACATTACGCCGGATTTTGCTCACACTCCACAGCTTCATCCGTGTTTAAGATGGAAACAACCCCATTTTTGTTGGATGGGACATCAAGAGGTAAATCACGCTTTGCCTCGCCCTTCACCTCGCCGATAAAGCGGTAGAAGATGCGAATGCTTTGACGATAGGGCTGATTGCGGTGCGTGGCCTTCTCCTGCCCCTCGGGCAGCTCTTTGGGACCAACCTCGATTTTCTCTACAAAAGTCTGCAAAACCTCCCGATCCAGCTTCTCAATATGGGTGTACTGCCGGGCCAGTGCAAAGAAATAGGTATAATCGTCCTTGGTTTCCTGCGCGGAGTTGGACAGTTCCGGTTCGCTCAACAGGGACCGCAGTCCGGCGGACTCCTTCTCCAGGTCTCCCACCATGCGTTGCAGCCGCTCGTCATCCAAACGGCCTTCAGCATTGTCCGTGTAGAGCTTGGCCACTACCTTGTCGATGGTCAGCAGTCGCGCCTCGGCCTGTTCCTTTTGCAGCTTTCTGGCTTTTATGCTGTCCTCGCTGCCAAACTGCTTCAGCGCTTCCTGCACCATGGCCTCCACCTGCTCATCGGTCAGAGAAAGGATCGCGTTCAGATCCTGCCGCACGATCTCCAGCAGGTCGGCGTACCGTACACGGACGCCAGTGCAGGGATCGGCAATGTCCTGCCGCTGATGGGTGCAGGAGAGATACCAGTATTTCTCCCGCTCACCTTTATAGACTGTCCCGCAGGAACACAGGGAGTAGCCGCACTTGGAGCAGACGGCGATGCCGGAGAAGATGCTCTTGCGCACCTGCTCGTAGGCTCGGTAATCCCGTGAGCCCCGTCCAAGATTGACCTGCGCCCGCTCATAAAGATCAGTGGATACCAGCGGCGGATGAGTGTTCTCCGTTACCGCCCAGTCCTCCTTGGGGACTGGAATTTTTTTCTTGGACTTGACGCTGACCTTCTTACTCTTGCCCAATAGGGTATGCCCCAGATAGACCGGGTTTTTCAAAATGCGCTTGACCGTCGTGTAGCTCCACAGATCCGATGCCCGGGCCGCTCCGTCCTCGCTGAACTCATCTCGGTACAGCACCCGATACTTCAAGGGCGGGATGACGCCGTCCTCATTGAGATCCAGAGCGATCTTCCGCGAGGAATCTCCCCTGGCAGCCTGCTCGAAGATCCGCAGCACCACGGGAGCCGTCATCTCATCGGGTGCCAGACGGTGCTTGTCCTTGGTGTCCTTGCGATAGCCGTAGGGAGGGCAGGCACAATACTGGCCGTTTTCCCGCTTGCTGCGCAGCACATCCTTGACCTTGCGGGAGCCGTCCCGCAGGTAGACCTCGTTCATGGCGAAAAGGAAAGGGGCCATGATGTTCTCCCGCTCAGTGTCAAAGTTGTCCGAGATGGCAATATAGTGAATGCCGTGCTCGGGGAAGAACTGCTCAGCGTAGTAGCTGGCCTCCCGCATATCGCGGCCCAGACGGGACAGGTCTTTGGTAATGACGGTGTTGGCCTTGCCCTGTTGGAGCTGCTTCATCATTTCCTGAAAGGCAGGGCGGTCAAAGTTGCCGCCGGAGTAGCCATCATCCGCAAACTCCCGCACCAGAGTGATACCGTTCTGCTTGCAGTAGTTTTGTACGATCATGCGCTGGTTCGTAATACTGGACGATTCCCCGCCCTGCGCTTCCTCGTTGGAGAGCCTTAGGTAGGCAAATCCCAGCGTTAATTTATCGGTTCTCACTTTCGCCTCCTTACGACGAACCGACCCACTGAGCGTATTATACCGCACCAGTGTGCCCTTCGTCAAAGGGAGGATCTGGCTGCTCGAGCAGCATTCGCTCCAGTACGAGCTCCTCTGCGGAGCGGCTGCCGTTATAAATACGGTGAACCTCGTAAATAACAGAACCGATGGATAATTCCTGATAATCCATGCTTTCACCTCCGACCATAGTTTGACCGGGGAGGGGGGACTTCATTCCGTTATTCTCCATCGCGGCCCCGCTTTCTGACCGACGCAAGGTAAATGTTCGTCACATCGGCGCGCTCATGACCGAGCAGACGAGAGACCGCATAGTGTGCGTCAATGGCGCTCATGCCGCCCTCCGTCAGCCTTGTGTACTTCTCCGCGGCATAGGTGTGCCGAAGCCCGTGGAAGGTTAGACGGCGGTCCGAGCCCTCGTCGCTGATCTCGTTGCGATGACGATAGATAAACAGCTCCAAGGCGTTGATGGAACGGTCGGTAGGCATCCCGTCCGGCACCAGCAGCTTGTGGCCGCGCTCGGTCTGTGCCAACACTCTCTTCAACATCATTAGGATACGCTCGTCCTCAATGGGAACGATACGCACCTTGCCGCCCTTGCCTTTCACGGTGAGGGCGTTTTCGCGCAGCGCCTGCTCTGCCGCTGCGGTGTCCATACGGAAGCACTCGTGGATACGAAATCCCGCATAGCGCCCAAGATAAAGCGCGAGAATGAAGTCGTCGCGGTTTTCAGCCATCGCCTTGCCGAGCAGACGGTTGAACTCCGGGCCGCTCCACGTCCGGTCGAGCTGCCCGAACCGGCGGCGCTCCAGCCCGACGCCTAACTCGCTGTTCGTTGGCAGCGTATACTTTGGGTGGGACATCTTATCGTGGAAGAAACGAATGGCAGCAAGGTCGGTTTTCACGGTACTGGCAGACTTGCCATTGTCCTGTAAGTACAGCACATAGCTCACCAGATGCTTGCCACTGATGTTCTCCAGCTTTTGCAGATGGTACTCTGCAGCGAGGTAGGCGCAGAACCGTTTGCACGCCTCGTAGTAGCGCGCCTTGGTGCGAAAGCTGCCTTGACGGTTATGCCGCGCCAGCTTGTCCAACTGGGCGACAAGGGAGAGGAATATCCCTTTGCTTTGAATAGTAGCCATATATGTAGATCTCCTTAGAAGTCGTTATCGTGTTCAGATGGGCGCACTTCACCCGTTGGCAAAGGTGTCCGTTTCCGCTTCCTTTCCGCGGAACGGAGGCCCTTGAACGGTGAAAAAGCCTTGCGGCGTCTACCGTTTTGCGGTGCGGCCCGAAACCTGTCTCTTTTTACTTTTGCCTCGGTCAGTACGATACCGCGTGGGGCGTGCGCCCTGCCATCTGTGATGGCGGCGGTGAACACCAGGCCGCTGAACTCGGCTGCAGCTGCTGACAAATCGGAAGCAGTTGCCGGTGTTCTTTGATCCGCACCGGCTGCGGATCGGGGATATGCTGTTCCTGCGGGGCCTGGCCCACGTCCTCGCGGGTCCCTCAGGCTGGAAGTATGCCGGACTTCCTTGACGGTTTTCCTGCCGTACCGTCCAGACGGCTTGCGCTATGATCGATAAGACTTCAAACATCGATTTGTTCCTGCTGGACCATGGCTGGCATTCCATGGCGGTCTCTATATAAAAAGACACGGAAAGAGGCGGTATCTCCAATGGATACCTCCATGCTTTTCGTGTCTTGACTATTCAGAATTGTTTCACTTCTGCCGTGCTGTTCGCAGCACAGCTCTTTTTTATTCTGGTTCTTTTGAGTCTGGCAGAGGGCGCAATGGCCCCCTTTCTGTCGCCGTTCCTCCCTAACTTACTCCGCCCTAACTTACTTCGCCC
>OGRD01001265.1_pt1 | contig 10396 bp, 6 predicted proteins | sample 1553441 | NCBI WGS metagenome assembly OGRD01 (sample SAMEA2580106, study PRJEB22360) | human gut metagenome | biome: human gut; feature: human-associated habitat; material: faeces | place: Denmark | collected 2008/2010
TTAGGCACGGGTGATAAAAAAACGCAGATTTTGGGGTTTTCTTACTCGAATTTATTGTTTTATCTGAATTTTACCTTATATAGGCAAGTGCTTAGGGGTCTTTAGTTTTTATGGAGAAAGGCAATGCAAAATAAAAGAAATTGGCTTTTGGCGCTATGTTTAGCGAGTTGTTTTACGCTCTCTTGTAGCAGCGAGTCCGAGAAGGGAGAGTCAGGGGGCGATGAAGTCCCCGAAACGAAATGTCAATCGAATGCCGATTGCAAGGATCCGGCATTTCCGATTTGTGCCGACGATGGGACGTGTATCGTCGACAAGTCGACGACGGAATGCCGTTCGGATGGCGATTGCAAGAACGAAGAAAAGCCCGTCTGTAGCGCTCTTGGGACGTGTATTGCGAAGGGCTATGAACTCGAATGCACCAAAGCTTCGGACTGCAAAAATCCTAAAAAGCCCGTTTGTAGTGCCGTTGGTACGTGTATTTCGGAAGACACGCGCTTGCGCTGCGTCAAAGACGCCGACTGTACCGTCAATCCCAGAGTCGTATGTAGTGCGATTGGGACGTGCGTCGAACCGAATACGGTTCTCGAATGTACGAGAGATGCCGATTGTAGCGACCCTAATAAGCCTAGCTGTAGTACGAATGGGACTTGCGAAAAGGCGATTGTGTCGTGCGAGCAAGATACCGATTGCCCCGAGACGGGTTATATATGCAAGAGCAGAGAATGCGTCTTGGAGCAAGAGTGCGATAAGATCGATAGCGATGGCGACACGATTGCCGACATCTACGAAGGGCGCAATTTCGAAGACGATTCACAGAGTCTCGACACCGATGGCGACACGGTGAGCGTTTATCTCACTCCTGCCGAGGGCGGCATGATCCCCGACGCGATTGTCGGAAACGATCTATCCACACTCGATGCGGACACCGTTTTTGTCTGGCCGGAGGTCGTGGGCTTTGATCCCTCCGCCGCGTCCATCGAGAAAAACGACTACAGCTGCATTGTCACTCTCCCGCTGCCGGAGGAGCATGCGGAGCTTGTGACCATCCATGTATATTTCCTGCCGGACGGCGAGACCGAGCCCTTTGACTTTGCCGAGACCGTCCGCACAACGCCGTATAAGGAGGCCGCTTCATGAAACCCGTCAAAAAATTCCCCGTTCTGCTGATCGTTTCCGTTGTGCTCTGCGCGCTGGGCTATGTTCTGCGCCCGCTCATGCCTGGGCTGGCCGACATGTTCCGGCATCTGGGCTTCATCTGGATCGGCTACGGCGTGTTCGCCCTTCTCTTAAAGCAGCCGAAGGAGACGCGCGCGAGGACCGTATGCTCGCTCACGCGGAGCATTCTCTCCTATACGGCCGTGCTGCTCTCGGTCTTCTTCGGACTGCGCGCGCTCGGCGTGGACGTAACGGCCTCGCTCGCAAGCGTCGGCGTTGTAACGCTCATTATCGGCTTCGGCGCGCAGTCGCTCATTGAGGATGTGCTCACGGGCATTTTCCTCATCGCCGAAGGGCGCTACAACGTCGGCGATATCCTCGTGCTCGACGATTTCCGCGGCAAGGTCGTAGACATCAGCGTGCGCACCACGACGCTCGAGGATTCCGGCGGCAACCACAAGATCATCAACAATTCCGAGATCCGGAATTTCCAGAACCGCTCGCAGGAAACATCTGTGGCGGTGAGCACGATCTCCATTGGCTATGACGCCGATCTCCGCGCCGTGGAGGCCGTGATCGCCGACGCGCTGCCCGCCATGTATGAAGAGAACCGCGGCGTATTTCTCGACGTGCCGCAGTATCTCGGCGTGGAGGAGCTCGCCGGGAGCGGCGTTGTGCTCAAGTTCATCGTCTCCGCAACAGAGGAGAACATTTTCGCCGCGCGCCGCGCGCTCATCACCGACCGCGCGCTGGAGCCGAGGGCGGGCGACCCGCACTGCGGCGGCACCATCTATCTCTGCACCGCCGACCGCGAGGGCAACATGGTCTCGTTCATCCAGAGCAACTACACCACCTTCGGCGCGGGCGTCGCCGTGCCGGGGACGGGCATCTCGCTCCAGAACCGCGGCGCGAACTTCTCGCTCGACCCCGCAAGCGACAACTGCCTTGCCGGCGGCAAGAGGTCCTACCACACCATCATTCCCGGCTTCCTGCTCAGGGACGGCGCCGCCGTCGGTCCGTTCGGTGTGATGGGCGCATTCATGCAGCCGCAGGGTCAGACCGAGGTCCTCGTCAACACGCTCGATTATCACATGAACCCGCAGGAGGCGCTTGACGCGCCGCGCATCCAATGGATCGGCGGCAGGAGGCTCGAACTGGAGCGTGAGGCGGGCGAGGCCATTGCCGACGAGCTGCGCGCGATGGGCCACGAGGTCACGGTCGTGGACGACCGCATTTCGATGGGCCGCGGTCAGATCATCTGGCGCGGAGAGGACGGCGTTTACACGGCGGGCACCGAGCCGCGCTGCGACGGCGCGGTCGCCGCGTGGTAAAGGAAGTTGCCGCAGGCAATAAATAAGGAAAGAGCCGCGTTCCCGGCGCAGGGAACGCGGCTCTTTTTGCGTGCTTGCGGCTCGGAACGCGGGCTGCGGTCGTGTCTCAGAGATTGGCGTGCTCCATCAGGTCGATGAGCACGCGGATGCCTTGCAGGTAGGCGCGGACCAGAATGCGCTCGTTCGTCCCGTGAACGCCGGAGGCGGCCTCCTCTGGCTCCGCCATGAAGGGCGAGCAGCGCAGGCAGGTGTCGCAAATCTGCTCGTATTGGTGCGCGTCAGTCGCGCCGACGGTCATGGACGGAACGAACACCACATCGGGGTAGTAGCGCTGCATACTGTCCACCACCGTGCGGTAGCCGTAGCCGTCGCGCCGGGCCGTGGCGGAGGGATCGTTGGCCTGCTGGTAGCGCAGTTCCACGGTCGGGTCCTGCACCGCCGCGCGGCAGTGCTCCATCACGCTCTCGACCGTGTCGCCGTCGGCAAGACGGAAATTGATGACCGCCTGCATATCCTGCGGCATCACGTTGCAGGCCCTGCTGCTGCCCTGAATGACGGTGGGAGCGATGGTCGTGGTGACAAAGGGAAAGAGCGCGGGGGACTGATAGCAGTAGTAGGCCGCAATGGCGTCCGCGTTCGCGCGGACGTCCCGCGTCAGCGTTTTGAGCGGCTCGGCGGTGATGTAGGGCGCGAGCGTTTCAAACGCGCCCATCATGGCGGGATTGAGCCGCACGGGGAAGGGGCTGCGGACAATGTCCGCGATGGCGCAGGCGAGATGGGCGAGCGAGGTGCCGCCGTAGGGGCGGCTCGAGTGTCCGCCGATGGAGCGGACCGTCAGCTCCAGATCGGCATAGCCCTTCTCCATCAGATCGACCTGCGCGATGGAAAGGTCGGGCGCGCCGAAGGCCGCGCCGGATTCGATCTTGCCGCCGCCCTCGTCTAAAACGAATTCCAGCGTCACGCCCTGTGCCTTGAGGTGGTCGGAGATCGCCAGCGCGCCGGTGTTGAGCGTTTCCTCATCGTCGCCGAAGGCGAGGTAGGCCGTGCGCCGGAAGGTCCTGCCGCGGGCGAGCAGATACTCCGCAGCCTCGAGCACGCCGAAGACCTGCTCCTTGATATCCAGCGTGCCGCGGCCCCAGATGTAGCCGTCCGCCACCGCGCCGGAGAAGGCGGGATAGGTCCAGTCCTGCTCCGTGCCCTCGACCACCGGCACCACGTCCTGATGGGACATGTAAAGGCAGGGGCGCAGCGTTTCGTCGCTGCCGGGGAGGGTGATGAGCACGGCATGGTGGCCGAGCCGCTCAAAGACACCCGTGCGCATGACATGGGGATAGCTTGCCTTCATGTGCGCGTGGAGCTTGTCAAACTCGCTATAGTCGGTCAGACTGTGGTCGGCATAGTTGATGGTTCTGCATTGGATCGCCTGCGAAAGACGCGCGACCGCGCCCTCGGCGTCTAAGTCGGGATAATTGCCCTCGAGGGCAAAGAAATCGGTGATCTTCTTCGTCATGCCATTTTGTCCTCCAGATAGCGGCTGAGAAATTCGCGGGTACGGCTCTCCTTCGGGTTTCCGAAGACCTCACGCGGCGAGCCCTGCTCGAGAATGACGCCCCGGTCCATGAATACCACGCGGTCGCTGACCTCCTTGGCAAAGGCCATCTCGTGCGTTACGACGACCATGGTCATGCCCTCCTGCGCGAGGCGCTTCATCACATCGAGCACCTCGCCCACGATCTCGGGGTCGAGGGCGCTCGTCGGCTCGTCGAAGAGCATGATCTCGGGCTCCATGCAAAGCGCCCGCGCGATGGCGACACGCTGCTTCTGCCCGCCGGAGAGGCGGCGGGAGTCGGCGTGGATGAAATCCTCCAGCCCGACGGCCTTGAGGTGGCGGATGGCCGTCTCCTCGGCCTGCGCCCTGGGAATGTGCCGCACCGTCATGGGAGCAAGCGTGCAGTTGTCCAGCACGGACTTGTTGTTGAAAAGGTTGAAGCCCTGAAACACCATGCCAATCTTCTGCCGCAGGGCGTTGAGGTCGACCTTGAGGTCCATGAGATCCTGCCCGTCGAACCAAATGTGACCGGAGTCGGCCTCCTCCAGCAGATTGATGCAGCGCAGGAGCGTGGACTTGCCGGAGCCGGACGCGCCGATGATGCACACGACCTCGCCGCGGTCGACCTCCAAGTTGATGCCCTTGAGCACGTGGAGGTCGCCGAAGGACTTTTCGAGCTGTTCGATTTTGATGATGGGATCGTTCGTCATAGCGTCCTCCTGTCAGTTTGAGCTGGGAAGTCCCAGATCGACGGTTTGATTGCCCTGACGCCGCTTCGTGTTGTCCGGCGCGGTCATCCTTCCCGTGATGGTCTTGAGCAGGAGCGAGGAAAGATACGTCAGGAACAGGTAAACGGTGGCGGCGATGAGGTAGCACTCGGTGCCCTTATAATAAATGCCGGCGACCGAGCGGGTCATGAACATCAGGTCGGATACGCCCAGCACGCACAGCACGGAGGAATCCTTGATGTTGATGATGAACTCATTGCCGATGGCGGGCAGCGAATTTTTGATGGCCTGCGGGAAAACGACTCTGCGCATGGCCTGCCAGTGCGTCATGCCGAGCGAACGCGCGGCCTCCATCTGCCCCGCATCGACGGCGAGGATGCCGCCGCGCAGCACCTCGGCAAGGTACGCGGTTGAGTTGAGCGAGACCGTGACAAGACCGGAGATGAAGAGCGACCAGACGCGGTTGATCTCCGTGACGCTCATGCCGGTGCGCTTGAAGAGATTGAAGATCGCGTAGTAGAAGATGAGGGACTGCACCATCATCGGCGTGCCGCGGATGACGAAGATGTAGAAGCGGGCGAATTTGTTCGCGACGATCTTGATAAGCTTCACAAAGTCGTTGTTGCGCTTGTCGGGTTCCTGAATGCGGAGAAAGACCATGAGAAGCGCCAGCACGAACGCAATCGCCGTGCCGGCCAGCGCGAGCTGAACGGTCGTCCACACGCCGGTGACGAAGAGCGAGCGCTGGTTGTAGGCCATGTAGACCATGGAGGAGAGCGTGCCGGTGGGGTTGCTCTCGGCGTGGACGGCGGCGTGGACGACGTAGGCGAGCTTGAGCACAAAGCGGTCAAGCGCGAGCAGCGCGGCAGCCGCGGCGTCCAGATAGGAGAGATAGCGGCTCAGCCGCACGAGGGCCGGGCGCTTGAGAATGGTTTCACCGTAGCTGTTCCAATGCGTCCACTTGACGAGCAGCGCCAGCGTGCTGACGGCCAAAAAGAAATAGCAGACCGCGGCGAGCGCCGTACCGGGCACGGAGCCGGCGGGCAGAAAGCTGTACGGACTGGGCACGGAATACCACAGGCTCAGGCCGACGAGGGCGATGACGCTGCCGCCCAGATAGACATAACGGTGGTCCCGTGCGATGAAGCTCTGACCGCGGGACGCGGGGGTTCCTCTCATGGTGCTTCCTCCTTATGCGGCGTGGAGCCGCCGGTTACTTCGGCTGGTTGGCGACGGCGGTGTTCCACATCTCGGTGCGCGCGTCGCTGTCGATGGTGGCAAGGATCTCATTGACCTGCGCGAGCAGCTCGGTGTCGGACTTGCGCAGGCCCACGCAGGAGCCCTTGGCGGGCAGCGTGAAGCCGTTGCCCTCGCTGAAGGTGATGAGACGGAAATCGGGATTCGAGGCGAGGTAGCCGGGGGCGCTCTCCTCGTTGATGACGATGGCGTCGCAGGTGCCCTGCTGCAGACGGGAGATCATGTCGGGTACGCTGCCGACGGGGCTGAGGTGCTCGACGCCCTCGATCTGGTCGATGACATCGTCGAGCGCGGTGCCCTGCTGACCGAGCACGGCGGCGCCGGAGAAGTCCTGAATGGAGGCCGCGTTCTCATACGGCGAGCCGGCGAGCACCATCATGCTGTAGATCGTCTCCTTGTACGGGTCGGAGAAGTTGATGGATTCGCGGCGCTCGGCGGTGTCCATCATGCCGGCGATGATGGCGTCGATCTGACCCTGATTGAGCGCGTCGATCAAGCCGTCCCAGCTGAGCTTGACGATGACCAGCTCCTTGCCGAGCTGATCGGCGAGGATGCGCGCGATCTGCACGTCGTAGCCCTCGGCGTAAGCGCCGGTGACGTTCTCCACGGGAACGTTGGTGTCGGTCGCGGCGCTCTCCTGCCAGTTGCTCGGCGCGTAGGCACATTCCATGCCGACGCGGAGCTGGTTGCTTTCGGTCGTGGAAGGAGCGGTTTCCTCTGCCGGGTCGTTTGCGTCCTGCGCGGGAGACGTCGTGCCCGCGCCGCAGGCGGTGAGGGCAAGCAGCATGAGGGCTGCGAGCAGGGTAGCGATGGTTCTTCTGAGATTCATGGTGTTGCTTCCTTTCTGAATGGAAATTGGCTCCGTGGGGGGAGTCGGCCCTTCGTTGTCCGCGCCAACGAGTTCGGAAACAGAAAAAGCCGTAAATGCTCGTGTGGAGCATTTACGGCAAATGATCTGCAATACCGGCAAAACCGAAAACGGCCTGCCGACTCTTCGATAGCGCTCCACAAATTGTGACAGTCCGGCGGATCTTCTCCGACGAGCCAGCAGAAAACGGCACAGGAACCGTTCCCCACTTCGGCGGCTTCCCCTTTCCCTTTGTCCCGGATCTCTGCTCCGTACGGACTCGGTACTCTTGTCGGCCGCGCCTCTATCTCGCTCAACTGAATTGAGCCTATTCAATTGTTGACGTGAAGATACTACGGCGGCGCGCAAATGTCAAGCCCCCGCGGAGCAGTTCTCAAATTCTTGACAATCTTGCGCCGAAAATCCTCGCGGCCTTGTAGAATTTTACCATTCACACGGTTATTTATGCGCGGCAAAAGCGCGCGAAAAGGCTCGAAACGACCGCTTAACAGAATATTTATGCTCTCTGCCGCTCTGCGCCCTCCGTTTTAGGACGCTTTAACATAGCGCAAAGCGGGCGCTTTGCCAAGTAAATACGGCAGCGACGCGAAGCGGCAAGACGGGTTTGGCGAAATGCACGGATTCTCGAAAAATGTCGCGCGAAATTTGTCATTTCCTTACAGGAAAAAGGTTGATTTTTTTACACGGACGTGCTATGATATCGCCATAAAGTGCAAAAAGGGGCCATGGCCCCTTTTCTGTTCCCGACCGGGAACAGATGTGCTGTGCTCGCCCGCGGGGAGCCGCGGAGAATATACATTGTAGGAGGACCTTTTATGAAACGTAAATTGCTATCCGTTTTGCTGACGCTTTGCCTCGCGTTCAGCTTGCTGCCCACCGCTGCCCTGGCGGACGGCGAAGGCACGCAGACGAATGATGTCGCTCAGATCGGCGAGACGAAGTATGCGACGCTGCAGGAGGCTGTTAATGCGGCTAATGACAATACAGTGAAACTGTTGGAAAATGTGACTGAGGATATTAACATTCCTACTGGCATAAATGTTACGCTTGATCTGAACGGCCACAAAATCACCAATGTCAGCGGCCACACCATTACGGTTGAAAAAGGCGGCAAGTTGAATATCAGTGACAGCGTTGGCACTGGTGTTGTGGACAACACCAGCCACGGAAAGGGCGCAATCGTCAATTCCGGCGAGGTTACCTTGAATGGCGGCACCTTTAAGCGTTCTGCCGAAAATGGTACCTATTCTCCCTATGGCAACGGCGGAAACAGCTGGTACACCATTGCCAACTACGGTACCATGGAAATTAACACTGGCGTTACCGTTGAAAACGCTGGCGGTTATTCCAGCATGATCCGCAATGGCGGCGAGGCAACTGCCGATTGCAATTTGACGATTAGGGGCGGCAATTTTACCGGCGGCATCAACACGGTCAAGAATGATCTCTTTGGTGTACTGACCATCAATGGTGGTAATTTCTCTAATACTGCCCAGTATGTCATTATGAACTGGAACAAGGCTGAAATCACTGCTGGCACGTTCCAGACTCTGGATACCGCTTCCGCGGTACTGTTCACCTCTGCTTTTGGTAGCAATGCCAATTACGTTGGCGAACTGACCATTTCCGGCGGCGAATTTAAGCACGCCAGCGATACCCAGGAAATGATTGTGGACCATTACGATGAATCCAACAAAGGCAACGCAGTGGTAACCGGCGGCAAATTTGATGCTGACATTTCCAAGTACATCCCCACTGATTATGTGCAGTCTGCCGATGGCACCGTGGAGAAATTGGGCGAGACCAACGCAGTTGCCAAGGTCGGCGGTACCTATTATAAGACGCTGGCTGACGCTGTTGCCGCCGCGCAGGACGGCGATACCATCACGCTGCTGAAGGACGCGGAGTTGACCTCCACGCTCAATCTTGCAAAGAACATCACCATCGACGGTCAGGGCAAGTACACGATCAAGGCTGCCAACAGCTTTACTGTCGGCAGTGATAACAAAACCTACTGCGTTCTCTACGTTTCCGGCGAGGTCACGCTGAAAGATGTTACAGTTAACGGCAATGAGAAGTGCCGCGTGATTTTCTGTGATAAGGGTAAGCTGACCATCGACGGTGCGACGATCACGAACGGCAAGGCTCCTAACTTTATCGGCGGCGTTTACATGACCAGCAGCGCGTCCTTTGAAATGAAGTCCGGCAGCATTACTGGCAACAAGAACGCTAAAGGGTATCAGAATGACGAGTACCTGCAGTACAGTTCCGATTTGTGGATCGGCGCCAATGCCAACGGCGCGCTGACTGCGATCAACGGCGGCACGATCGGTAACGTGTTTGTAAACGCCAATGCGTGGTCGGCCAGCAATCCTGGCAGCTTCACGATGAACGGTGGTACGGTCACCAATCTCTATGTGGAGCATGATGCCAACTACGGCGCAACATTCAAGTACAACGATGGTACGATCGAGCATTTGTATCTGTCCAAAGAAAACGGAAATGGTCAGTCCATTGAAGTCACGCCGGTTAAGGGCGTGATCTATAACGGCGGTGTCAAGGAACAAGACTTAGTCACGCTTACCATGAAGTATAACGATGGCGCAACTGCTGACAGCACATACAATGTGGCCAGCGGCACGACCATCACCCTCCCCACGCCCAGGCGCAGCGGCTATACCTTCAACGGCTGGTATGACGGCAGCAAATTCTACGCCGCCGGTGCCTCCTACACGGTTTCTGCCACGGTTACCTTGAATGCCTCCTGGAGCTACATTTCCTCCGGCAGCAGCTCCTACGACCCGACCTACTCCGTCTCTACCCCGAGCAAGACCGAGCACGGCACCGTGACCGTCAGCCCGAAGAATGCCAGCAAGGGCGACACCGTGACCGTCACCGTCAAGCCCGACAGCGGCTACGTCCTCGAGACCCTGACCGTCACCGACAAGAACGGCAACGAGCTGACGCTCAAGGACAAGGGCAACGGCAAGTACACCTTCACCATGCCTGCGGGCAAGGTCGAGGTCAAGGCGACCTTCATGGAGGACAACTCCATGCTGAACTTCTTCTACGACGTGCCCAACAACGCGTACTTCTATGAGGCCGTCAAGTGGGCGGTCAAGAACGGCATCACCACCGGCGTGGGCAACAATCTGTTCGCTCCCGAGCAGCCCTGCACCCGCGCGCAGATCGTGACCTTCCTGTGGCGCGCCGCCGGCTCTCCCGAGCCGAAGGGCGCTGCGTCCGGCATGACCGACGTGGTCAGCGGCAGCTACTATGAGAAGGCCGTGGCGTGGGCCATCGAAAACGGCATCACCACCGGCACGACGACCAGCACGTTCTCTCCCGACGCGACCTGCACCCGCGCGCAGGCGGTGACGTTCCTCGCCCGCGCCCTGAACGCCAAGGCGGCGAGTGCGGCGGAGTTCTCCGACGTCCCGACCGACAGCTACTTTGCGGACGCGGTCGCCTGGGCGGCAGCTAACGGCGTGACTGAGGGCATCGGCGG
>OGRD01001269.1_pt1 | contig 10378 bp, 8 predicted proteins | sample 1553441 | NCBI WGS metagenome assembly OGRD01 (sample SAMEA2580106, study PRJEB22360) | human gut metagenome | biome: human gut; feature: human-associated habitat; material: faeces | place: Denmark | collected 2008/2010
CGGATTCCAATTTATTTCGCGTCTGCGGACGCCTGGGCAGCCGTTGGCGGCTCTGCCGCCTTACGGATGCCGCGTACCCCTTGCGGGTAAAACTCTGCGAGGCTTTTTTGACAAGCCATCGAACAGAATGCTCTTTCCAACAGTGAGAAAGGACAACATTTACTATGAAAAAGTTACTGGTCAAAAACATCGGCCTGCTGGCGACGCCTGAGGGCAAATCCGCCCATCGCGGCGAGGAGCAGGGCAAGATCAAATTCTTAAAGGATGCGTGGGTGCTCATCGAGGACGGCATCATCGCCTCCGTCAGTACCGGCGCGGTTCCCGCCGTCGAGGGCGCGGAAGTCGTCGACGCGGAGGGCCACCTCGTCACCCCCGGCCTTGTCGACGCCCATACCCACCTCATCTTCGGCGGCTGGCGCCAGAACGAGCTGGGTCTCAAGCTCCACGGCGCAAGCTATCTCGACATTCAGAACGCGGGCGGCGGCATCCAGTCCACGACGAACGCCACCCGTCAGGCCAGCGAGCAGGAGCTCGCCGCCAAGGCCTCCAAGGCGCTCGACGAGATGATGGGCTTCGGCACCACCACGGTCGAGGCCAAGAGCGGCTATGGCCTTGCCACCGAGCATGAGCTCAAGGCGCTCGAGGTCATCAAGGATCTCAACGATCACCACCGCATGGACCTCGTCGCGACCTTCATGGGCGCGCACCTTGTCCCCGCGGAATATAAGTCCAACCGCGAAGAGTACGTCCGCCTTGTGTGCGAGGAGATGATGCCCAAGGTCAAGGAGCAGGGCATCGCCAAGTTCTGCGACGTCTTCTGCGAGGCCGACACCTTCACCGTCGAAGAGTCCCGTCAGGTGCTTGAAGCGGGTCTCAAGTATGGCCTGCGTCCCAAGATCCACGCCGACGAGATCGAGGCCATCGGCGGCAGCCAGCTCTCCGGTGAGATCGGCGCGATCTCGGCTGAGCACTTGATCGTCTGCCCACCGGAGGGCATTGCCTCCATGGCCAAGGGCGGCGTCATCGCATGCCTGCTGCCCGCGACGAGTTTCAACCTCGGCGCGGTGTTCGCGCCCGCGCGCGACATGGTCAAAGCTGGCGTGCCCGTTGCAATGGCGACGGACTTCAACCCCGGCTCCTGTCCGTGCCTGAACATGCAGTTTGTCATCAACCTCGGCTGCCTCAAGTACAAGCTGACGCCGGAGGAGGTCCTCACGGCTGTCACGCTCAACGGCGCCGCGGCGATCGACCTTGCCGACAAGGTCGGCTCTGTCGAAGAGGGCAAGCTGGGCGACCTTGTCATCTGGGACGCGCCCGACCTCGACTACATCTGCTACCGCGTTGGCAGCAATCTTGCAAAAACCGTCATCAAGCGCGGCGAGATCGTGTAAGAGAACGGTAGAGGGAGAACATGATGGATCGGACTGACTACCAAATCCTCAACCTCCTCCAGGACGACAGCCGTTGCACGCTGCGCCGCATGGGAGACCTTGTGGGGCTGACGCCGCCCGCCGTGTCGGAACGCATTCGCCGGATGGAGGAAAGCGGCGTGATCCGCGGCTATCACATCGACGTCGACCGCACGAAGCTCGACTGTAACATCACGGGCTTTATCTCCGTTGCGCTCGAGCCGGACAAGTACGACAAATTCTGCGATTTCTGCGCCTCGCAGAGCGCCATCATCAGCCACTATCACGTGGTGGGTGAGTTCAACGCGCTGCTCCGCTTCGCCGTGCGCGACACACAGCAGCTCGACCAGCTTCTCTCCCTCATCAAGAAGTTCGGCGACTCGCGCACCTCGATCGAGCTCAAGACGCTCTTCGACAGCAAGGAGATCCCGCTGCCGTAACACAACATTCCCTTTGCACCAAGCAGGGCGGCTTTGGCCGCCCTGCTTTTTTGCGCGCCGAATGCCCCCTTGCTTTTTTGGGCCATTCCCGCGCATCTGTGTGTTGCGAAAAAAGGCGAAAACTGCTATACTTTAATTTACTGAATGAGCATCATTTGGGGAGGGAATCTATCGTGCAGCTTGAACAGAAGCAGACGCTGAGCCAAAAGCTCGTGCTGACGCAGACGATGCGCCAGTCGCTCGACTGTTTGCAGCTCTCCGCGCCGGAGCTTGCCGAATACGTGCAGGAAGTCGCGCTCTCAAACCCGCTGCTCGACGTACAGTCCCCCACCTATTACGAGACCGAGCTCCCCAGCGAGGCCGCTCCCGCCGAGCGTGAACCGCTCGAGGTGCGCGAGACGGACTCGTGGCGCGGCGTCACCTCCTCCGGTATGGAGGAGGTGCAGGACTTCACCGCCTTTTTGACGCGCGAAAAAACGTTCCGCGACCACCTGACCGAGCAGATCGGGCAGATGAAGCTCGTCGACGACGAGCTTCTGCGCCTGTGCCGCTTTTTGATCGACTGCCTCGACGAGCGCGGCTATCTTGACTGCCCGCTCGAAGAGCTGTCACGCGAATTCGACATCCCGCTCTTCTCACTCGAGCAGGCGCTGTTTGCCGTGCAGATGCTCGACCCGCCGGGCGTCGGCGCGCGGAATCTGCCGGAATGCCTGACGCTCCAGCTTGCGCAGGACCGCTCGCTCGACCCGCTGGCACTGAAGATCGCGCGCAACGGCTTAGAAATGCTCGGCAAGCGCAACTTTTCCGGCCTTGCCGTTCTGCTCGGCGTCAGCGTCAACGAAGCCAAGGCCGCCGCTTCCAAGGTGCTCGCGCTCAACCCGATCCCCTCGCGCAGCTTTGCCGGCAGCGAGCAGATCGCCTATGTCGCCCCCGACGCGGAATTTTCCGTGCAGCAGGGCCAGCTCGTCATCGAGCTCAACGAGCGCATTCTGCCGCGCCTGTCCGTCAACGCCGAATACGCCGCGCTGATGAACACGAGCGACGACCCCGAGGTCCAGCGCTACGTGAAAGAAAAGCTCTCCGAAGCACAGGCCCTCATCAAGGGCGTCCACACCCGCTGCGACACGCTCATACAGATGCTCACGCTCATCGGGCGCGAGCAGCACGGCTTTTTCTGTGGCGGCGAGGCACTGCTGCCCGTGACGATGCAGCAGCTTTCCGAAAAAATGGGCGTCAGCACCTCCACCGTGAGCCGTGCGGCGCAGAATAAATACATTCAGTTCCAGGGCAGGATCATCCCCGTGCGCAGCTTTTTCACCACGGCGATCCGCCCCGACGCGGCAGTCTCGTCCCACGCGGTCAAGCAGCGGCTGCAAAGCCTCATTCGCGCAGAGGTCCGCGCCGCTCTCGGACGAGGCGCTTCGTCTAACGCTCTCGGCTCTCGGCATCGAGGTCAGCCGCCGCGCCGTCGCCAAGTACCGCGCGGAAATGGACATTCCGTCCTCGTCCCAGCGCAAAAAGCGCTGAGCGCGGGGCGCGATCCAATATTTTGTCAGGAGGAGCATGCTCTATGGCCAGCGTCTACGACCGCACCGACATCTACGACCTCTTCGACTCCCCGAAAAAGGATGCGCAGACCCTCTCCCACTGGCAGACCGTTTTCGACGGCAGGCCCATTCGCTCGGCGCTCGATGTGAGCATCGGGACGGGCTCGCTCACGCTGCCGCTTGGGCAGCTCGGCGTCTCGCTGTACGGCTCCGATTTGAGCGGCAGCATGCTCGCGCGCTGCCGCAAAAAGGCGGACGAGCGTGGCATCGCCATCGACCTGCGGCAGAGCGATTTCCGCGACCTGACGTCTCATTTTGACCGCAGCTTCGACTGCGTGATGAGCACCGGCAACTCGCTTGCCTACGTGACAAACAACGAGATCACCGGCGTTTTGGAGCAGATGGACGCGCTCGTGGAGCCCGGAGGCTGCCTCTACTTCGACCTTCGCAACTGGGACCGTATCGTGGGGCAGAAAAAGCGTTTTTACTGCTACAATCCCGCCTTTCTGCCAAACGGCGACCGCGTGAACCTCATGCAGGTCTGGGACCATTTATCCGACGGCTCCATTGTCTTCAATCTTGTCTACACCTTCGAGCGCGATAACAAAATCTTCCAAAAAGAGCGTTTTGAGGAGCACTACCACCCCGTGCCGCAGAAATTACTGCTCGACAAGCTCACGCAGCTCGGCTATCAGGACATTCAGGTCAAGGCCTTCCCCGTGCAGTTCGGCGCGTTTGACATCGAAAACACCGAGTGGTACTGCGTGCTGGCGCACAAAGCAAAATAATCGTTGCCTTTTTCCGCAAAAAGGGCATGATAAGAAAGTCATATCACGCGCGGCGGTAAACGCCGCGCGTTTCAACAGGAGGAAATTATCATGGACGGTATGAAAAATATCAGCAAGGCAGAGGTTCTGACCCTGCGCGATCAGGTCGCCTATCAGTCTGGTCAGGTCGTCAGCCGCACGCTGGCGCAGAACGAGCACGTAAGCGTCACGCTCTTCTCGTTTGACAAGGGTGAGGAGATCAGCACCCACGAATCCGGCGGCGACGCGATGGTCACCTGCCTCGACGGCATGGGTCGGATCACGATCGACGGCGTCGAGCACATCCTGCACGAGGGCGAGAGCATCGTCATGCCCGCGCGCCATCCGCACGCGGTGTACGGACAGGAGCAGTTCAAGATGCTGCTCGTCGTTGTGTTCTGATCTTTTTATTTACCGAAAAGGTGCGAAAGCAGTCTGTTTTCGCGCCTTTTTCGCGCCTTTACCGCAAGGTGGCGCATTATCGCGCCGCATGCTTCTTTGCGTGGCTTGAATGAAGCTTCATCCGTCGGCCCAATTTTTCGCTTCCGATTTTAACATATCATTCTCTCATTGATACTTGACAAAATGTAATGACATGGTATAATGATGCCAATTTCCGCAGCAAAGGAGGCGATCGTTTGAACACCATGGTTACGTCCAAAAATGTCAATTTTGGAGTAAGCTGGCGACTGATCGTTGGCGTAGAGGGGCATTCGTCCGAATCTATGTCGTCGATGCAGTCGGCAGCGGTTTGATCGACCTCATTTTCCAAGGCTCGGTTTGATTCGCTGCCTGCAATGATCGGCAGCATGGATCCGGTATGCTCCATTGATCTGGCAAAGCACTTGTGGAATGTTCCACAAGCATGGGAGTATCCCCTTGCAATGTCAGAGCGCGGGAACAGACCGGTTTTTTTGTTACCCGAATCATTCAGGACGGGGCATTTTTGCCCCACCGCCATGAAAGGAAATTTTTTACCATGAAACGCAAGCTCGCCGCCACGGTGACGCTCGCGTGCCTCAAGACCGCCGTCGGTCTCATCACGAGCTGCGCCGAGACGTTCAGCGCGCTCTTCCCCGACGGGCCAAAGTACCGCATCTGGGCAATCATTTTCAGCCTCGTGTCGCTGCTGTTTGCGAACCTCGGCCTCAGCGCCATCATCAGCTATTCGCTGCCGGTGCTGATGTTCCTCTATCCGCTCTCCATCGCGCTCATTGCGCTGGCGCTGCTCGGTAAATTCTTCGGCCACGACCGCACGGTGTACTGCTGGACGATCGGCTTCACGCTCATCGCTGCCGTTTACGATCTGATCATCGCGCTGCCCGAGAGCGTGTTCAACGCCATCCACGGTCCGGCCATCAAGGCGTTCGGTCAGCAGTTCCTACCGTTTGCCGACCTCGGCCTCGGCTGGATCTGCCCGACGCTTATCGGCACGGCCATCGGCCTTATTCTGCACTTCATGCGCGGGAACAGGGCCAAGGCGTGAACCCCTTACAAGTCAAAAATCCGTCCGGTCGATGACCGGACGGATTTCTTTTATTTATCGCGTGTTTTCGCCGCTCACAGCGTCGCGGCAAACTTCGTCACCGCGGCAAGGCCGTCTCTGAGCGTGTTGACGTCGCAGGCGTAGCCGACGCGCATGCTGTGGGGCTGCTCGAAGCAGTCGCCCGGCGTGACGAACGCACCGGTCTCGTGGTACATGCGCTTGCAAAACTCATAGGAGGGGATATCGAAATCGTAGTAAACGAGCGCGGTCGTACCGGCTTTGGGCTTGGTGTAGAAAAAGTGCGGATTTTCCTTGATCCAGTCATCGAGGATGGCGAGGTTCTCGCGCACGATGCGCCGATTGCGCTTGAGCATCACGTCGCTGTGGCGCAGGGCGATGGACGCGATCGCATCGTCGAACATGCCGCAGCTAATTAAATTGTAGTCGCGGTGCGACAGGAACGCCTTGCGCGCCGCTTCATCGTGCGTGGCGATCCAGCCCATGCGAAGGCCCGCGAGCGAGAAGACCTTGGACATGCTGCTGACCGAGATGCCCTTTTCGTACAGGTCGACGATGGATTCGCACCACTCGTCCTCCTGCGTCAGGTGGCGGTAGACCTCGTCACAGAGGATGTACGCGCCCACGCCGCGGGCGATCTCCACGATGCTCCCCAGCAGCTCCTTACTCATCAGCGCACCGGTGGGGTTGTTGGGGTTGTTGATGCAGATCATTTTCGTCTCGGGCGTGACGAGGCTCTTGAGCTCATTCAGGTCGGGGAGATAGTCGTTTTCCTGCTTTAGGTGCATGATGGCGACGTCCGCGCCGATGGCCTCGGGGATGGAGTAGAGCTGCTGATAGGTCGGCATGATGCTGACCACACGGTCGCCCGCGGAAATGAGCGAGCAGAATACGTGATGGTTCGCGCCCGCCGCGCCGTGCGTGAGCACGACCTCATCGGCCTTGATCGTGTGATAGAGCTTGGAAATGCCGCTGCGCAGCGCCTCACTGCCCCAGATATCGCCATAGGTCAAGCGCTGGGCACAGAAGTCCTTCAAAAAGTCCTCCTTGTTCTCGCCCGTGAGCTCGAAAAGCTCGTCGAGCGAAACGGAGTCGACGCAGGTCTCGGCGATGTTGTATAGCGCACCCACCTCGTACTCGTTCATCCATTCTTCCACCGCAAAGGGCTTGATGTTCATATCGTTCTCCTTTTCTCTATAAAAAAGTAACAGCACCCACGACCCAGCCTTATCCGGTCGCCCGGAATACCTACGGCTCAGTCATGGATGCCTTTTCTCTCCGGCCGGTGCCAAAGGAGGCATTGATGATGAAGTTGATTGTATTATAATGCATTTTTATAGGATGTCAAGCGGGAAAGCGTAAATTTATCGCCCTTTTGCAGGGCGAATATCCAGCTTTCCGTATGGTTCCGTCACGCTGCTCTGTCTGCGCCGCACAGCGTCTTTTTCTTGTCCTTTTTCGCGCGGACTGCTATACTGGGAAAAAACGACGAAAGTGAGAACGATCATGCCGAATTTTGATCCGTTAACTTACCGATATTCTTCCCGCCGCAACGTGGTCTACGCCAAAAACGGCGTGTGCTGCACGTCCGTTCCCCTCGGCGCACAGGTCGGCCTCGACGTGCTGAAAAATGGCGGCAACGCCGTCGATGCCGCCGTCGCCATGGCCGGCGCGATGCCGCTGCTCGAGCCGACGGGCAACGGCCTTGGGTCCGACTGTTTCACGCTCGTGTGGATCGAGAAGGAGAAAAAGCTCTACGGCTTGAACGCCAGCGGCGTTGCGCCGATGGCGCTGAGCGCAGACGAGGTTCGCGCAAAAGGCTTTTCCGAGGTGCCCGAGGAAGGCTGGCTCCCCACGATGGTCCCGGGCGCGCCCGCGGGCTGGGCGGCGCTCAATGCGCGCTTTGGCACAAAGCCGCTCTCCGAGCTCTTCGCCCCCGCCATTTCCTACGCCGAAAACGGCTATGCCGTGCCCGTCAATGTCGGCAAGCTCTGGGCGCGCGACAGCAAGCGCATCGCCAGGGTCATGGCGCAGGACCCCGCCCCCTACGAATACTGGTGGAAGAGCTTTATGAAGCCGGACGGCTCGCCGTACCGCGCGGGCGATGTCTTCCGTTTTCCCGCCTATGCCGACACGATGCGTTCCCTCGTCGAGACGAACTGCGAGAGCTACTATCGCGGTGAGCTGATGGAAAGGATCGTCGCCCATTCGCGCGCCACGGGCGGCTACTTCTGCGAGGACGACTTCAAAAACTACCACCCCGAATGGGTCGAGCCCATCACGCAGGACTACCGCGGCTACACCGTCTGCGAGATCCCGCCCAACGGCCACGGCATCACGGTGCTGATGGCACTCGGCATGCTCAACGGGCTGACGCTGCCCGAAAAGCGCGAGGACGCGGACTACTATCACAAGGTCATGGAGGCCATCAAGCTCGCCTTTGCCGACACGAAGACCTACGTCGCCGACCCGCGCTATATGAAAACAAAGGTCAGCGAGCTGCTCTCGCCCGACTATCTTGCCGCCCGCCGCGCACTCATCACAGACAAGGCGCTCGAGCCCAAAGCGGGCGACCCGCACTGCGGCGGCACGATCTACCTCTGCACCGCGGACGCAGAGGGCAACATGGTCTCGCTTATCCAAAGCAACTACTGCGGCTTTGGCGCGGGCATCGCCATCCCCGGCACGGGCATCTCGCTTCAGGACCGCGGCGCGAACTTCTCCCTCGACCCGAAGAGCGATAACTATTTGGAGGGCGGAAAGAAGTCCTACCACACGATCATCCCGGGCTTTCTGCTCAAGGACGGCGAGGCCGTCGGCCCGTTCGGCGTGATGGGCGCGTTCATGCAGCCGCAGGGGCAGGTCGAGGTGCTGACGAGCACCATCGATTACGCCATGAACCCGCAGGAGGCGCTCGACGCGCCGCGCATCCAGTGGATCGGCGGCAAAAAGCTCCAGATCGAGCGCGAGGCGGGCGAGGCGATCGCCGAGCAGCTGCGAGCAATGGGGCACGAGGTCGAGATCGTCGATGACCGCACGGCCATGGGCCGCGGCGAGATCATCTGGAAGTGCGAAAACGGCGTTTACGCCGCGGGCACCGAACCGAGATGCGACGGCACGGTCGCAAGCTGGTAACAAAGCAAAAAAAGGAGGCTTCCCGACGGAAGGCCTCCTTTTTTGCACATTTTTCAAAATTAAACCTTGGCCTCGCTGTTGTGCTTGCTGGCGACGTAGCTTCTCATCGAGTTCACGACGATGGTCGCGCCGAGCACGATGAGCAGCACCGCGATGATGAGCTGCAAGCCGTTGGCGATAAACACTGCGCCCCAGGTCGTCTCGCCCGCGGGGATGGTGACGGCGGCAGCATTCTGGATGGCGCGCACCATGGCCATCAGGCGCTGCACGAGCGCCGTGAACGTGACGCAGAGCATGATGACGAGCGGCGGGAAGAGCATCTTGTTGCTGCGGCCCGTGACCTTGAGGAAGACGCACAGCGTGATGAGCACGAGCGCGGAGAGCAGCTGGTTCGCCGAGCCGAACAGCGGCCAGATGTTGGAGTAGCCGATCTTCGTGAGCACGTAGCCGAGCACGAGCGTCAGCACCGTGGAGAAATACGTGTTGCACAGGAGCTTGCGCCAGGGCTCGGCGTGGGTCATGTCGTCCACGCTGAAAAGCTCCTGGAAGCTCATGCGCGCGATACGCGCGACGGCGTCAAGGCTCGTGAGGGCGAGGGCGGAGACGCACATCGTCATAAAGACCGTGGCGGCGTAGTTCGGCACGCCGAACATCTCGAAGAAGCCCGCAACGCCGCGGCTGAAGATCTGGAACGGGGTACCGGCGGCGGGAGTGCCGCCCGCCGCGGCGGCCGCACCGGCCACGCAGAGCGCGAGCACGGCAAGCAGGCTCTCGAGGATCATCGCGCCGTAGCCGACCTTGAGCATGTCCTTCTCGTTTTCGACCGTCTTGGACGACGTGCCGGAGGAGACGAGGCTGTGGAAGCCGGACACCGCGCCGCAGGCGACGGTGACGAACAGGATGGGGAACATCGTGCCGAGCTTTTCATTGTTGAAGCCCGTGAAGACGGGGAGGTTCATCGTCGGATGCGCAACGAGAAGGCCGACGACCGCGCCCGCGATCATGCAGATGAACATGAAGGTGGTCATGTAGTCGCGCGGCTGCTTCAAAAGCCACATCGGGAGAACGGCGGCGAAGAAGATGTAGACGAACGTGATGTAGCTCCAAGTCGCCTTGCCGAAGATAAGTGGGCAGTTCATGCCGACGGCGAACGAGGCAACGATGCAGAGGATGCCGAGCACGGCCTCCTTCCAGCCCGAGAGGCTCAGCTTCTTCTGCACAAGGCCGAAGACGACGGCGAACACCATGAACATGATGGACACCATACCGGCTGCGCCGTTGGTCTGCGCGGCGTCAGCAAGCTGCGTCACGCCGTCGACCACGGTGTAGGCGTTGAACGTGCCGGCGACCATATCGGCGAACGCCGCGATGACGATCAGGCAGAACAGCCAGCAGAACAGCAGAAACAGCTTGCGGCCGAGCTTGCCGATGTACTTTTCGATCAACATGCCCATGGACTTGCCGTCGTTTTTGACGGAGGCGTACAGCGCGCCGAAGTCCGTCACAGCGCCGAAGAAGACGCCGCCGAGCAGCACCC
>OGRD01001271.1_pt1 | contig 10372 bp, 7 predicted proteins | sample 1553441 | NCBI WGS metagenome assembly OGRD01 (sample SAMEA2580106, study PRJEB22360) | human gut metagenome | biome: human gut; feature: human-associated habitat; material: faeces | place: Denmark | collected 2008/2010
AAGGGGTTGGAAGATTCGTTTCAATTCCTCGGGAGGAATGCCGATACCTCGGTCGGATATGGTCAAGACACTGCCTCGAAGCCGCATCTCTACCGGTTTATCGTCCGAATACTTACAGGCGTTGCTCAAGATATTCTTGATCGCTATCTTCAATAAATAGGGATTGGCACTGATCATATAAGAGAAATTATCCGGGGAGAACGAGATCCGGGCCGAGGAGAACTGCATCAAGAAGTCCGCTAGGAAGATCGTCTCCATCGCGCTTTTCTGGATCTCCTTATCCCCGTGCGACAGGAACAGCAGGTGTTTGATCAATTGTATGATACGGCTCGTCTCCGTGGCGATACGTCTTAATGCCGCTTGGTATTCCTCCGGGGAGCGCTCTTTCAGCAGGCTGATCTCGCATTCGCCTTGAATGGCTGTCAGTGGATTGTTCAACTCATGCGAGGCGTTGCTGATAAACGCTTTCTCACTTTGGTAAGCAGCGTCGATCCGGTCTACCATCCGGGTCGCATATAGTCTGCCGACAAAATAGATCAATACCGAGCTAACCAATATCAATCCCAGCAACAGCCAGCCGATCCGATGCTGGATATCCATCCCATACTGATTCCCGGAAAGGACAATCACGATGAAATTCCCCTCGTTGTCGGGATAATACAAAGCCGCTCCCATTTGCGTATCGTGCTTGAAGTGAACGATATCCTCTTGGTATAGAGATCTCACCTGCGTGGCGTCCAGATAACGGGACAGCACTTGCCGGGTCTCCAAGCTATCGGCGTTCAGCAATATCTCGGTAGCGACGGGAAGGGTTTCCTCGTAACGCTGTTGGATACGGGCATAGCTCTCGTCGTCGGTCTCGTCCTTCTCCCAATGCTTCTGTGCCGTGGCATAGGCTTTTTCCGTCAGGTAAGAATAGTACAGGCGAGAGATATAGCTCGTGGAAACCAAATAGAAGACAAGCGTCACGACGGCTATCACGCCTATGGTAATGGCCGAGTAAAAGAGAGCGATCTTGTTTCCTGTCTTCATGCTTCCATCATATAGCCCACACCCACTACGGTACGGATTAGCTTAGGTTCGAAGTCCTTGTCTATCTTCGTGCGCAAATAATTCACGTAAACATCGACCACGTTCGTATTGGTATCGAAATCCTTGTCCCAGACATTCTTTAGCAAGTTCATCCGGCTCAAGGCCGTTCCTTGGTTCTGTATGAAATATTCCAAGAGCCTATATTCCTTTACGGTCAAATCGATGACCTGCCCATTCCGTATAGCCCGATGGCTTGGAGGATCTAAGACCAGATCCCCGCACCGGAGAGCCATATGGACGGATTCGTTTCCCGATCGACGTAATAACGCCTTTATGCGGGCCTCGAGTTCTTGGAAGCTGAAAGGTTTTACCAGATAATCATCCGCCCCGGCATCCAGCCCGCTAACGATATCCTCGGTGGTTCCCAAGGCGGTCAGCATAATCACGGGGGCATGGTAACCGAACCGTTGCCGATACTGTTTGCAAAGTTGCAAGCCGTTCATCTTCGGCATTATAATATCCAGAATCAGCAATTGGAAATCGTTCTTCTGTGTCAGTTCCCAACCGGCGGCACCGTCGTAAGCGACATATACCTCATGCCCGAACTCCCGCAAGCCTCTTTCTATAAAAGAGGCGATGTTTACCTCGTCTTCTACTAATAATATCTTCGCCATTGTATCGTATGTATTAATAAGAATGTCCATCATTAGTAATGCGTACTTAGGGTGATGCTAATCGTATCACAGAGGTGAAACGTTCTTTTCACGGTTGTGATACGATCGTTTCACCTCTGTGATATGATCTTTTCACAGCCGTGAAAAGATCAGTAAGTATAATCCTTTCGCATAATAACTCCAGTCGCCCTCCCTAATAGTTCCGGACTTTCTTGCTACAAATATAGCAATTACAACCTACGTTGCACTAATTTACCGTTCTTATCATAAAGCATTCGTCGATAAAAAGCCTCCACCATCAGCGGGAAGACAAAGAGGGTGAAGAACGTGGCCCCTATTAATCCGCCAATGATCACGATCGCCAAAGGACGCTGGCTTTCCGATCCGATACCGTGGCTCAAGGCGGCCGGAAGCAGGCCGATAGCGGCCATGGAGGCGGTCATTAATACGGAACGTACCCTTGATTTCACGCTCATCTTGATCGAATCTTCCAGAGGATGCCTCTCCCGCAGGTTATTCTTGATGTCCGATATCATGATCACGCCATTCTGTATACAGATACCGAAGAGGGCGATAAAGCCGATACCGGCGGAGATCGAGAAGTTGAAACTCGTGATTAATAGGGCCAAGATACCTCCGACGGCGGCGTAAGGCACGTTCAATAAGACCAGTCCGGCATCCCGGGCGTTGCCGAAAAGGACGAATAGGATCACGAAGATGATCGCTATACTTACGGGGACGACTTGGGCCAAGCGTTTGGTAGCCCGTTGTTGGTTCTCGAAATCTCCGGTCCATTTCAAGGTATAGCCTTCGGGGAGCTTTACCTGCCTCTCCACTTTCCGCTGGGCTTCAGCCACGGCGCTACCCATGTCGCGGCCCCGGACCGAGAATTTCACGGCGCAGAAACGAGCGTGGTTATCCCGGTAGATAATCAACGGGCCGGTAATCGTATGGATATCCGCCAGCTCGCGGATAGGAATCATGGAACCATCCTTTGCCGGAACCAGTATCTTGCCTATCTCATTCTCGCTACGGCGGAAAGCAGATTCGTAGCGGACCATGATATTGAACTTACGCTCGTCCTCATAAAGCAGGGAGGCGCTCTTACCTCCTATCGCCATCTCGATAATGGATTGCACGTCCTCCTTGGCCACGCCGTAGCGGGCTAAACGAGACTCGTTCAACTCGATCCGCAGCTCCGGCTGGCCGATATTCCGGATAACGCCCAGATCCTCGATACCGTCTACGGTCTCCAAGCCCTTGAAACCCTCTACCGCCATCTTCTCCGACTCGTACAGGTTCTTACCGAAGACCTTCACGGCGATGGAACCCTTCACGCCGCTGGCCGCTTCCTCTACATTGTCCGAGATAGGCTGCGAGAAGTTAAAATCCACGCCCGGATAGATCGCCAGATCCTCTTGCATCTTCTCGATCAGACCCGCTTTCGAGCGTTCGCTTTCCCACTCTTTCTCGGGATATATATCCACATGAAACTCGATGTTGTAGAAACCTGTCGCGTCCGTGCCATCGTTCGGCCGGCCGGTTTGCGATAAGACCTGACGAACCTCCGGATAAGCCGCCAGCTTCCGGCGCATCTGGTTGGCCAACGTAACGGATTCATCCAAAGATATACTTTGCGGTAAGGTCGCACGGATATAAATAGAGCCCTCGTTCAGTTGCGGGAGAAACTCGCTGCCCAACAAGGTGAAGCACCAGATACCTATGGCAGCTACCAGCGTGGCGAACGTGATCGTCCGCTTCTTACGGGCGTGGCACCAGTCGAAAATACCGATCGACTTCCGATTGATCCACGCGAGGAACGGATTATGTTTCTCACGCACCTCTTTCTTTAATAGCATGGAAGATAGGACGGGTACCAATGTCAACGTAAAGATCAACGCTCCCAACAAGGCGAACCCCAAGGTATAAGCGAGCGGGCTGAACATCTTTCCTTCCACCTTCTGGAAAGAGAAGATCGGGACCAAGGCGGTGATGATAATCAGCTTAGAGAAGAAAACCGCTTTCGCACGGTCCTTCGCCGTATGACGGATAATACCCATCTTACTCATCAAATTGAAAGCGGGCATGCCTACTTCACGGGCTTTCCGGTCCAATGCCACGAAAAGCCCCTCCACCATCACGACGGCGCCATCGATAATAATACCGAAGTCGATCGCTCCCATAGATAAGAGGTTGGCGCTCATCCCCATCGCCCGGAGACAAATAAAGGCGAAGAGGAGTGCCAACGGGATAATGATCGACACGATCACCGTCGTACGCCAATCCGCCATGAAGATTAATACGATGAAAGTTACCAGCAGAATACCTTCCGCCAGATTATGTGTTACGGTCTTGACCGCCAGATCTACCAGATTCTCACGATCGTAGAACGATACGATTCGCACGTCTTCCGGCAAGGCGTTTTGTTGGATATCCTTGATCTTATCCTTCAAGGCGGCGATTACCTCGCCGGGGTTCTCCCCTTTTCGCATGACAACGATGCCTTGTACGACATCATCTTCCTCCATGCGGCCCACTTGCCCTAGGCGGGGAAGACTGGATTCGTGCACGGTAGCCAAGTGCTTGACAAGGATTGGCGTGCCATTGATATTCTTTACGACGATATTCTCGATCTCTTTTACATCGTTAATCAAGCCGATACCCCGCACGACATAGGCTTGCGAGCTTTTCGTGATCATGTCGCCGCCTACGTTGATATTACTTTTCGCGATAGCGTCATAAAGTTCCAAGGTCGTTACCCCGTAACTGATCAGTTGATTCGGGTTGACGCTAACCTCGAATGTCTTTACCTCTCCTCCGAAGCTGACGATATCCGCTACACCGGGTACGGCCCGCAACTTCCGCTCGATCACCCAATCCTGCAAGGTCTTCAATTCCCGGACGGAACGCTTATCGCTACGTAATGTATAGCGGAAGATCTCGCCGGTCGGGCCGTATAAGGGCTGCACTTCCGGCGTGACCCCTTCCGGCAGGTCGGCGTCGTTCAAGAGATTATAAACTTGCTGGCGGGCGAAGAAATCATCCACCTTATCTTCGAACATCACGTTGATGACGGAAAGACCGAAAAGGGTCGTGCTCCGGATATCCGTCTTTTTCTGTACCGGGTTCATGGCGATCTCGATCGGGATCGTGATAAACTTCTCGATCTCCTCGGCGCTCCTGCCCGGCCATTGGGTGATAATCGTCACCTTCGTATTCGTCACATCCGGAAACGCGTCGATCGGCGTATGGATAAAGCTGGTGATACCGGCGATTACGGCGATCGTGGTACAGAAGAAGATAAAGAATTTGTTCCGGAGGGAGAACGTTATGATATTATCTATGAATGTGTGCATATCGTCTGGTTACTTTAATTCGTTATACACCAAAAGAGCGTTCCGATCTACGATCCGATCCCCATCCTTCAAGCCGGATCGCAGGTAACAGAACTTCTCGGTTTGCTTATACACCGAGATCTCACGCATTTGCAAATATCCCTCCTTCGAGACATAGACAACGTATTCTTTACCATCCTCGAAGATCACGGCATGGGCGTTTACGCAAGGCATACTTTCTCCTTTTACCGCGCTCTGTACATATACGTTCGTAAACATTCCGGGTTTAAGCATATACTTCTCGTTCCTTAATTTGACTCTTACGCTCATGGTCTTACTTTCTCGGTCTAGCATATGATAGACCTTATCGATCGTTCCCGTAAACTCCATATCCTTATAGGCCAAAGTGGTGATACGAACGGTAGCCCCCTCTTTTACCTTGCTGATATCTCCCTCATAGACATCGGCCATCACCCAGACATCGTCGAGACCGGAAATGGTAAACATCTCCTCCCCTTGATCAGAACGGATCTGCATATCCCGGTTTATATTCTTATCGATGATAAAGCCGGAGACCGGCGCTTTCACCACATAGGTAGATGGGTCTGTTATGTTATAAATGGAATACATTTCTTGGATACGTTTGGTCTCGGCCTCGGCATCGGCTTGCTCTTGCTGGGCTTGCAGGAAGTCCCGGTCGGAAGCCATACCGCTCCGGGTGAGGAATGCCCGGGGGGAAACCCATCCCGCTCCGGGCCATATCTTGGGTAGCCTCCAAGTTACGGTTAGCGATAGCCAGTTGATGCTCGGCCTCCTTTCGCTGCTTGTCGATATCAGCGATCTCGCCGCTCCGGATCACCGCTAGGACATCTCCTTTCCCTACGTAATCGCCAACTTCCGCATGAATGGAGGTGACATTTCCACCAAACATCGGATACACATGGGCTACTCGCTCCGGATTGAAACTGACACGGCCATTGAGCAACAACTCGTTGGTTAATGGTGTGTCACGAACCGTATCCAGTGTTATAATCTCCTGTAAACTGTCATTTAATAGTAAAGGTTCCCGGGTATCGACCGAGGTGGTCGCCTGTTTCCCGCAGGAACATACCAAGGGTACTAAAAGGATGCATGTGATTAGATGCTTATTCATATCATTTGATTTGCTTTTAATAGTTGAATACATGGCTACCCGTTACGGTATTTACCTCCTCCAAGGCCAGTAACACTTCTTTTTGAGTTTGGTAAAGTTGCAAGCAGGTTGTTTTGTAGGTCTCATAATAATCGATAAACTCAAGGAGACTGATATTCCGTTTTTGGAAATTCAAGTTCACGCCTTCGATAATCAAGGCGAAATCCTTCTCCAATCCATAGTTCGAGGAACGATAAAGCTGAATCGCCTTTTCCAATCGGGCATAGCTGGTGAATAATTCATTCTCGGCATGGCGGCGTGCGTATTCTTCCTTATGGGCCTTTTGAGCGACAGATATTTTCGCCGCCCGGATATTCCCTTGATTCCGGTTAAATATAGGAAGGGAGACGCTCAATCCGATCGCCCAATAATCATTGATAAAGTTACCGGCCTTATCATACGTACCCTTTACGCTCACTTCCGGGAAAGCGAGGGAACGTTGTAATCTCACGTCCGCCTCCGAAGCCTTGATGCTTACTTGCGCCAACTTAAGATCCGGACGTTCGTATAATAAAGAGGTCAATTCAGAGAAAGGGACGGAGTCCATATCGATCTGGTTCAACACAGACTCATCGAATATCGGCTCGAAGGTATCATTGCCGGATAATCCTAATAAAAGCCGCATGTCTCCTTGAAGGGAGATAACTTGATTGGCGATATCATTCCGCTCTTGCCGCAAAGAGAGCAATAGGGCCTCGATACGGGACTTCTCTAATAAAGAAACATTCCCTTTCTCATTCTGCTCCTTGAGAACCTTCAGCAGATGAGCCAAAGAATCGATCTCACGATCGTAAATGGATTGAGATTTCCGGGTAAAATAAAGCGTTACGAATTTCTCCTTCAACTCGCTCCGGAGGGTTCTTAATACTTCCTCGAATTGGTAAAGGGCCATTTCCTTATGGATCTTCTCCAAACGGACACGTTTGTTTCGCTGTCCGGCGATATAGATCAACTGTTCCACCTCTATGATCGTTTCCCCTTGTTTCCCGAAATCAAAGTAATGCCCGTTCAACCGGTTATAAACATTTTGCTCCAAAGAGACCACGGGATTCTCGAAAAGTTTGGCCTGTACCACCTGAGCCTCGGCTATATCGATATTATACCGTTCGGCTATCACTTCCAGATTGTGCTCAGAGAAACGTTGCTCGGACTCTTTCAAGGAGAGGGAGACAACAGAGGCTCTCGCCCCAGAGAAAAGAAGAGATAAAAAAAGTAAAAGAGTGACTCGTCTGTCCATTTGCGTTAAATTTTACGCAAAGGTAGAAGTCACTCTTTTATCGCTTATGAATATTTAGTTAGAATACTCTTAGGCCAAATTAGAAATTTATTAGAGAGATTTAAAGTATAATATCGTTTTCTTTAATCCTTCCTCCAAACAAACCGTAGGTTCCCACCCATCTAATTTCTCTTTGGCCAACGTAATATCGGGCTTACGTTGCTTGGGATCGTCTCCCGGCAACGGGCGGTATACGATCTTAGAGGAGGAGTTTGTCAAACGGATCACGATCTTGGCCAACTCGTTCATCGAGAACTCTCCCGGATTTCCGATATTTACCGGGCCGATAAAATCATCCGAGGTATTCATCATACGAATCATCCCCTCGATCAAATCGTCTACATATTGGAAACTACGAGTTTGGTTTCCATCCCCATAAATCGTAATGTCCTTATTTTGTAATGCCTGTATAATGAAATTAGAGACGACACGGCCATCGTTCGTACTCATATTAGGCCCATACGTATTAAAGATGCGGATGATTTTAATGCGAACCTTGTTTTGGCGATGGTAATCCATAAATAAGGTCTCGGCGCAACGCTTGCCCTCGTCATAACAAGAGCGAGGCCCTATCGGGTTGACATTTCCCCAATAGCTTTCCGGCTGCGGGTGTATCATGGGATCTCCATACACCTCGCTGGTAGATGCTTGTAATATCTTAGCGTTCACCCGTTTTGCCAGACCTAACATATTGACCGCTCCTAACACGGATGTCTTGATCGTCTGTATCGGATCTATTTGATAATAAACTGGAGATGCGGGACATGCCAAATTATAAATCTCATCGACCTCGGCTTGGAACGGTATAGAAACATCATGCCTGATCAACTCGAAATGTGGATTTTTCAGCAGAGGAATCACATTCTCCTTACTTCCCGTAAAATAGTTATCCAGACAAATTACTTCATTTCCTTCTTCTAAAAGACGGGCACATAAATGAGAACCGATAAAGCCGGCGCCCCCGGTGATAAGTATTTGCTTCATTATATTAAATTTATTTCGTGAATTTCACCCTATAAGGTGGATCCGGACGTAAATAATCTATATCCAGATAAGGAATCTTAGGATAGATCAAGTCCAGATAGCGGAGGTCTAAGGGGCCGGGAACGACTTCTATCCGTACCTTAGCGACACCTTTATCGATAAAATCCAATATCTCGGCGGCGCTCGCTGATACATCAATGATTCGTTTTCTATAACGAGGTCCACGATCCGTTACGCATACAATGGTACTTTTCATATTCTCCAAGTTCGTGACTCTTAAAAAAGTACCAAAGGATACGTACGATGCGCGGCGACTAATTCTTCTTTATCATGAACCCTTCCACTGGATGATTTCCTGCCGTGGAAACGATGATGGTAATACGAAGCAAGTCCTTCCTCCTGTGCCCATATTCCTTCTCCACACTTAACTGCGGCAAATATAAGTAATATGTAGAACAAGCGGAAGGACATGTACCTTTTTTAATCAATTATTGAAGCATTTTTCCATTATATTCTCCGTTCAAAGTTCCTAGAAAAACAACGATTTTTTCAACTTCTACATCATTGATCTCCTTTCCGATCTGGAACTCATGCATGATACGGATCGCATCCTCCACGGAGGCTACGGTTCCGTCGTGCATGTACGGATAAGTCAGCATCACGTTACGAAGTGTCGGGGTTTTGAACTTATGACGATCGGATTCTTTCTTAGTCACGGCATAGCGTCCGTTATCACCGTCCGTCAACCCTGTATTCCGGTAATCGAAATAGCTGTTCTTGATACCCATGAACTCGTAAGATTGACCACCGACATTTACACCAACGTGGCAAGTAGCGCATTTATTGTCCTTGAATAGTTGATAGCCCTCTAATTCTTCCGCTGTAAGCGCGTTTTTATCTCCCATCAAGTATTTGTCGAAACGACTCGGCGTAAGCAAGGTCTTCTCAAACTCAGCGATAGCGTCCGTGATCGTAGATTGAGAATAACCTTCCGGATACACTTCCGTGAATTTCTTCGTGAAATCCTTATCTTGCGCTAAAGCCTCGCAAATCTGGTCGAATGAGGTACAACCCATTTCCACTGGGTTCAATGGAGGACCAGCCGCTTGCTCTTTTAGGTCTGCCGCACGTCCGTCCCAAAATTGAACGAAATTAAGCGCCGCATTATATACGGTCGGAGCGTTAACACCACCGAACTGTCCATTAATACCTTCCGAATATTGCTTACGGTCTACACCACCTGTGTTCAATCCGTGGCAAGTAGCGCAAGAGATCGTATTGTCCGCAGACAAACGAGTATCATGATACAGAGCAAAACCCAACTCTACCTTCGCCGGATCTGTAGGCAAGCTCTTCATTAGAGGCTGAAGAGGCTCATTCTTAAATTCTTCCGCTACGGTTTCGGTCGTGAAACGATCTTTACGGACATTCTTCGCCCATGAAATGATCACCGCTTTCTCATTGTCGTCAAGGCTAGTTCCCCAGTGCATCGGCATATGGGAATACTTAGCCGGGGGCATAGAGCCGCTTAGGGCCGTATTCTCCACCTTCGCCAAATCAACCTCTGAAACGGGCTGCCCGTTCTCCAAGGCTTCCACCATAGCAGTCAAGTCCACATAGTGAACGGCCTCCTTCATGTCTGCCTGTACTACGGGACCGATCAACGGTAAATTACCGTAAAATGGCAGAGGCGCATTTTCAGAGTGGCAGGCCAAACAGTCGTTTTCCCGCAGGATAGAGGCCACTTGCTTACCTTCATTGTCGGCAAATTTCTTGTATTCGGAAGAACCGCACGAGGTAACCGCAAAGGCTAAAGCGCAGAGTCCTACCGGTAATGCCGTCATTTTAGCATAAATTGTTTTACGCATAACTATATTTA
>OGRD01001274.1_pt1 | contig 10361 bp, 9 predicted proteins | sample 1553441 | NCBI WGS metagenome assembly OGRD01 (sample SAMEA2580106, study PRJEB22360) | human gut metagenome | biome: human gut; feature: human-associated habitat; material: faeces | place: Denmark | collected 2008/2010
GCGTCTACTTCGCCGGGTGGCAGACGGAGACCGGCGAGATCATCCTGCCCGACGCCCAGCTGACATGGGACGAGCTGAAGCTCTACGACGCCGACAACGACGGCGTGACCTCCCTGACGGGTCTATGGAAGTACCACATGCTGCAAAGCGTCAACTTCTTCGTGAAGCTGAACTCCGCCCACAGCAGCGGCGAGACCGGATCGGAGTACTACACGCCGGTGATCTTCACCACCTATGTAGGCGGTATCGACAGTGAGATCGGCAGCGGCGCGTCCTCCGGCTATGTGAACGCGCTGAACGAAAAATACGCCGTCGAGATGACGGCCGACACCACCTATCTGGCCAACGACCGCCTTATCCGCGCCATGTTTGGCAGCGATACCGCCCCGTGGCTGGCGGAGCTGCCCCACGACAACGACATTTTCCAGCAGCTGAAGGCCTACGTACAGGACGGCGGCCAGCTGAGCGTCCCCAACGAGGCGGGTGAGTTCGTCACCGTCGATGTCAACGACCTGAACGAATACGGCTACGCCATCCGCTGGTACGCCTTCAAGGCTTGCAGCGACGGCGGCAACGTCTACGACTGGCACGTGGACGGCGTGCTGGTGCGCAAGGAGGGCCGCGTCCACACCACCAAAACCTTCTCCGGCAACGAAACGCTGATTCATCAGGCGCGGGACGGCTTCTTCATTCACGCCGTCAACGAAGCCCAGGACACGCGCTACATCATGACCATCACCGACCCCACCGACGACGAGCGCGCCGCCATTCTCGACCGGCTGGGCCTGTCCGCTTCGCAGATCACCGGCTGGCTCACCCCCATTGACGACGGCGACGGAAACGACAACACCCTCCTGTGGGAATTCCGGGATGTGGAGTATGACGAGGCGTGGGTCATCACCGAGTATCCCCCGCAGGTGGCGGAATCGGCGGATTACGCCGAGTGGGTGGTGGTGGACTCCTCCGCCTCCAACCAGTCCGCTTCCGGCATTGGCGGCACCGTGGAGATCAGAGGCGTTACCCACGCCACTGATCTGGAGGACCCCGAGTGGCTGCGGGCGGAATTCAACAACATCTACTTCCGGGGCAACTCCCTGATGCTGAAAAAGGAGGACGCCGCCACCGGACAGGCGCTGTCCGGCGCACGCTTCCAGCTGTATCAGGGCGACACCCTCATGACCTTCGACTATGACGCGGAGACCGGCCTTTACATCTTTGACAGTCACGGCAACGGTTCCATCGACACGCTGGTCTGCGACGGCTACACCAACCTGTCCACCAGCGGCTTCGCCTATGACATGGGCGACATCACCGTGCGGGAGGTCACCGCGCCGGAGGGCTACGGTGCAGTGGGCGACGTGACCATCGGCTATACTCAGGACACCGACGGCGACGGTGTGCCCGATAGCACCATCGGCATTACCAACAGCGCCGACAGCGGCGCTTACGCCCGCTATGACAGCGGCCTGCTGGTGATCCGCAACAAGAAGCAGGAGCTTGTGCCGCTGCGGTTCAACGAAGCCCAGAGCAACCTGTACGCCGTGATCCGGCAGCAGGCGGCTCTGGGCAAGCCCATCCGCATTATCATACTGAAAGGGCGGCAGGAGGGTATTTCCACGGTGACGGAGGCGCTGATGTTTCAGGACACTGTGACGCGGCCCAATGTAAAGACCCTGATCGTGGCCCATGACAGCGGCGCCACCGGCAACCTGTTCAAGATGAACAAGCTCTTTTATGACTGCCTGCCCCGGCGGATGCAGCCCATGCGGAAGAACAGCAACGCCAAAGAGCTGGTCTTTGAGAACCCCACCAGAGAGCCGAAGGAAAAGGCCAAAAAGCCGGGGCTGCGGAGCTCTATCCGGTGCCAGACGGCGGGCAGCGGCAGCGTGGGCCGGTCGGACACGCTGACCAACGTACATATCTCCGAATATGCCTTCTGGCCGAAGGACAAGAAGGATCTGCTGCTGGGCATTATGCAGACGGTGCCCAACGATCCCAGCACGATGGTGGTGATCGAATCCACCGCCAACGGCTATGACCACTTCAAGGAGCTGTGGGACGGGGCGGAGAACGGCACCAACGAGTGGATACCGGTATTTCTGCCGTGGTATCTGGAAAAAGGCTACCGCATGGCGGTGCCGCCCGGCACGGAGTGGACAGAGGAGGAGCGGCAGCTCCAGCGGGACTTCGGACTGGACGAGGAGCAGCTGCAATGGCGGCGGTGGTGCATCCGTGCCAACTGCGGCGGCAGCGTGGAGGAGTTCCGGCAGGAGTACCCCAACACGCCGGCGGAGGCCTTCCTGCTGAGCGGTACGCCGTTCTTTGATAATCAGGCACTGGCCGTACAGCAGATGCACGCGCCGGAGCCGGCGGTTACCGGGTGGTTCACCTACGACGCACCGGAGGAGCAGGGCGAGAAGCCCCGGAACTGGCAGTTTACCCCCGCCGCTGACGGCGCCGTCCGCATCTGGAAGGAGCCGGAGAAGGGCGTGCCCTATGTGCTGGGCGGCGACACAGCAGGGGAGGGCAGCGACTGCTTCACCGCCCATGTGCTGGACAACCGCACCGGCGAACAGGTGGCAGAATTGCAGCAGCGGCAATCGGAGATCCTTTACGCCCGGCAGGTGTATTGTCTGGGCCGGTATTACAACACGGCGCTGGCCGCCATCGAGGTCAACTTTGGCACCTATCCGGTGCGGAAGCTGGAGGAATGGAACTATCCCAAGCTCTACCAGCGGGAGCGATTCGACACCTACGCCAACGCCATGGTAAAGGCGTTCGGGTGGCAGACCTCACCCGCCACCCGGCCCCAAATGCTGGCGGAGCTGCACACGGTGATGGAGGAATCTCCCCATGTGATTCGGAGCCGGTGGACGCTGGGGGAGATGATCGTATTTGTGTACGACAAGAACCGGAAGCCGCAGGCGGCGGAGGGCCAGCACGACGACCTTGTGATCGCCGCCGCCATCGCCCAGATGGCCAGAAGCCAGCAGCAATACACCGTGGAGGAGCCCGGCAGAGACAAGAGCCACTGGACGCCGGACATGTGGGAGGACTACAACCGGGCCGACGCGGAGACAAGGAAGTATCTCGAGAAGAAGTGGGCGCGGACGTGAGGTGTCATTCCGAGCCAGTGCGGACACTGGCGTGGGAATCCGTCCCTTTAAGAAGAAAAACGGATTGCCACGTCGCTACGCTCCTCGCAATGACAGATCAAGAAATGCAATAAAAAGGAGGGACACCATGAAAAACGAAAAGAAACCCACGCGGGAGGAGATCGTGAGGACGCTGCGGTGCTGCGCGAGCGACAGTTGCGACGGATGCCCACTTAGTGCCAAATATTCGTTTGACAACGAATATCCGTATGATTCGGAATGTGTCCGAAAAATGGCGGATGCCGCCGCCGATCTGATCGACGAGATGACAGACCGGTGCGCACGGTACGCCGAGGAGATCATGGAGCTGAAGGAACAGCTGAGAAAGTACCGGCTCGCCGAGACAGTGGCGGAACGTCAAAATGAAAAGGGCTGTCCGCTCGCACCGTGGTGCGACGCGGTGCAGGCCGCAAAAAAATAATAGTGAAAAGGAGAGCATTATGAAAATCTTTATCAGCCAGCCCATGCAGGGCAAGACCAACGAGGAGATCAAGACCGAGCGGGAGCGCCTGATCGCCAAGGCACGGGAACGCTACGGCGAGGACATTGAGGTGATCGACAGCTTCTTTGAAAACGCCCCGGCGGATGCAAGGCCGCTGTGGTTCCTGGGCAAGTCGCTGGAGCTGCTGAGCACGGCGGACGTGGCCGTGTTTGCACCCGACTGGAAAAGCGCCAGAGGGTGCCGCGTGGAAAACTATTGCGCCATTCAGTATGGCCTCGGAGTGATGGAGGTATACGAGAAATGAAATACAAAATCTACATCTCCCCGGAGGATCGGGCCAGCAATGTGTACGCATCTTCGGCACTGTGGAACGGGCACACCACCAATGAGAAGGAACAGATGGGGCGCTGCGCTGACTACATGGAGCGGGGACTGCTGCGGTGCGGCAGCTTCGAGGTCATCAACGCCCAGTACGGCAACATGTACGACCGGGTGAAGGAGTCCAACAACTGGCCCAGTGACATGCACGTGGCGCCCCACACCAACGGCTTTAACGGTAAGGCGGCGGGGACGCGGGTACACTGCTACCCCAGCGACCGAAGCCGCCGCATCGGCAAGCTGATCCAGGATCGTATCGCGCCGCTGTCGCCGGGTGCGCCGGACAAGCTGGTGGAGAGCACCAATCTCTATGAGCTGCGGGCCACCCACATGGCGGCGGTGCTGCCGGAATTCGGATTCCACGACAACCCGGAGGACGCCCAGTGGCTGGTGGACAACATGGGGCAGATCGCCGAGGAGACGGTGCAGGCGATTTGTGAGTATTTCGGCGTGGCCTACGTCCCGCCCGCCGAGGATGACAGCGGCGCACCGGCGGAACCTGCCACGCCGGAGGAGAAAGAGAACGCCCTGTACCGGGTACAGATCGGCGCGTTCCGGGTACTGGCCAACGCGGAGGCCTTCCGGGCCAAGGCGGAGGCGGCGGGCTTTGACGGGGCCTATGTGGTGAAGGTGGAGGAATGAACATGGGTAACGAAAAAGCATATGCCGATTTGCAGGCGGCGGTGGCCGAGCAGGTGGCCGCCCTCACGGAGCAGCGGGGCCGGGGCTTTGCCAGCGATAAGGAAAGTTGGGCCGACCTGCGGAAGCGGGTGGAGGAGTGCGACGACCTGCTGAAGAACATCAAAAATGTGCAGAAGGACATGTGGAAGGCCATCCGGGAGAATGACCCGGACGCTTACGGCGCACTGGCCGCCGAGCTAGTACGGGAGAGCATGACCATGACTACCAACTGGCTGGGTATCGCGGCGGCTAGTAAGGTAGCGCTGGAAATGACGGAGGAATGACCATGGCGGAGAGAAAACTGCCTATGGGCGCCAAGGAGATCGTGGCCAGCTATCGCACGGCCAGAAACCCCAAGGCGCAGATCGGAGTACTGGCCGATCTGAACGGCTGTTCTCAAAAGGAGATCGAGGAGGTTTTGATACAGCTGGGCGCAATGAAGCCGACGGAGCGGAAAAAGCCCAATCCCCGGAAGATCGACGTGGACGCCGCAGCGGCGCGGGAACTGCTGGAGCAGGGCATGACCGACGAGGAGGCCGCCTCCGCGCTGGGCGTCGGCACTCACAAGTTTGCCGAGTGGCGGCGTGAGGAGGGCATCAAGCCCAACCGGAAAGCGGCTGCCCCGCAGGAGACGGCGGAGCACGACACGGGCGGCAAGGAACAGTCCGAAAGCGCGGAGATGGTCGGCGGGCACGCCGAGCCCTATGTGACCGTGGCCAAGCTCCATGACATTCTGACTGCTGCGCTGGCGGGCAAAATGGGACATGCCGCCGTCACAGTGCAGGGACAGCGGTTCCGGAGCATGGCGCTGCGGATCAGCTACACCATCGGTGGAGAGGATCAAGGGCCTACCGCAGAGCTGGTGGCGGAGCCGCTGGAATAAGAGAAAAGCCCAGCCCCTTCCGGGGCTGGGCGGTGGTGTGGAAATAATGTTCGATATCTGATAATGCCGCCCTTCTTGGCCGAAGGCCTGCGCAGATGCGTAGGGTACGGACGTAGGCACGGCGGGGCGGCGCTATGAGAGATCGAAGCACATTATATATAATACGCGCACGCGCGTATCTGCGGGGCTCTTAAACGCCTAAGTTTACCGGCAAAGCCTCTTGCGAGAGACAGCGGGGCGGACTGTCGCCGCCCGGATGGCTCGGAAAAAAGCAAGGGGCTTGTGACGGGGGCGAGAAATGCGAAGGATGGCTCCTGTGCGCGGGCGTCTTTGATTTTTATTATACGCGCGGGGAGCGATCCGAGCGCCGCCGGTGGCGGATGAAGCGGGGAAAGCGGTGCAGCGCTGCCGGCGGCAGATAAAGCAAGCCGCTTTCAAGGCAGTGCCCCGTTCAGCAAAAACGCAAGTGGTTGCTGAACGGATGGCACAACGAGGGCAAAAGCCACTGAGGAAATTTTGGGCACCGCAACAGGGCGATGAAGCAATAGGCAGGGGAGGAAAGCGCAATGATATCACGGGAGGGATGGTATATGGTCAAGAAGATCACCAGCGGGCAGGTGGTGGAGCGCCGCAAAAGCTATGTGGGCCGGAAGCCCTCACGCCGGGGCGCACGGATCAAGGGCAACAGCGGAGAGAAGAAGCAGGAGAACAACCGTCAGCAGGCCGTGCTGGCGCTGGCCCGTCTGCTGAACTGCAACTACACCCACGGCGACGCGCTGCTGACGCTGACCTTCATCGACGAGGCGCTGGAACGCTGCGGCGGAACATTCGAGGGCGCGGTGAAGGAAGCGAAGAATTTTCTTGACCGCATCGCACGACGCATGAAAAAACACGGCGATATCCTCAAGTGGGTGCTGGTGCCCAGCGAGGTGGACGGCGAGACCGGCGAAACGGTGCGCCTGCACTGCCACATCGTGATAAACAGCGCGGGACTGCGGATGGAGGATCGGACGTTTACCCTGTACGGGGAGCCGCTGGACGACACCTGGGGACGCGGCACGGTGGACGTGCAGCTGCTGCGGGATCAGAAGGACTACTATCCGCTGGCGCTGTATCTGATCCGGCAGGCGCGGAATATCCCGGACGGCAAGAAGTACACCAGCAGCCGGAACATGGAGAAGCCCAAGGTGGAATATACCTATGTGCTGACCCCGACTCAGCTTCGCGTACCGGCGGGCGCTACCACGCTGCCGGGCACACGATACGAGCCGGAGCTGGGCGTCAATTTCGTGCGCTACATACCCAGAGAGAAAGACCCGGCGCGGAAGATCGGCGGGCGAAAGGAGATGGCCGTGGCCTGCGCCGGAGAGGAGGGCGAGGAGGCGGAAGCATGAAAAAGCTCCGAGGGGTGCGGGTAAGCCGCAACATGCAGGGCTTTATCCGCTTCACCTGCCTGACCTATGACCAGCAGCCGAAGCGGATGCAGAATAAGATCGACAGGCTCTTACGCGAATGCGGAGGGCCTTATGATGCTGCGCTGCGGGAGGTGATGTGCGGCGAGGACAGCATCACGGCCATCGCCCTGCGGCACTTCGCCAGCGAGAGCAGCCTGTACCGGATGCGAAAGAATTTTTATGAAAGCTGGGAGGTGAAACGAAAATGAGAGGCCGAAAGACCTCTCATTTTCGGGTAATGCTTTGCTTGTCAGATGCGCAGCTCAGCTTTCAGTGCATTTTGCAGCACCATGGAAAAGTTGACGCCCTGTTTCTCTGCCATCGTGTTCAGCCAAGAGGGAATGGTGAGCGTCTTTTTGACGGCGCGGTTGTCGTAGAACTTCCGATAGGCCACCGTGTCGCAGCGGATCAGCGTGACCAGCTGGTTATCCTCCACGGACAGCTGGTGCATATCAGAGGGCTGAGGCGGCGTCTCGCCGTTTTCCTCCATATCGTAGAGCATCAGGCAGAGTGCGTCAGATGCCATTTCAATGCCCGCTTCCAGTGTTTCCGCGGAAGTATAGCAGCCCTCCACATCCGGAAAGCTGATGGAATAGTTCCCCTCCGGCTCATGTGTAAAAATGGCCGGATAGACGTATTTTGCCATGTGTATGACCTCCTTTTTTCTTCTTTTGGACAGTGTTTCCCTTGCATTATATCCGGGGACGACCGGATTATTGCAGCCCTGCCGCCCTTTTGATCGACTTGAGCGTCCCAGTGGCGATCTCCTCAGTCTTATGCCGACTGACGGAGAAGCGCTTTCCGGTGATCGGGCTGTACCATATGCAGTGGCTCGCTCCCTCTCGATACACGCTGCATCCGGCTTTCCGCAGTTCTTTCTCTAACTCGCTGTATCGCACAGCATCACCGCCTTTCTTGTCTATAATTTTAGCACGTATTCACACGTATGTCAAGGGAAATATACGTGTGAATACGTGTATTTTTGCGCGTAGGAGCGGTGGCAATGTTGGCGATAACGGGCACTCCGTTCGTGTTAGGCTATTCGCATGAAGAAGTTTGTTGCGGAGGGGACAGGCATGAAAGAGTTGTCGGCAAAGCAGAAAAAGTTTGTTCATGAATGGCTTATCGACCTTTGCGGCACGCGCGCCGCCATCCGGGCCGGGTACAGCGAGAAGAGCGCCGCCCAGACCGCCAGCAGGCTCATGAAGGATCCGGCGGTGCGGGAGTATCGGGACGCGCTGCTGAAGGAGGAGTTCGACAGTCTGGGCATCACCCGCCACTCGCTGGCGGTGGAGGTGTGGCGGGGGTCCTCCAGTACAAACCCCGCGTGTGGGGGGGGGCCCCCCCCGCCCACGCCGGTGCTGCAATGGGACAGCAATATGCGGGACTACATTGAGAGCGGAGACTGGCAATTTGACTCTAAAGGCTGCCTGAAAGCCCTTGGGATGCTGAACGGTATGCTGGAGCGCATAGAGCGCAGCGAGGACGCGGACGCCGCCGACGGCTACGAGACGATGCTTTCCGGCGGCGGCCGGGAATTTTGAGGAGGATGGACATGAAACGAGAGGAACTGCGGAAGCTGCGGCAATGGCAGGACAGGCTGGAGACGGCCAAGGAGGCCATACAGCCGGAGCTTGACCGGATGGGGAAGCGGGAGAGTATCTACGACGGCGATCCCACCATCTACCGGCCGGACGGTGCCAAAGCAGAAGCGGGCCGGGCCAGCCACGTGCGGAACGTGGCCTTTGAGCTGGTGGAGGCGCAGGTGGAGAGTGATATCCCCACCCCCAAGGTGACGGCCATCCGGCAGGAGGACGAGCATCTGGCGGACGTGGTGGAGAACCTGCTGCGGAACGTGATCGACAAGCTACCCTTTGAGCGGCTCAACGATGAGGGGGAGCGCATCAGCCCCGTGCAGGGCGGCCACGGATTGCTGGTGGACTGGCAGGACGGCATCAGCGGCAAGGACTGGATGGGCGACCTGCGGGTAACGATGATGCATCCCAGAGGGATCATCCCTCAGGCCAACGTCAGTCAGGTGGCGGATATGGACTGGATCTTTCTGGAATCGCCCGCCACCCGGCGGCAGATCAGAGATGCCTTCGGCGTGGCGCTGGAGGAGAACGAGAACGAATCCGACCCCGACGCCCGGCGGCTGGGGGACAGCCCCGACAACAGCGGCGAGATCGTGACGCTGGTGACGTGCTACTTCCGCAACGGCAAGGGCGGCATTGGCCGCTACCGCTGGGTGAACGACACGGTGGTGGAGGATCTGGAGGACTATCAGGTGCGGCGGGTGCAGAAATGCGCCGCCTGCGGCGAGGTGGGAGACGGCCACCGCTGCCGATACTGCCAGAGCACCAAGTTTACCGTGGAGGTGGAGGAGTACGAGGAGCTGACAGAGGATATCGTCACGCAGAATGGCACCACCATCCCCGCCATGACGGAGCAGCGGGACGAATTCGGCCAGCCCGCGCTGGAGCCGCTGACGGACGGTGCGGGAGTGCTGCCGCAGCTGCGAGCCGTGAACGGCCCGGCGGCGGTGCGGTACATGCCGGTAATGGTTCCCACCCGCATTCCCTACTACAAACCGGATGTGTATCCCATCGTGGTGCGGAAGAATGTCAGCAAATTCGGGCGATTTCTGGGCGGAAGCGACATTGACGCCATCGCCGACCAGCAGAACACCATGAACCAGCTGTCCACCAAGATCAAGACCAAGGTACTGGGCGGCGGCAGCTTCACCACACTGCCCAGGGACGGGGTGTCGATCGTGAACGATCAGGACAACCGGATCGTGCGGGTGGACAGCCCCAACAAGATGCAGATGATCCACACGTTCAACACGCAGGTGGATATCAACATGGATCTGGCGCTTCGGGCACAGGTCTATGAGGAGGCCCGGCAGACCATCGGCATCACCGACAGCCTGCAGGGCCGGAAGGATCCCACCGCCACCAGCGCCGTGGCCAAGGAGTTCAGCGCCCAGCAGGCGGCGGGCCGCCTGGAGAGCAAGCGAGTGATGAAGCGGGCCATGTATCAGGACTTGTTCGAGGTGATCTTCAAGTTTTTTCTGGCCTACTGTGAGGAACCGAGGTGGCTCCATAAGTCCAACGAGAACGGGGAGACGGAATATCTGGTATTCGACCGCCACGATTTTCTGTATCAGGATGAAGCAGGGGAGTGGCAGTATAACACCGATTTTCTATTCAGCTGCGACAGCGCCGCGCCGCTGGCCACCGACCGGCAGGCTCTGTGGAAGGAAGCGCGGATGAACTTCCAGCAGGGCGCCATGGGGCCGGTGAACGAGGTGACATCCCTGCTGCGGTTCTGGACGCAGATGGAGAAGCTTCGCTATCCGCTGGCGG
>OGRD01001277.1_pt1 | contig 10354 bp, 10 predicted proteins | sample 1553441 | NCBI WGS metagenome assembly OGRD01 (sample SAMEA2580106, study PRJEB22360) | human gut metagenome | biome: human gut; feature: human-associated habitat; material: faeces | place: Denmark | collected 2008/2010
CAAGATAGGTGCGCACATAGGAAGAATAGAAGTCCACCCACTCCCTTTCGGTGACATACAGTTCGGGATATGAGCCGCGGTGGATGATCTGCCAGATGTTCTCGTAAGGCTTGAGTTCCTGCTCGCGCGCGGTGATATATTCATCGGTCGGAACGAAGTGACGATTGAAGCCGATGCCGTTGATCTCACGCATGGACAACCCCTGAAGCTCAAGAATACTGACTCTGCCGGCAAGCGATTCCTTGGCTTTTGCCATCAGCTTCATCTGCTGCGACCCGGTCAGGTAATAGTTTTCGTATCTTTCGTCTTTGTCACATTCGATTTTTATATACGGAAAAAGGTCTTTTGCATACTGCACCTCATCGAGAATCGATGGCTTGGGTATATTTTTCAAAAAGAGTTTCGGATCTTCTGTTGCGGATGCCAACAAAACCTGATCATCGAAAGTATAATACTTTACACCGGGATAATTGTGCTTCAGCAAGGTGGATTTTCCGACCTGTCTCGGTCCGGTGAGCAACAAACATCTGCTGTTCTTTGCCCGCCGCATCAAAACATCGGTTATACTTCTTCTTATAAACATACGCACCTCCAAAATACGACTAATATATAGTACAACTATATTATAGTCGAAACCAAGAGCTTTGTCAAGTCATTTTACGCAATCAGCATGTGAAAAACCGTTCTTACGGGTTTCACACAAACAAGTTTCAACACAAGAAAGGAGCTTTATGCCATACATTCATTTTTCAGAACAGGAAAAAGAGCTTGCAAAACAGGCTGATATCGTTCGGTTTCTGCAAGTTCACGGCGAGCAGGTAAAGCGCACGGGCAAGGAATTTGCGTGGGACTCCCCTGCGGGAAAGGTCACGATCCGGGAAAATCAATGGTACAGCCAATACGAACAAACGGGTGGCGGAGCTGTAAAATTCCTTCGCAAGTTCTTCGGAATGACCTATCCCGAAGCTGTGCGCAGTCTGCTTGGCGAGAGTGCGGGACAGGAAATCCGTGCGGCAGGTAAAGAAAAACCGACGCCCGAGCCGAAAAATTTCTCGCCGCCTCCCCCGCATTCGGATATGCGCAGACTGTATGCGTATCTTTTGAACGAGCGCGGTATCGACCGAGATATCATTCATGCCTTCACTCATGAGGGACTGATGTATGAGGATGCGGTCAATCACAATGTCTGTTTTGTCGGCAAGGATGATACCGGAACCGTCCGCCATATTCATAAACGCGCGACCAATCCGTTGTCGGATTTCAAAGGCAACATTACGGGAAGTGATGCGGAATATGCGTTTCATTACATCGGCAAAAGCGACCGTCTCTATGTTTTTGAAGCGCCGATAGATCTGCTTGCGTTTCTAACACTCTATCCCGCAGGTTGGCAGGAGCATTCCTATGTTGCTTTATGTTCAACTGCCGACCGTGCCGCGCTTCGGATGCTGAAAGATCATCTGCAGCTGAAACAGGTTTACCTCTGCCTGGATCACGATTCCGCAGGGATTGAGGGAGCATACCGCATCGCGGACAGTATTCATTCGCTCGGAGAGTATCAGGTGTACCGCCTCTTTCCCGAACATAAGGATTGGGACGAAGACCTGAAAGCCCGCATGGGTAAAGATGCAATCCCCGCAGGTGAACATCTGAAGCTCGCGTATATCGCAGAGAAAACCGCCGAACTGAAAAAAATGTGCCTCGAAGACACCGACGAATATATCAAGTACAAACGGATGCCTGCCGATTTGCTTGACGATACCGTGCGAAAGTTGGAACGGCTGAAAAAGCAGATCATTGCCTCGGACTTGACAGAAAGGAAAGAATTCTGTGCCACCGAGATGGCAAAAACCGCTGTCGCCTTCTGCGTTTTACGAAGCCGACAGATTGGGAAGCCGGTAACTGCCGAAGCCCTTGCCGATCAGATGGCAAAGATGTATAAGCCGCACCGTGATAAGCAGAACATCTCATCACAGCTGGATTCCATCGACTATGACCTGAAGGGAATCCGTGAGGATGCGGACAAAAGCGACGCGCAGACCAAAACCGAAATCGAATGGCAGATCAGAAGAATGCTCCTGCTCGGGCTGTCCTGTTTACAGCTCGGCGGGAGCATTTCACTTTCGCCCACAGTCGCAGAACCGACTGTCGGGCAAGCAATTTCATACTGAAAGGAGTTCCGCTTTGGAAGGAATCACACTACTGATTGTTGTATCCGCCGCCATCGGCGGCATTTTTATTCTCATCACCGCGCTGTCCTACCTGTACGGACTGAAAGGAATCAAAGCCAAAACTGCGGGAAACGGTCAGCACGGGACCGCACGATGGGCAACCAACCGCGAAATCAAAAAGACCTACCGTCACATTCCGTTTACCCCGGAAGAATGGCGGCAGAATCCGGGCAGCCGACCGAAGGAGCAAGGCATTGTGGTTGGCTGTCTATCCAAAAAGAAAACGACAACGGCACTTGTGGATACCGGTGATGTTCATTGCATGATGATCGGTGCCGCAGGTGTGGGTAAAACTGCATATTGGCTCTATCCCAATATCGAGTACGCCTGTGCTTCCGGGATGTCGTTTCTCTCAACCGATACCAAGGGTGACATCATGCGCAACTATGGTTCTATCGCCTCCAAGTATTATGGCTATAACATTTCGGTCATTGACCTGCGCAATCCCATGCGCTCACACGGAAACAACCTTCTGCACCTTGTCAACAAGTACATGGATCTGTATGCCGGAACGAATGAAGTGCAGTACAAAGCCAAGGCGGAAAAGTACGCCAAAATCATTGCCAAGACCATCATTCTCTCCGGCATGGAAGCGAGCAATTTCGGACAGAACAGCTACTTCTACGATGCCGCAGAAGGTTTGATCACCGCGTCCATTCTCCTCGTCTCGGAATTCTGCAAGCCGGAGGAACGACACATCGTGTCGGTGTTCAAAATTATTCAGGAGCTTCTCGCACCGGGCAGGAATCGGAACAAGAATCAGTTCCAACAGCTCATGGAGCTTCTCCCGCCCGATCACAAGGCAAAATGGTTTGCGGGTGCGGCGCTCAATACAGCGGAACAGTCTATGGCAAGCGTTATGTCCACAGCACTCTCTCGTCTGAACGCATTTCTGGATTCGGAGCTTGAAACCATCCTTTGCAACGATACCGAGATCGATGCCGAGCGATTTTGTAAAGAAAAGTCGGCAATTTTCATCATTATGCCGGAGGAAGACAGCAGTAAATACTTCATAGTATCACTTCTGATCCAGCAGCTCTATCGTGAAATTCTTGCCGTTGCCGATGAGTATGGCGGCAAGCTCGAAAACCGCGTGGTCTTCTACTGTGATGAGTTCGGCACCCTGCCTCGCATTGAATCCGCCGAAATGATGTTCTCGGCATCCCGCTCCCGTCGTGTTTCCATCGTGCCGATCATCCAGTCCTTCGCGCAGTTACAGAAAAACTACGGCAAGGAAGGCGCGGAGATCATTATCGACAACACACAGTTGACGGTATTCGGCGGTTTTGCACCCAACAGTGAGTCGGCACAGATTCTCTCCAAAGCAATGGGAAGCAGAACGGCGCTCACCGGTTCGGTCACACAGAGCAAAGGCGAAGGATCGCGCTCTCTGCAGATGATTGAGCGCCCACTGATGACACCGGACGAGCTGAAAGCCCTGCCCAAAGGCACTTTTATCGTGACCAAGACCGGCTTCTATCCCATCAAGGTCAAGCTGAAGCTGTTCTTCAAATGGGGTATCCGATTTGAAAAAGAGCCGTTCACTGTCCCTATGCGCGACCGGGCAACCATCTGTTACGCAAGCCGCGAGGAACTGAGCGAAGCCATCTGCTACAAATATCATGTGGCGGACGATAAAAGCAACGGAAAAGACATCCCCGATGGCAGCTTCCGTGTAGAGGAAGCCATGGCGGAACGGCACTATTCAAGCAAAAAGGCGGCGGCAAGACACAAAGGATTGCGGACCAACCTCGGTCAGGACGGTGGTGCTAAGTGAATTATTTTGATTCCATTTACAGCGACAACCTTCCGAGTCGTGCTGTGCATGTATATATGTACCTCGTAAACAGAGCAAATACGGATGGTCAATGCTGGCCGTCCGTAAGAAGGATTGCAAAGGATCTGAGTCTGTCCCCATCCACAGTGAAGCGCGCTATTGATGACCTGACCTTGCACGGGTATATCAAGATCGAACAGCGTTTCCGCAAAAGCGGTGCCAAAAGCTCGCTCATGTTCACCGTTCCCGATTTTTCAAAATACCGCACACCCAAGGGATAAGTGTTTGTATTCGGTGACCTATGGGTGGGTTCACCATGCACCCACAAGGTGAACTATACAGTATAACAAGAGATTATAGCAGAAAAAGAACAATCAAACAGACTCAAAAGATCTCTTGCTGAGCATAGATACTTCGCTTGTTTCGGGATTAATCTGAATGACAATCTTGTTCTGTTTCAGAGCGTAGTCGACAGTATACGCAGTCCCTCCGCTTTTCCCATTGAAGGCACAGACCACAACATCCGCGTTGTCGACCATGTATCGATTGCGGGTAAAAAAACACCCTCGGTTATATTGTTCCGAAGTAATTACCGCCTTATCTGCTGCGGTCGGAATATTATATCTGCACTTCTGATCTGCTTTCTCCCATGAATCCGCTTGCCCCGGAAACGGAATGACGCACTCAAGGGTGTTTTTTGTTTTTCTTCTGCCTTTGAAGAATCTCCTCGGCAACCCATATATCGAAACCGCAGGCAACACCCGAAATGCAATGCGTCCACCCCTACGAAACCAATCTTGCACGAAAAATGTGATTATCATGGAAAAGATGAGTATTCACATGTATTTTACGTCTCGGTGTGGAATGTTGATATTTCCTATTGCAATAATCTCGATTATATGATATAATATAAGCGTGAAATTAGTCGCAAAAACAGACAACAACCCGCAAACAATGTGCAAAATTGTAATTGTTGCTGAGTTGTTCTCACTTGGGTGTGAGGAGCCTGTGTGAGACTATTAGGCATATGCATGGCGCACATAGATGTGGGGAGATGCTGCCCCAATATCTTTGTGCGCTTTTTTGTTGAACAGGTTTTCTTTTTTAGAGGAGTGTCTTATGGCGAAAAGACTTGATCAGCATACCCACATTTTTGCCGACCGTTCGTTGGATGATGATATTATGGCAGAATCCCTTGTAACAAAGGATGAACATTGCACGAACAAGTAAGGAGAGGTAATATGGTACTTGAACTCAGAAACATTGACAAGTCTTTTGGAGAGAAGGAAGTTCTCAAGGGTGTTTCTTTCACGGCAGAGGGCGGCAAAGCGTTTGGACTTCTTGGCAGAAACGGCGCGGGTAAAACGACTTCTATCCGTATTATTATGAACGTGTTTCCCGCAAACGGCGGAGAGGTGCTTCTGGACGGAAAGCCGATTGATTATAACAAAATCGGGCTTGGATATCTTCCCGAAGAAAGAGGACTTTATCCGAAGAAACCGGTTATTGACCAGCTTGCATATTTTGCGGAACTGAAAGGGATGAGCGCAAAAGAAGCGGTCAAGGCGGTGGATTACTGGCTGGACAGGCTCGGTATGACCGAGTACCGCAACAAACGGCTCGATACCCTTTCAAAAGGAAACCAGCAGAAAATTCAGTTGATAACGGCTCTTGCGCACGATCCGCACATTGTCATTCTTGACGAGCCTTTTTCGGGGCTTGATCCCGTAAATGCCATGCTCCTGAAGGATGTGGTAAAGGAACAGATTTCGCAAGGGAAAATCGTTTTGTTTTCAAGCCACCAGATGGCGTACATAGAGGAATTCTGCGACAGTATCGCCATTCTCAGTGCGGGCAGAGTTGCAATCAGCGGAGATTTGCTTGAAATAAAGAGGAATTACGTGCGCGATAAGTTGGTGGTAAGCACAACAAAGCCCGAACGGATAAAGTCCGATTTGGGCGAGGCTTGCGCCGAACGCGAGGACGGCACGTTGCTTATTCAGCTTACAAGCCCCGCCGAAAAGCAGTCTATGATGAAACGTCTTGTGGAATCCTATGATATTGACGAGGTGAAAGTGTTTGAGCCCTCCCTTAACGATATATTCGTAGAGCACGCAGGCGCGCATGTGTAAGGAGGCAGAGCGATGAAACAGTTCGGGAAAATACTTAAATTCGAGCTTAAAGGCTATCTTAAAAACAAAGTCTTTACAGGCGTCACGATATTTCTTGTAGTCGCAATCGCTGTTGCCATGTTTATTCCGAATATTATCGCGGCGTTCAAGACCGGGACAACACCGTCAAAGGATCTTCCCGTAATGCTTGTGTACGCCGAGGACGAAACCCTTTCTAAAACCGTAAAGGAATATTTTACGCAAGCCTTTACGGGGTATAACGTAAAGGTTGCGGACGGAACACTTGACGATATAAAATCGCAGATTACAAGCGGCAGCGTCGAGTGCGCTTTTGTTCTGAACAGTCCGTCGTCTTACACTTATTACGTAAACAATCTCAACATGAGGGATTCCAATCAGGCTGTTGCGAACACGGTATTGCAAGAGGTTTACAGAGTGAACGCGATGATACAAAACGGGCTGTCCCCCGAACAGGCGAAAGATATTATGTCGGTGGTTATCGAAAGCAACACGATGACACTCGGTGTTGACCAGATAAAAAATTATTTCTATACTTACATAATGATATTTGCATTATATATGGTGATTATGCTTTACGGGCAACTTGTTGCGACCAACGTGGCAAGCGAAAAGAGCTCACGCGCTATGGAGGTTTTGATTACGAGCGCAAAGCCTACAAGTATGATGTTCGGAAAGGTTTTTGCGTCCTGTATCGTAGGCTTTACGCAACTTGTGCTTGTGTTCGGGTCGGCATTGCTGTTTTATAATATCAACAAAGCGCAGTTGCAAAATCCGGTAATCGCTTCAATATTCGATATGCCCGTAAGCCTGTTTATTTATATGCTCGTGTTCTTTGTTCTCGGCTTTTTGATTTACGCTTTCCTTTACGGCGCAATCGGCTCAACCGCGTCAAAGCTTGAAGATATAAGCACGATGGTGTTGCCTGTCACCTTCCTTTTCATTATTGCCTTTATGGTTGTTCTGTTCTCGATGATCGGCGGAAACGTAAACTCTGCATTGATGAAGGTATTCTCGTATATTCCGTTCACTTCGCCTATGGCGATGTTTACAAGAATTTGTATGAGTACGGTTGCCTGGTATGAAATTTTCATTTCCATTGCAATCCTGATCGGCTCTACCGTCGGTATCGGAATCCTTTCCGCAAAGATTTACCGTGTGGGAGTTCTCCTTTACGGGACGCCGCCGAGGTTTACAAAAATTATGAAAGAGGTTTTTAAGAAACAATATGGATAATAAAGCAAAACAAGGCGGGCTTGGCATCGTATCCGTTCTGACGATTATCTTTATTGTGCTGAAGCTGTTGGGAGTTATTAAGTGGAGTTGGATATGGGTGCTTTCGCCCATATGGATTTCCGCTGTGATTGTGGTCGCTGTGTTTTCTGTTATCCTGATTGGCGGAAGGATTAAAAAGGGGAAATGGTAACGCTCCGCTTCCAAAGCCGAACACCGCTCCACGCACCTGTTTTCGTGACTGAAAGCAGGTGCTTTTTTGTTCCCGAACGGCGGCATTTTCAAAAAACGGGCAAGGAGGCATAATCCTTATATCCTGCTTTTGGGAATCGCCCACAGCAAAGAAAAAAACGGCGATTCTCACCCCGAAAAACCGCATAATCGTAACCGTCAAATCTCCCGGCGCATAAAAAAGCATCTCTGGCTTAGCAACCGCAGCTGGGCCAGAGATGTTCATTCTTTTGGTATTCTGCATTCCTGGGGTGCACTGGCAGGCAAGAGTTGTTCGGCCCAAGCCTCGTCCATCTGGCTCATAGCGGGAGCATTCCGCAGAACCCAGAGCAAGTAACGGTACGGATCTAATCCGTTTTCTTTCGCTGTCTCAATCAGGCTGTAGATCACACTGCTGGACTGTGCGCCGCCCGGTGTATTGGCAAACAGCCAATTCTTGCGGCCCATAACAAAAGGCTTTATGCTGCGTTCAGCACGGTTGTTGCTCAGTTCCAGCCGCCCATCCTCCAGATAACGGATCAGGTATGGCCACTGCTCCAGCAGATAGTGCAGCGCCCTACCCAGAGCGGACTTTGGTGCCGCCTTGCCGCTGGCCGCATTTGCCCACGCCAATAGAGCGTCCAGAACCGGTTTTTCCTGTTCCAGCCGCTTAGCATGTCGTTCTTCTGGTGTCAGTTCTGCGAAAGACTTTTCCAACTGGAACAGCCTTGAGCAGTAGCACTCGCCGGCCGCTGCCAGAGAATCTTTTCGCTTTTCCTGCAGTAGCGTCTGCAGCGCCTCATCAAATTTTCGCCGCGCGTGGGCCCAGCAGCCAACCACCCGGATATTCTCCGGCAGCCTGTGGTAACCATGGTATCCATCCGCATGGAGCCAGCCGGAGAAGCCCTTTAAGAACTCCTCCGCGTGCTCTGCCTTCCGGTTCGGCTGGTATTCATACAGGACAATCGGATGCTCCGTACAGCCGCTGGTCCTGTACAGCCACATGTAGGACTTGCTGGTCGCCGCCTTCCCGGGTTCTTTCAGTACCTGCAGCGTCGTCTCATCGCCATGGAGAACTTTCTCCCTGCAGAGCTGCCGGTGCAGCACCTCGTAGATGGGCTGCAGCCAGGTATCAGAGACATTCAGCAGCCAGTTGGACATGGTCTGCCGGGAGAGCTTCAATCCCTGGCGGTGAAACTCCTGCTCCAGCCGGTACAGCGGGGAATACATCACAAACTTCTGTACCGCAATATGCGCTACCGCCTCCGCGGAAGCATAGCTGCCGGGCAGCAGCGCAGGCTCCTTCGGTGTTTTCAGGATGTTGGCCTCGCCGCTGTCCTGCTCGCACTTCCTGCAGGCGTAGGTATAGTAGACATCCTCTCGAATCCAGAACCGGGCAGGCTCCATTTGCAGGCTCCGGCGGACCTCTTTGCCGATCCCCTCCATTTTGCTGCCGCAGGCGGAGCAGATCAGCTCTTCTTCGCTCAGACGGTGCTCCACCACTTCAGTGGGTGTGCCCTCCGGAACGATCTCGGTCACGCTGCCGGACTGCTTCTTGCGCGCATGGGCTTTCACGGCAACCTGCTCCGGCGTAGCGGATTTGGTGCCATAGGCGTAGGCTTCAAGCTCATTGAAGCTTAGCGAAAGCTGATCCATCAGGCCCTCCTGCAACTTCTCGGAGGAGGAGCCGAATTGCCGCTTTTTCGCAAGACCCAACTGCTCCAGAAGCCATTGGTTCTGGAGCTTGAGTTCAGTGAGCTGAGTTTGCTGAGATTCATATTCCGCGCGTGAAATGGTCACCATTTCAGCGTTACTTGTGGCAATTCTCTTCTCGTTTTCCATGTGAAAATTATACCACAAAAAGTGTCAAAAAGCCAGTGTTTTCGATGCTTTTCGGAAATTTAATCTGCCTTATATTATGCTCAGCCCAGATACTGGGCGGTGGGCTTTTGGCTGCTCGATCTGTAAGCCTTCCATCAGCCAGCGGTACTGCTGCGGCGTTAGTGACCGTACTTCAGATTCACTTCTCGGCCACTGGTATGCACCCTGTTCCAGCCGCTTGTAGAGCAGAATAAACCCGTCCTTTTCCCAGTATAGTCCCTTGATCCGGTCTCTGCGCCGCCCACAGAACAGGAACAGCGTGTTGGTGAACGGATCCAATTCAAACTGCTGCTGCACCATCCGGGCCAAACCGTCTATGCCTTTACGCAGATCGGTATAGCCACAGGCGATATAGACCCGATCCGCTCCGGAAAAATCGTTCAGCATGGCCGCAGCGCCTCGACCAGGGCTTTCAGCAGGTCCGGACTCAGCTCTTGATAGAAGTCAATGCTGCTATTGCCGATCCGCAGCGTGGCGGAACATTCTGAAACGTTCCGATCCTGCTGTTTCGGTGCTGGTAACTCTGCAAACGCAGGTGCCCCGGGGAATTCCGGTGCCGCATCTGCGATGGACAGCACTTCCCGTTCCCAACGATAGTATGTAGATGGTGTGATTCCTCTTTGCTTGCACCACTGCCGTACCGGAAGACCGCTGCTTCTGCAATTCTGAATCGCTGCCACCCATTTCTGTTGTCGTGCCTGGTGCTTTAGCTCTGTTGATGTCATGGTGTCCTCCCTGATGTTAATAGTAGTGGAACGTCGCGAAACGTTCCACTACTATTATCCCATGGGTGTCCATCCGCCGGGAGATTTGACGGTTACAAACAGAGAGAGGAAAAATCGACTGGGAACTGACGGAGTATAATCCGCTGTCCT
>OGRD01001283.1_pt1 | contig 10314 bp, 6 predicted proteins | sample 1553441 | NCBI WGS metagenome assembly OGRD01 (sample SAMEA2580106, study PRJEB22360) | human gut metagenome | biome: human gut; feature: human-associated habitat; material: faeces | place: Denmark | collected 2008/2010
GTTTCGGGGGATTGCGGAGCGTCCGTTTCACAGGCGCCGGGACCGCTTGCGCCGGTCGGACTGCCGACTGGTTCATTAATCGTACTGTTGACCTGATAGAGATCTGCTGTCGGGGATTCCGTTGTTGTCGGATCGCCGCCGCGGTTTGCGTTCGCCGGGGCAGACGGAGTTTCCGAAACACCTGCCGTCGTCAGATCCTTACGGCTCTCGTCCGCCGCTTCTCCGGCTGTGGCGAAGCCGGACAGAAAGAGCATGCTTCCCGCAAGAAGCCCCGTCAATCCTTTCCGTATTTTACATTCCATAATGGCCTATCCCCGTTTTGATCGCACAAGATACGAATTTTTGCCGGAGCGCAAAGCGACAATTCGAAAAAATCCCGCCTGCAATGCGATTTTCAGCGGCTTCCGATAGCATTTCCGGGGCGTAATCGCCGGCAATACGGACTGTTATTTGGTTTCTTCGATTATTGTCTCTATCTTTGTACCCGAACCAATATCCGCTCCGATGAGAATAAACGATTAGTAGGTCGGTTTCATTAAACCGACGCCGTGCCGTAAAGCAACCCGGTCTGAGGTTTAACAGGTCCCTTTTCTGCGGGACCGCTATTAATCGTTTTCATATGAGTATTATCCTTAGCGGTGTTTCGTACCGCTACCGCAATCAGCAATTTCTGTTCGAAGGAATAGACCTGTCCGTCGCCGCGGGCGCCAAAGCCGCAGCGCCAGCCGGTCATGGAATAGCTCTTGGACACGCCGTTGATGATGATCGTGTGCTTCTTTACTTCTTCGCCGAGCGCTGCGACGCTGGTGAATTTGCGTCCGTCGTAGCAGAGGCGGTAGTAAATCTCGTCAGCGATGATGTAAATATCGTGACGCAGGCAGACCTCCGCAAGCGCTTCCAGCTCTTCTTTGGAGTAGATCATGCCGGTCGGGTTGGACGGGTTGTTGAGCACGAGCGCCTTTGTTTTATCTGTAATGGCGGCTTCAAGCTGTGCCGGCGTCATTTTGAAATGCTGCGCCTCCGTCGTCGGAACGATCACCGGAACGCCGCCGACCATGCGGATCTGCTCGGTATAGCTGACCCAGTACGGCGCGGGTACAATGACCTCGTCGCCGGTATCGAGCAGCGTGAAAAAAGTGGCGTACAGGCACGCCTTGGCGCCGTTGGAGATGACAATGGCGTCATAGTCATAGTCCACGCCGAGGTCTTCCTTCATGCGGTACGCGACCGCCTTGCGCGCTTCGATGGTGCCGGGCGTCGGCGTATACTTCGTCTGACCTTCCCGGATGGCGCGGATGCCGGCTTCCTTGATATGGTCGGGCGTATCAAAATCCGGCTCCCCTGCCCCAAAGCCTACGACGGGGATACCCTCCGCCTTCATCTGCTTGAATTTCGAGTTGACCGCCAGCGTTGCGGACGGTGCAACGGCGGAACGGATCTTGGATAATTCTTTCATGGCAAAGCCCTCCATACAAGTATGGCGTCATTATATGGCATAGATAACAAAATTGCAAGAACTAATTTAGTAAAAAATGCGCAGCCGAGGCGTTTTTTTCGCCTCGGCGTGCAAGTTTCCTTATATGATTATGCAAATCAGAGATCCGCCGCCCTCATTGACGATGCGAGTAAGCGTCTGCTGCAGCTTTGCCTGTGCATTGACGGGCATCTGCCGGAGCTTTGTGATAACGCCTTCGCTCGCAATATCATACAGCGATTTGCCGAAGATGTTCGATTCCCAAATCCGGCTCGTGTCGCCCTCAAAGCCCTGCAGGAGGAAGTTTATGATCTGCTCCGAGGCTTTTTCCCCGCCGAGCGCGGGGCTGACCTCGGTTTCGATGTTCGCCATGATCATATGGATGGACGGCGCAGACGCCTTGAGCCGCACACCGTAGCGACCGCCCTGCTTCATGATCTCCGGCTCCTCCAAAATGAGCTCGTCGACCGTCGGCACGACCACGCCGTAGCCCGTTTCGCGGGCGTCCCGAATGGCGGAGGATACCTTGTCGTAGTCCGCCTTGACGGCGGAAAGCTCCGTGAGCAGACGCATGAGGTCGCCGTCGTCCGCCACATCAAAGCCGGACTGCTCGCTGAGCGTCTGATAGAACAGCGCCCGCGGAAGCTGAAGCTCCGCGCTGGCGGTGCCGCTGCCGAGCGAGATGGCGTTGACCTTTGCGCCGCTGATGCCCTCGTAGGCGCACATGGCGTCCACCGCGGGCGCGACCTCACGGATGCGGTGCAGTCCCTTGGCGCCCTCGCGGATGCTGCGGTAAAGGCCGAGCTTGATGGCATGGTCGGCGGGCAGCGCCAGGACCCATGCCGGGATATGAAGCTCCAGCTCGGTCAGCGGGAACTCGTAGAGGATTGCCTTGAGGATATCCCCCACCGCCGCGTCGTCCAGCTCCAGGCAGTTGACCGGCAGACAGCACACGCCATAGTGTGAAGCAATATCACTTGCCATTGCCTGAACTCTGCTTGATTTCGGGTCAACGGCGTTGAGCAGCACGAGAAAAGGCTTGCCGATCTCCTGCAGCTCACGGATGACGCGGCCCTCAGCCTCGAGGTAGTCCTCGCGCGGAATGTCCGTGATGCTGCCGTCGGTCGTAATGACGATGCCGATGGTCGAATGCTCGCGGATGACGCGCGTTGTGCCAAGCTCCGCCGCCTCACTCATCGTCACCTCGTGGTCGAGCCACGGCGTCGAGACCATGCGGGGGCTCTCGCCCTCCATCTGCCCCGTCGCGCCGGGGATCATATAGCCCACGCAGTCGATGAGCCGCACGCGAAATGTCGCTTCGGACGGGAGCGAAATTTTGACGGCATTTTCCGGGATAAATTTAGGCTCGGTGGTCATTATGGTACGCCCGGCGGCGGACTGCGGAAGCTCATCGACTGCCCGCTCACGCACGCTCTGAGCCTCGATATTAGGCAGCACAAGGGTATCCATGAAGCGCTTTATAAATGTGGATTTTCCGGTTCTGACAGGGCCGACGACTCCGATATATATATCGCCCTGGGTGCGCTTTGCTATATCGCTGTAAATATTTCTCTCCTGCACGGTTATCCCTCCTCAGACTCCGGGTATCAGCAGCATACATTTCTGCGCCACCGTCTCGCCCGTTATTCCGTTTTCCTGCTCCACCGCTTCCACGGTAGTGTTATAACGCCGCGCTATATCCCAAATTTCCTCGCCCGCGTCGGCAAAATAGACGGTCAGCGCGGCGCCGCCCGCTTTTTTGCTTTCGGTGTCGGCGCACTCTATCGAGGTGACTGTCTTGCGGCGGACGCTGTCGAAGATGCAGCCGGAAATATGCATTTCGACCCGCACCTCGGCGCTGCCCGAGACGCACGCGGCGCTCGCGGCGGTTATCTCGATATACGGAGACAGACTGAGCTCTCCGCATTTTCTGACGGAGCGGCGGTATTCATAGCCCCTGCCGCTGAGCATAGCAGGGCTGCTCCTCGGCATCGGAATAGAGAAAGTGAAGCGTCAGCTCGCCTGAAATTATCACTCCGTCGGAGTCCTGCGATACGCTCTTTGAAAGGTCGGAGCACCAGAGGGCTAAAATCTGCTTTGCCTCCGGCAAATCCTGCGTGCTGCGGCAGGTAAAAGTATCGCTGAATCTGTCGGCAATAACGGAGAAATCTATATTGCGGCTCTTAGTCTCGAGGTTGCAGCATACGGAATAGGCGTCGGTGACAACAGGCAGGCTCAGCTCCCTATAGGCCTTGACCCCCGCGCCAACGCGCACGCTGATATCAATAAGTCTGTTGTCACCCGCCTGATCCGCCTTCGGCAGAACCTCGAGAGAGGTGACGGGCAGCGACACGCAGCAGGTGCAGTCCTCGTCTATGCCCTCAAGGTTGATTATCTGGCTTATCGGCATGGAGTGGCCGAAGCCGAATATTTCGCCGTTCTCGCCTCGGCAGACGGCGCTGACGGTAAGCTCGCCTTTTACAAGCAGCTTGTTGCTGATAACCTTTATCTCCTGCGCGAGCGCCGCCGCCTGTGCGCTGAACACATTGGACACGGCGGGGTCGCCCTCGGGCAGGGGCACGGTCTCGCTCATAGGAAACGCAGTTTCCGTGCAGGCGATAAGGCTCGCAGTGCGGCTGTCGCAGCATCTGAGCTGTATTCCCGCACCCTCGGCGCCGGTTATTATCTCCTCCTGCTTCACTCCCGATATGCAAAACGCCACGCTGACCACGGCATGAATATCGAGCCTTCGCGGGCTGACGGCGCGGCAGTTTGCGTACTGGGTATAGGCCCGCACATTCACGCAGCAGTTTTCGTCCGCGCCCTTGAGCTCGGCATACTTCGAGAACGGATAGGTCTGCTCAAAACAGCAGACGTTTCCCTGCTCGTCGGTATAGATGACGCACACGCCCGCAGAGCCGTCCGCCGTCGCCCTGTCGCCTGCGGTCTGAACGGCGGTTATGCGCGGAGTAACAAGGCACTTGAGCACGCGCCTTATGTCCGGACAATAATCCGGCAGGGTTATATCGGCATCTATCGGCTGTTCCGCAGTGCAGGCACCGAGCGTCTCCTCGACGCCGACCGACTGCGTTATAACGTTGATTTGCATCGCATTCCTCTCCTTAACAGAAAATGTCAATGCATTTATATTCTCCCTGTGTCCCGCGTATGATAAAAACCTGCGGGACGTTTTTAAGCGCGTTTTAGCACTTGATATATTAGAGTGCTAATGATTTACAATTTGTTCATAATCCAATGTATTCTTTTTTAACAAAGCGGGGGTATTATATAATCAAACGAAGGGAGCAAGAGCCCCCGGAGAAGAAAGAGAGTGAGTCCGATGGAAATCGGAGAGCAGTCAGATAAATAAGACAAACACTTCATTATGAATATCAATACACAACAAACGGAGGAATCAATTATGTTTGAACTTACACCTTATGAACGCAGACATCAGCGTGCACTCTTTAATCCTTTCAGAGATATGGATAACTTCGAGAAGAGCTTCTGGGGCGACATGGCCGCAGCGGACTTCAAGACCGATATAAAGGACAACGGCAAGGAATATGTGCTTGAGGCGGATCTGCCCGGCTTCAAGAAAGAGGACATTCACGTCGATATTGAGGACGGCTACCTGACCATCAGCGCAGAGCGCAACAGCGAGAGCGAGAAGAAGGACGACAAGGGCAACTTCGTCCGCCGCGAGAGGTCTTACGGCTCGTTCAGCAGGAGCTTTGACGTATCGTCCGTCAAGACCGATGATATCACCGGCGAATACAAGGACGGCGTTCTGACCCTGACAATGCCCAAGAAGGAAGAAAACGTTCCGACATCGAGAAGAATCGACATCGGTTGATACAAAGAAAGCGACCCCGGAGGGAATACTCTCCGGGGTCTTTGCATATTTTTACGGCTTTTAAAAGTTATTTCATTCCGTGCTTTTTCTTGTAGCTCTCTATACATTCAAGCTCATTGAAATATATTTTTTCGCCCTTAACTTTCATAAAATGCTCATGCCCTTTGCCGAGCAGAAGGAGTATATCCCCTTTCCGCATATGGTCGAGGGCATATTCTATTGCCTCGGCTCGGTCGGTTATCTTGACATATTTGCCCGCTCCGCCGCCTTTTTCGACCCATCCGGCTATCTCGTCGATTATCGCGTCGGGGTCCTCAAAGTCCGGGTCGTCGCTTGTGATTATGATAAAATCGCACATCCTTGCGCTGACAAGACCGAGCTCCTGCCTGCGAACTGTTGCCTTGTTGCCCGTTGAGCCGAAAAGCGCAACAATACGGTTGGGCTTATAGTCGCGTACAGTCTCGATAACATTTTCCATGCTCAGACCGTTGTGCGCATAGTCGATAATGACGCTGTAATCGTCGCTGACATGAACGAGCTGCATCCTGCCCTCTATACTGACGTGAGCAAACGCCTCGCGCATTTTTTCGACCGGCACGCCCATTTTGCGCAGAAGTGCGACGGAAGCCAAGACGTTGTAGACGCTGAAAAAGCCGGGCATACTGACCTGCGCGTGCCACGGGGCATCAAATTTACTCTTGCAGTCGAACTCTATACCGAGAAAACCCGGGCGGCGCAGCGGGTTTATATTCTCCGCATAGTAATCGCATTTTTCGTCGAGGCCGTAGCTTACCACCTCGCCCTTTGACGCGGCGACGATATCATCAAAAAACGCATCGTCCCGGTTGGCGACGGTGAAGCCGCTGTGAACATAGAGCTGTTTTTTCCAATAGGCGTATTCTTCAAATGTCTTATGCTCTTTTCCGCCGATATGGTCGGGCGAAAGATTAGTGAATATTCCGGCATAGAATTCAATGCCGTAGACGCGACTCATCTTGAGTCCTATGGACGAGACCTCCATGCAGACCGCCTCGCAGCCGCCGTCCGCCATCTCGCGCAGAATCTTCTGAAGTTCATAGGATTCGGGGGTCGTGTTGACGGTCGGTATCTTTTTATCGCCGTAAAACGCGCCGACGGTGCCGATAACGCCCGTCTTTATGCCGCAGTTTTCGAGCGCGCTGCGCAGAATATAGGTTATGCTCGTCTTGCCCTTTGTGCCGGTTATGCCTATCATTTTAAGCTCGTCGGCAGGGTGATCGAAGAAGTTAATGCTCATCTGTGCGAGGTCGCGGCGGGTGTTTTCGCTCATCAGCACGATTGCGTCATCGGGCAAATCGAGCGCAGTCTCCGCCACAAATACGCGGCAGCCGAGGTCATATGCGTTTTTTGCGTATTTATGCCCGTCGGTCGTCTCGCCCTTCATGCAGACGAACGCCGTGCCCGGCTTCGCCTTGCGCGAATCGTAGACTATATCGCATATGTCCCTCTGCGGATAATCGCCCGCGACGGCAGTGCCCTCAAGCAGTTCTTTCAAATACATTGTATCTCTCCCGTGGTGTCTTATTTTTCAAACGGTCTTATCATAAAGCCGAAGCGGAGCTTCTTTTCGTCTATAAGGCGAAGGCCGCGCTCGGGGTCGTTATGATAACGAGCCTCGCTGATACCCGTCATGCGCCAATCGAGGCTGACGACGGTATCCCTCAAGGGCTTCAGCTCGAAATCGTGCTTGGTATCCTCGAGCATCTGCGCCGTGAAATGCTGCGCGTTGAAGCTGAAATGCTCCATGCCGAACGGCTCAAAGCGCAGTCCCGCCGCATCGGACGCAACCTCGGCAAAGCGAGTGCCGTAATGTGCGCCGTTCTCCTGCGGGCGGATATAGTGCTCGAAATTATCCGTTGCCGTCGTGCTCCAAAGCCCGAGACGTTGGGATTTATGCCTGTCAACATAGGCCTCTTTAGGCCCGTAGCCGAAGTAACGGACGCTCTCAAAAGCTTCGGGCATAAAGAGCCTGTAGCCGACCTTCGGCAGCACCGGGCATTTTTCTATCACATCGCCGTCAAACAGAAGCGTCACGCAGCCGTCGGGGGTAAATTTGTAATCAACTTTGGCGTGGATGACGGGCGGGCAGGACGGGCCGCCTATCGATATTTCGGTCTTTATGCACACGCCGCCGTCCGTATTTGAGACGAGGCAGGAGTAGGTCTTTTGCGCGGCATATTTGAAATTCTTGAGCCGCCACATATCGGACGAACCCCTGTTATAGCAGGGCGAGCGCCAAATCTGAGGCTCAACGGGTGCGCTCAGCAGTTCTTTTTCGCCGCAGACTATCGAAGCTATGCGCCCGTAGGGCTTATCAAAAGTATAGACGATATTCCCCGCCTTAATAACCGCGAAGCGGTCGTTTTCGTCGAGCTCAACTCTGCCCGCCTTTGGTATATAGCGGGTATAGTCCTTGAGCATAAACTGCTCGAAGCCCGTTTCAAAGCCCTTTTCCGCCCAAGGGTAATCCTTTGTCGAGACGAAGCTCAGGGTCAGCAGACAGGACGGGAGCGAATCAACTTTTTCGGGATCGAAGAGCTTTATTGTCGTACTCCCCTGCGCGGGGGTCGCGAGAGCGTCGGTAATACCCTCCGAAACGGTTTTTCCGTCCTCGCTCAGCGTCCAGTGAATCGCCGTATCGTCGAGCGGAGTAAAGCGTCTGCGGCTCGTGACGGTCACGCTGCCGTCGCCGTTATAGGCGGCCGAATACTGCTGATAGACGCGTTTCATATCGAAATAGCCGGGGCGCGGGGTGCGGTCGGGATAGACGAGCCCGTCGATGCAGCAAATGCCGCTGTTCGGGAAATCGCCGAAGTCGCCGCCGTAAAAATATCGCGCTCCGCCGTCTTTGTCCGGAACATTGACCGCGTGGTCGCACCACTCCCAGATACAGCCGCCGAAATTGTTGTCGTACTTTTCGACAAGCTCCCAGAACGGATAGACATCGCCCGTGCTCATCGAGCAGACATATTCGCACATATAAAAAGGCTTCTTATATTCTTTATTATTGAGATAACTCTCTATATATTCCGTTCCCGCATACATACGGCTCTCGACATCCGAGATATCGGCAAAATTCTCGCCCTCGGGAACAGCCTTGAACTCAAGGTGGGAGTTCTCGTAATGTATAAGCGCACGGTCGTCGCGCGAGCGGATATACTGCGCCATGGCGCGGTGATTGACGCCCGCTCCCGACTCGTTGCCGAGCGACCAGAGCACGACGCAGCCGTGATTTTTGTCGCGCTCAAAGAGCCTCTTTGCCCTGTCGACATACGCCTCACGCCACTCGGGAGACGAGGAAAGCCGCGACCAGCGCATCCAATCCCATTCGCCCTCCCAATCGTAGCCCATGCCGTGGGTTTCGATATCCGCTTCGTCCGTCAGCATTATGCCGTATCTGTCGCAAAGCTCAAGAAAGCGCGGGTCGTTCGGATAATGCGAGGTGCGTATCATATTGCAGTTGGCGCGCTTTATGAGCATGATATCCCCAAGCATATCATCGAGCGTGACGGCGTGACCCGTAACGGGGTGAGAGTCGTGACGGTTGATGCCGCGAGCCTTGACCGCCTTTCCGTTTAAAAGGCAGACTCCGTCCTTTATCTCGAAGCGGCGCACCGCAAGGTCGAGCAGAACGACCTCGTCGCCGACACTGAGCCAAAGCTCGTACAGGCGAGGCTCTTCGTCATTCCAAAGCACAGGAGAGCTGATAATTATACTGAGATTTTCGCCGCCGACACCCTTGGACACAACGGCTCCGTCCGGCGCGACAAGCTTATATCTCACATTGCAGGGCGTGCTGAGCTTCGCTTTCACAGCCAGCTCGGCGGAGGCGAGATCATCGGAGACGCAGCTCCTTACAAATATATCGTCAAATCTCTCCCTGCCGCGTGCCAAAAGATAGACCTCGCGGAAAATGCCCGAAAATCTGAAGCAATCCTGATCCTCGAGATAAGTGCCGGGACACCACTTGACAACGAGCACGCAGAGAGTATTTTCGCCGCTTTCCGCAAACGCCGTAACATCGAACTCGCTCGTGCAGTGCGAGACCTCGCTGAAGCCGACGAACTTCCCGTTGAGCCAGACATAAAAGCACGAATCCACGCCCTCGAAATTCAAAAACAGATCGCGCGAGGCGAGCTTTTCATCGAGCGTAAATTTTCTGACATAGAGCCCGCAGGGATTCTCGTCCGGGACAAACGGCGGGTCGGTCGGGAAGGGATATTCGAGATTGCTGTAGAGCGGAACATCGTAGCCGCGGTCGACATAGGTCTGCCAGCTGCGCGGAACGGCGATTTTATCAAAACCGCCCTCGCCGACATATTCGGGGGGCTCGCGCAGGACATCCTCAAAGCTTTTGAAAAAGCGGAAATCCCACTCGCCGCAGAGCGAAAGAAAATAATCGGACTGCCCGCGCTCGCGTGTGGCGGCGGTTTTCTCATCCGCAAAGGGAATAAAATAGGCGCGCGGCTCAAGGCAGTTGACATGAAGAGTTTCAAGCGATTTGTGATAAGCCGGTGTTCTCATCGGATGCCTCCCGAAAAAAGATTTTTTACAACGATAATTTTAATGCTTAGCGCCCTTAAAGTCAATAAAAACAGGGCTGTTTGATTGACCGCGGAGAAAATTTCGGATATAATTGAAAAAAAGGGGAAGGGATCGCCTATGGATATTTTTGATTTGACTGTTATCGGCGGCGGACCTGCCGGATACAGCGCAGCGATAAAAGCCGCTCAAAGCGGACTCAAAACAGCGCTCATCGAAAAAAAGGAGCTCGGCGGAGTGTGTCTGAATTTAGGCTGTATACCGTCTAAGGCCATGCTATACTCGGCAAAGCTCTACAGACAGGCGCTCTCATCGGAAGGCTTCGGAGTAACCTGCGAAAATGTAAAGTTCGATCTCGGCGCGGCGCTCGCCCGAAAGGAAGCCGCCGTAGGTCAGCTGCGGG
>OGRD01001284.1_pt1 | contig 10300 bp, 8 predicted proteins | sample 1553441 | NCBI WGS metagenome assembly OGRD01 (sample SAMEA2580106, study PRJEB22360) | human gut metagenome | biome: human gut; feature: human-associated habitat; material: faeces | place: Denmark | collected 2008/2010
GCCTATGCAGGTCGCCGCGCCGCCGAAGGGCTCGATCTCGGTCGGGTGATTGTGCGTCTCGTTCTTGAAGAGCAGCAGCCACGGCTCGGTCTTTCCGTCAACCGTGACGTTTATCTTCACCGTACACGCGTTTATCTCCTCCGACTCGTCGAGCTTATCGAGCTTTCCGTGCTTTTTAAGATATTTCACGGCAAGCGTGGCAACGTCCATAAGATTGACCGGCTTTGTCCTGCCGAGCTCTTCCCTGACGGCAAGATAATCGCGGTATGCCTTTTCGGCAAGCGGATCGTCAAATTTCACGCTGTCTATCGTGGTAAGGAACGTCGTGTGACGGCAGTGATCCGACCAGTAGGAGTCGAGCATTCTTATCTCGGTGATTGTGGGATCACGTTTTTCGCCCCTGAAATAATCGCGGCAGAATCTTATGTCGTCGATATCCATCGCAAGACCTTTTTTTGCGATGAAATCCGCAAGCTCACCGTCGCCGTATTCCGTGAAGCCGACAACGGTTTCGACCTCCGTCGGGACTGTATATGCGGCTTTAAGCGTTTCCGGCTTATCAAGCGATGCCTCACGGCTCTCGACCGGGTTTATTACATATTTCTTCACCGCAAGAATGTCCTCTTCGGAAAGATCGCCGTAAAGGAGATATACCCTCGCGGTTCTTACGTCCGGACGGTCGGCTTTTGAGATTATCTGCATACACTGCGCGGCGGAATCGGCTCTTGCGTCGAACTGCCCCGGCAGATATTCCACGGCGAAAACATAAGCGCCGTCATCGGGCAGGTCATATGTCACCCGGTCAAGCTGCGGCTCCGAGAACACCGTCCCGACACAGCGGCTGACAAGTGCTTCGCCGGCATTTTCAATATCGTACCGGTTGATCAGCCGCAGTCTCTCAAGCCCGGTTATTCCGAGGAAGGACCGGATGTCTGCGAGAAGCGCCGATGCTTCGTTGTCAAGCCCCGGCTTTTTTTCAACATAAATTCTGTAAACCATACTGCCCTCCGGTCATTTCTTTATCGCTTCAAGCGCGCGTTTTCCGATATCGCGGCGGTAATACATATTCCTGAACCGGACGAGCTTCAGCCGGTCATAAGCCGCATTCACGGCATCCTCAAGGCTGTCCCTCACCGATGTGACTCCGACGACCCTGCCGCCGGAAGTGACCGTCTGTCCGCTGTCGTTCTCGGAGGCACCGGCAACAAACGTGAAATCGCGGTCGGTGTCGTCCGGGACCGTAAGAGGGAAACCGGTTTCGTACTTCTTCGGATATCCGTCCGATGCGGCGACAACGCAGCAGGCGCTCCAGTCGGAGAATCTGACCTCGGTGCTCTCAAGCGTACCGTCTGTCGTTGCCCTCATAACGGTGAAAAGGTCGCTTTCAAGGAGCGGAAGCACCACCTGCGTCTCCGGATCGCCGAAACGGCAGTTATATTCAATGACCTTCGGTCCGTCGGGGGTCAGCATCAGTCCGAAGTACAGGCATCCGCGGAAGGTCCTGCCCTCGCTGTTCATCGCGGCGACCGTCGGAAGGAATACCGTCCTCATGCAGAGCTCTGCAATTTCATCGGTGTAATAAGGATTCGGGGCAACGGTTCCCATGCCTCCGGTATTCGGTCCGCGGTCGCCGTCAAGGGCGCGTTTATGGTCCATTGACGACACCATCGGCTTCACGGTCTTTCCGTCGGTAAAGGCAAGAACCGAAACCTCTGGTCCGGTCAGGAATTCCTCTATCACTATCCTTCCGACGCGCGGGGAGCCGCTCTTTCCGAACATTCCGTCCTCCATCATCGACTTCACGGCGGAAACGGCCTCCTCGCGGTTCGCGGCAATGACAACACCCTTCCCGAGAGCCAGCCCGTCAGCCTTGACGACTGTCGGATAGCTGACCTTTTCAAGATATCTGATCGCCGCGCGCATATTGTCAAACGTCTCGTACTCTGCCGTTGGGATCCCGTATTTCTTCATCAGATTCTTTGAAAAGATTTTGCTTCCCTCGATGATCGCCGCACGTGAGGTCGGTCCGAAGCACTTTATTCCGCATTCGTTAAGTCTGTCCACCGCACCGAGAACAAGCGGGTCGTCCGGCGCAACAACCGCGTACTCAATGCCCTCTTTTACCGCAAAACCGGCAATCCCGTCGATATCCTTTGCGGAAACCGGCACGCACACGGCGTCGTTCTCCATTCCGGCATTTCCGGGGAGAGCGTAAATAACGTCGATCTCCCGGCTCTGTTTCAGTTTTTTGATTATTGCGTGTTCGCGTCCGCCTCCGCCGACTACCATTACCTTCATAGCAAAAGCTCCTTTTATCAGTGGTGGAAAAGCCTCATTCCGGTAAATGCCATGACCATTCCGTACCGGTCACAGCACTCAATGACAAGGTCGTCTCTTATCGACCCGCCCGGCTCGGCGATATAGGAAACGCCGCTCTTCTTTGCCCGTTCGATATTGTCGCCGAACGGGAAAAACGCATCGGAGCCGAGAGAAACGCCGGTTATGCCGTCAAGATATTCCCGTGCCTCGTATGCGGTAAGCGGTTCGGGACGGCGGGTGAAATATTTCTGCCAGTTTCCGTCGGCGCAGACGTCCTCTTCGTTTTTGTTGATATATCCGTCGATCACGTTATCGCGGTCGGCGCGCCCGAGGGTGTCTCTGAACGGGAGGGAGAGCACCTTTTCGTGTCTGCGTAGCTGCCATGTGTCAGCCTTGCTTCCGGCAAGACGGGTGCAGTGGATCCTTGACTGCTGTCCCGCGCCGACCCCTATCGCCTGCCCGTCAACCGCATAGCAGACGGAATTCGACTGGGTATATTTCAGCGTGATAAGCGAGACGATAAGGTCGCGGACGGCACTTTCCGGAAGGTTTTTGTTCGCAGTCACGATATTTTCAAGCAGACCGCGGTTTATCTCAAAATTGTTTCTTCCCTGCTCGAAGGTTATTCCGAACACCTGCTTTTTCTCGACCGGAGCGGGGATGTACGACGGGTCGATCTTCACGATGTTGTAATTGCCCCTGCGCTTTGAGCGGAGGATCTCAAGTGCCTCGTCGGTGTAGCCGGGGGCGATTATTCCGTCGGAAACCTCGCGCTTTATCACAAGCGCCGCGGTTTTGTCGCAGACATCGGACAGGGCTATCCAGTCACCGAAGGACGACATCCTGTCGGTTCCCCTTGCCCTTGCATAGGCGCAGGCAAGCGGCGAATCGTCAAGCCCCTCTATGTCATCGACAAAGCACGCCTTCTTCAGATCCGAAGGAAGCGGGACTGCAACCGCACCGGAGGTGGGGCTTACGTGCTTAAAGGAGGTTGCCGCCGGAAGTCCCGTTGCCTCCTTAAGCTCCTTCACGAGCTGCCACGAATTGAATGCGTCAAGAAAATTAATATATCCCGGCCTGCCGGAAAGCACCTCGACCGGCAGTTCCGAACCGTCCTCCATGTATATGCGTGACGGCTTCTGATTGGGATTGCATCCGTATTTGAGCTGGTATTCGTTCATTTTCGGTTCCTTTCCTTCTGTTTTCCGTGATATCAGTTGTTGCGGTTGATGATCCTCTCGTCCGGCTCTCCGCCGTCGAGGGGAAGGTATCTTACGAAAAGCGAGACACGGTTGTCGGCATTTAGGCTGTTCCAGATAAGTTCCGCAGCCTCCTCCGCAGTATCCGGGAGCGAACCCTCCTCCGGCTCGCCGTAAAACGACGGGATCGGGTTTCCGTCGCATTTATAGGTATGTATGAAATGTGCATATCCGGGACGCGGAACATAGCGGAAGAAATAACGGTTGCAGACCGACGGGTCGCCGTTTCCGCTTTTAAGGATCGACAGCTCATAGGTAAATCCGCGCTCTCCCTCTCCGTAGCTCACGATCCCGGAGATCCTCGGAGTATAATTCGGCGCGTCGGGTTCAGATTCGCGGGTCATAAGTGCGCCCTCAAACGTCCCGCCCTGAAGAAGCGCGTTATAAACCGTGTCCGTCTGGTCGCCGTTTGTAATTATGTCGGTACCCGGCAGAGAAAGGAACGGGTTATATATTATCAGGCTCGGATCGGTCAGCTTTGACTCGTCGTATGCCCGCGTGCGCATACCGTTTCCGGTTCTTTCAAAGACGCGGTTGCGGCTGTTTTCGCTTCTGCCCATTATGAAATAGACAATCGCGGCTTTTTTCCCGTCTCCGGTCATTCCGATGATTATGCCGCGTCCGGGATAGGTGTTTTCGCGGAGCAGCTTTCCGATGTCGTAAAGTGCCATTTTCATTCCCTGCCTTTCATGATTTCCTGTGATATCTTTTCAGCCGAAAGCGGGAGAATGACCCACTCCGCCTCGCGCATGACCTTTTTCTGAAGTGATTCCGGCGTGGCGCCGCCGTCGATATAAACCGCCTTCTGCATGATTATCTTCCCGCCGTCGGGAATTTCGTTTACGAAATGAACCGTGGCGCCGGTCACCTTCACGCCGTAGGCAAGCGCCGCCTCGTGAACCTTAAGCCCGTAATAGCCCTTCCCGCAGAACGACGGGATAAGCGACGGGTGGACGTTGATTATCCTGTCGCGGTAACGGGCGGTAAAGTCCGCGCTGAGTATCGACATGAACCCGGCAAGAACAATAAGCTCCGCGCCGCACTCCGTAAGCCTTGACACTATCGCTTTCTCAAACGCTTCCTGCGAGCCAAGAGCCTTTTTTTCGGCGACAAATGCCGGTATGCCCGCGTTCTCTGCCCTTGTCAGCCCGTATGCCGAGGGAGAGGAGGAGATAACGCAGACTATCTTTCCGGAATGAAGGATCCCGCTTTTCTCCGCATCGATAAGCGCCTGAAGATTTGTGCCGCCGCCGGAGATCAGCACGGCAATGCGCGCCTTCCCTTCGCCCATTATATTATCCTGACCTTTTCGTCGGAGCTTCCGATCCTGCCGATGACATATGCGTCCTCGCCGTTTTCTTTAAGCACCGAGAGGGCGGTGTCGGTCTCGCTCTCCGGAACAACAATGCTCATTCCGACGCCCATGTTGAAGGTGTTGAACATATCGCGCTCCGGAATATTGCCGTCATGCGCGATGAGGTCGAATACCGGAAGGATGCGGAGCGATTTTCTGTCGATGACCGCAGAAAGACCGTCCGGAATGCTTCTCGGAATGTTTTCGTAAAATCCGCCTCCGGTGATATGAGAGATGCCGCGGACGCTGACCCTGTCAAGCAGTGCAAGCACCGGTTTAACATAGATCTTCGTCGGGGTGAGCAGCGTTTCGCCGATGCTCTTCCCGCCGAGGCAGTCAAGCGGCTTCTTTATGTCGGAATTCTCAACGTCAAAAACCTTTCTGACGAGCGAAAAGCCGTTTGAATGTACTCCGCTCGACGGAAGCGCGATGACGGTGTCTCCGACCTGCATTTTCCCGCTGTCGATTATCCTGTCGCGGTCAACTATGCCGACGGAAAAACCGGCAAGGTCGTATTCGTCCTCCGGATAAAATCCCGGCATTTCGGCAGTCTCGCCGCCGATAAGCGCGGAGCCCGACTGAACGCAGCCCTCCGCAACTCCGGAGACTATTTCGGCGATCCTTTCGGGTATGTTCTTCCCGCAGGCTATATAGTCAAGGAAGAACAGCGGCTTCGCCCCGCAGCAGATGATGTCGTTGACGCACATCGCCACGCAGTCGATGCCGACGGTGTCGTGCCGATCCATGAGCTGCGCGATGCGCTGTTTGGTGCCCACACCGTCCGTGCCGGAGACCAGCACCGGCTTTTCAAGCCCGTGCAGGTCCAGCGAGAAAAGCCCGCCGAAGCCGCCGAGATCGGAGATCACATCGGCTGTGAGCGTGCGCTGTACATAGCGGTTCATCATTTTTACGCCCTGATAGCCCGCCTCGATGTCAACGCCGGCGGCCGCGTATGCTTCCGAGTGAGAGATGCCCATAATGTCATTCCTTTCCGGTCCAGCAGTAGGTGCAGACCTTGTCCCTGTCAATACCGATCGCCTCCAGCAGCCCGTCAAGGGACTGATAGGAGAGTGAATCAAAGCCAAACTGCGCGCAGATCTCATGCAGCAGGCATTTTCCGCGCTCGGTGCGGCTGTCGGCGTATTCCTCCAGATGCTTTTGGCCCTCGTTGCCCTCCAGCTCCTGCACCATGCGGCGCGCGAGCAGGTCCATGGCGCTGTTGCCGCGCGAAAAGTTCAGGTAGCGGCAGGGGTACATGATGGGCGGGCAGGCCGAGCGCATATGGACCTCCGCCGCGCCGGTGTTGTATAAAAAATCCACGGTCTCGCGCAGCTGCGTGCCGCGCACGATGGAGTCATCCACAAACAGCAGCTTCTTTCCCTCGATCAGCTCCGGCACGGGGATCTGCTTCATGCGCGCCACTCTGCTGCGCACCTGCTGATCCTCCGGCATGAAGGAGCGCGGCCAGGTCGGGGTGTATTTCACAAAGGGACGCGCAAGGGGCTTGCCGCTGTGGTTGGCATAGCCCATGGCGTGCGGCACGCCGGAATCTGGCACGCCGGCGACGAAATCCACCTCGGGCACGCCGCCGCGCTCCGCCTCATCCCGCGCCATGATCGCGCCGTTGCGGTAGCGCATCAGCTCCACATTCACACCCTCGTAGTTAGAGTTCGGGTAGCCGTAATAGGTCCACAAAAAGGCGCAGATCTTCATCTGCTTCCCTGCGGGAGAGAGTGTTTGGAAGCCCTTGGCGTTCAGCCGGACGATCTCCCGCGGCCCCAGCTCATAGGCGTCCTGATAGTCGAGCTTATGATAGGCGAAGGACTCGAACGATACGCAGTAGCCGTCCTCGCGCTGTCCGATCAGCACAGGGAGGCGTCCCATGCTGTCACGCGCGGCGATCAGCTCTCCTTCCTCGGTCAAAATCAGGATCGTCATGGAGCCGTCGATGACCTCCTGCGCGTGGAGGATGCCGGAGACAAGGTCGTTTTCCTGATTGATGAGCGCGGCGGTCAGCTCGGTGACATTCACGCGGCCGCTGCTCAGCGTCAGAAATTGCTGGCCCTTGTCGGAGAGATAAGCCTTCACCAGCTCGTCAGTGTTGTTGATGATGCCGACCGTCACGATGGCGTACAGGCCCAGATGGGAGCGCACGAGCAGCGGCTGGGGGTCGCTGTCGCTGATGCAGCCGAGGCCCGCGTGGCCGCGAAAGTCCACGAGGTCCCGCTCAAACTTCGTCCGAAAGGGCGTATTTTCAATGTTGTGTATCTGGCGCTGGAAGCCCTCCTTCTTGTCAAAGAGCACCATTCCGCCGCGGCGCGTGCCGAGGTGAGAATGATAGTCCGTGCCGAAGAAGACATCCAGCGCGACATCGCGGTCCGAGACCGCGCCGAAAAAGCCCCCCATTACGCAAAGAACAGCTCAGAGAGCGTCATGGGGTCGATGTACTTTCCGTCCCGATAGACGCGCATATTGCCGGAGGAGATCTCGTCGATCAGCATCACGCTGCCATCCGGCGCGTAGCCGTACTCAAACTTGATGTCATAGAGGACAAGGCCCTTTTCGCGCAGGTCGTCCGCGACGACCTCGGTGATCTTCTGCGTCATGGCCTTGATGTCGTCATACTGCTGCTCGGTCATCACGCCCAGCGCCACAAGGCCGTCCTTCGTCACCAGCGGATCGCCCAGCGCGTCATTTTTGAAGGTCGTCTCCACATAGGCGGGCAGGTCGGCGCCCTCTTCAATGTACTCACCGTAGCGGCGGCGGAAGCTCCCCACCGCCTTGAGGCGGCAGATGACCTCCAGCCCGTGGCCGAAGACTTTCGCGGGCAGGACCTCCATCGTGGTCTCCTTCAGATCCGCGGAGACATAGTGCGTGCGGATGCCGGCGGCGTTGATCTTTTCAAAAAAGTGCTTGGTCATGCGCAGGTTGACATTGCCCACGCCCTCGATGGTCAGGCCCACGCTGTTCTCGCCGGGGTCAAACACGCCGTCCTTGCCCGTGCAGTCATCCTTGAACCTGAGCAGGTAGTTGCCGTTGTCCAGTGCAAATACATCCTTGGTCTTTCCGGTATATACGAGTTTCATTGCTTTCCGCTCTCCTTTTATTTCTTGAAGTGTATTCCTTATTTACTGATAAAGCGCCCGAACCTCTTCGTCCGCGCGCAGCACGGCGTCCCGTTCCCGCGTCCGCGCCTCGTCCAGCTTTTGGGCGAGCTCCGCGTCGGAGACCGCCATGATCTGCACCGCCAGCAGCGCGGCGTTCTTCCCGCCGTCCACCGCCACCGTCGCCACAGGGATGCCGCTCGGCATCTGCACGGTGGAGAGCAGTGCGTCCATGCCGTCAAGCTTCGTCCCGCTGCACGGCACGCCGATCACCGGCAGCGTGGTGTTTGCCGCCATCGCGCCGGCAAGATGCGCCGCCATGCCGGCGAACGCGAGGATAACAGAAAATCCGCCCTCCCGAGCCGACGCGGCAAATTCCCTTGCCTCATTCGGACAGCGGTGAGCGGATAATACGCGCACTTCCATCTGGACGCCGTAGTCTCGCAATACGCCTACGGCCTTCTCCGCGACGGGCAGATCACTCTTGCTGCCCATAACGATCGCAACCTTTCTCATTTGCGTTTCCTCCCTCAAACATAAAAATAGGCGCTCCGCTGCCCTTTGCAGTTGGAGTGCCCGGACGGTCGGCCTCTGAAACGCGCCGCCTCAGAGCGATGCTCCCTGCTCCCCCGTGGTAGCCCACATTCCGTCAGTTACAAGGGGCCCAACTTGAATTTAGTGTACCATACGCCCTGCTTTTCGTCCATTCCGCAAAAAGGAGAAAGAAGATAGAAAATCTTAGCTATATTTGTATCGTTATGACAATTCATAAGATACGCTTATGTTGCGTCTTGAGAAAACTTATCGTCGAAAAACCATTTTTTTGTCTTGACAAGGCGATCCTCGCGTGGTATTCTATTAAAAATTTGAGGAAAGAGAGGCGATAGTCGTGACCGTGGTTTTGAAGGGTGCGCAGGTGTTCCACCGAGGTGCTTTCAGCGGCGGTGATGTTTCCGTTTCCTTTGGGGATCGTGTTTTTTGCAAGGATATTGTTTTTCCTTCGTCCCTGAATGTTTCTTCCTTTACCATATTACCCGGTTTCGTTGATGTGCATGTACATCTTCGGGAGCCGGGTTTTTCTTATAAGGAGACCATCCGCACCGGCACGCTGGCGGCGGCCCACGGCGGCTATACCGCCGTATGCGCCATGCCGAATCTGAATCCGGTGCCGGACAGCATGGAGACGCTGCAAATGGAGCTGGACGCCATTCAAAAAGACGCCGTGATCCGCGTTCTGCCCTACGGGGCCATCACGAAAGGCGAGCAGGGCATGGAACTGGCGGACTTGGACGCCATGGCCCCCTATGTGGTGGCTTTCTCCGACGACGGAAAGGGCGTTCAGGATCGTGATATGATGCGCCGCGCCATGCTGGGGGCCAAGCGCCTCGGCAAGCTGATCGTGGCCCACTGCGAGGACAATTCCCTGCTGCGGGGCGGCTACATCCACGACGGCGCTTATGCCCGCGCCCACGGACATCGGGGCATCTGCTCCGAGAGCGAGTGGCGGCCCATCCAGCGGGATCTGGAACTGGTGCGGGAGACGGGCTGCGGCTATCACGTCTGCCACATCTCCACCAAGGAGAGCGTCGCACTCATCCGCAAGGCCAAGGCTGAGGGCCTGAATGTCACCTGCGAGACCGGCCCCCACTACCTGCTGCTGGACGATTCCTGCTTGCAGGAGGACGGCCGTTTCAAAATGAACCCGCCCCTCCGGGACAAGGCGGATCGGGAAGCCCTGTTGGAGGGTTTGGCGGACGGAACCATCGACATGATCGCCACGGATCACGCCCCCCACAGCGCCGAGGAAAAGGGCGGGGGACTGGAAAAAAGCGCCATGGGCATCGTGGGACTGGAAACGGCCTTCCCGCTGCTCTACACCTACCTTGTAAAGCCCGGTGTCATTTCCATGGAACGGCTCATGGAGCTGCTCCACGACGCGCCCTGCCGCCGTTTCAACATCCCCACGGACACCGGCTTTACCGTGTTCGACCTGAATGACAGCTACCGCGTTGACCCGGCAGACTTCCTCTCTATGGGCAAGGCAACACCCTTTACAGGATGGGAGGTCCAAGGCCGCTGCCTGCTGACAGCGACGGGCGAGGGCGCTGTGTGGTGCGATGAGGAGCGGCTGTTAAGAGGAGAGAGACTGTGAAACAAACAAATCTGACAATACTTGAAAACACACGGTTGGCCGACGGCATCTACCGTCTGCGGCTGGCGGGGGACACCTCCGCCATCACCGCGCCGGGGCAGTTCGTGAACCT
>OGRD01001285.1_pt1 | contig 10296 bp, 7 predicted proteins | sample 1553441 | NCBI WGS metagenome assembly OGRD01 (sample SAMEA2580106, study PRJEB22360) | human gut metagenome | biome: human gut; feature: human-associated habitat; material: faeces | place: Denmark | collected 2008/2010
GAATAATTTTCCAAAAAAAAAAAACAAAAGAAAAGGGAGCCAATATCATATTCCGCACAGATAGAGAACTAGCGACCGAACATTATAAACTGAATATAGCCCCCTCTTGTATTCTAATAAAAGCATCTGGACAAAAAGGTTTCTTTTACGCAATGCAAACCTTACGTTTTCTGCTTCCTCCAGCAATAAACAACCAAACTCAGGTAGAGAATATTCAATGGAACGTACCGGGAATGACCATACTAGATGGCCCCCGATACAGCAATCGGACCGTGGCAATACACACACCTTTCACTCTCATCTCGAAGGATAATCTCAAAGAATTGATCGATCACCTAGCCATGTTAAAAATAAACAGACTTCATTTCACACAAGAAGTTCATGATACGACACCTGAAGGACAGCAAAAAATGAAGGATATGAACCTGTATGCTAAATCCAAGAAGATCACGATCTCAAACGGAACAACACACACCCATGATATCATATCGTATCTCCCGTTCCAAGCAGAGCGACTTATCTGGAAAGCAAATATCTCCGATTGCGATGAGGATAAAAAAAGGTTATTCCAATATTTAGCACCCATCGCAGAAAGAAGCTGGTCTGGTAATTTGTTAGCCCATCGCCTCACGCAAGATATCGATCAAGATAGGCTTCAATCCGCTTACGAAACATTCCACGGCGATCACCATCAGTATCAATCCCATCAAACGCATCATCACGTTATTTCCAGTCTCTCCCAATATACGTACCAGCCGGGTAGAAGCTTGCAAGATCAAGAATGTGATAAAATAGACCAATGCGATTATTCCGATCAACGTACCCTTTAAGGTGAATGTCGAAGCGTCATCCATAAGCATGATAGCGTTGGCGATCGCTCCCGGACCACACAACATCGGGATCGCCAGAGGAGTAATGGATATATCATCCGCATAGGTTTTCACCTCTTCCTCTTTCAACTTCGCATTGGAGTAGCGTGCTTGAAGCATATCAAACCCGATCTTGAAGATAATAAAGCCGCCAGCTATGCGAAAGCCGTTCGAAGAGATACCAAAGAACTTAAACAGGAACTGACCGGAGAAAGTAAAAACCATCAAGGTGATGAACGACACGATCGTGGCCCTTCGGACAATCGCTTTCCGCTCATGGTCATTCATACCATTGGTCATGGTCAAGAAAACCGGCATCGTACCGAGTGGATTGGTCAACGTAAAAAACGAAGTGAAACATAATAGGGCGAAAGGTAACAAGTCTTCCATATCAATAATTTTTTAATTGGCTAATGTGCCAATATGCCAATTAGTTGAAGAGAGAATGATTGGCACATTGGTACATAACATATTGTCACATTATTTACTCATCCCAGACCAAATAGGCTGAGACCAACCAATGATTCAGCTTATTCCCATCCACTTCTGCCGCTTCCGGAATACTCACCGTCAGCGTATGATGGCCGGGTTGGATATCCTTCAGCTCCACCTCTTCCGGTATCACGTCCGATCCGGGACACCAATTAGAGCGGGAAAGATCCGAAGACGCCAAGGGTTCCTCTACTTCTTTCTCCGAATAACCCTTCTCGGTGATATAGGCAGCCAGACGCTTTCTCAACCAAACCCCGGTAGCCGGATTAAAACGACGGAAAGAAGCGCAGTCCGTACGCCAAGGAACAAAATCCAAGACTGGAACTCCATCAACAGAGACAATATTCTGTTTTTCCACGAACTCATCACCACCGGAATGACCGCCATGTCCCGTAACGATATATTTCAGACGGACATCACGTGCGCCTTGAGGAATATCAAAATCCAATGACACGTCCTTCCGGGCGAATATATCCGGATATTCCTGCCCGATATAATAAACCGTATTCATCAACGGCTCTACATGTTTCTTCGGCAAAGCGTCGCAAGACAGATCAGACTCGTCCACATCGATCGTCATGCTAGCGACGTATCCTTCCGGTGTCCATGTATCGATAAAGATCCCAACATAAGCGCCACCTTCCAGAAGAGGATACAAATCGGTTATGTCTTGCTCCCAGCTTACGCTATCTTCCCAATGGTCGACATACACAGGTTTACGATGTTTCGTCAAGCTATCCTCGGGACTACTGTAATGCCCTACTCCGAACGGAGTCATGAAACGCATCAATTCCACGGTAGGTTGATAATCCGTCCCGTGGATGATACCGATCATCTTCTCCAGTTTCACGCTATCCACCGCAGGAAACTCCTTCTCGCCTTTAGCGATATTCAACAAATTAATGCCCGAGGCATTTGGCAATACAAAACAAGAGCCGGATTTATCCCAGCGATCTCCATTCGAAGCTACCGTAACCCGGAGTTTGACGGAAACGTTTCGCTTATATTCCGGCAATGTTACCTTCTTCAAGATAATACGGCCATTCACCAAATGATAGATACTGTCCGGTCCCGGAGCGTTAAAAGCGGCGGGATATACATCCGGAGCGAAACGTACGCGGGTATCATTAAATACCTGTACGGAATAATCTCCCATCGACAGTAATTCTTTATGTCCGCAAGAAGCGGTACATAGAAAAACTCCCGTCAAGGAGACAAATAAAGCCAATTTTTTAATCATTTTGTCTAGAATTTAGTAAGCTCCTTAATAAGCTGCTTTTGTCCGGCAGTCTTATCGGCGTGCGTACAAGGACCGGTCACACAACCGCCCTCGCAAGCCATAAACTGCGCGGGAGCCTTTCCGGTTTTAGCGTAAGCGCGTAATAATGCCACATTTTTCTTTGTCAGGTTGGCTACCTGCACGGCATTTACGTTCTCGTCCTTCAAATAAACCTTAACGGCGTTGATCACACCACCACTTTGGGCGAAGCCATGCGCCTCACGGACAGCGTTAAATAATACGGAGAAAGGCTGGGCCTCCTCGATCTTGATACCCAATCCCTCCAATACGGAACCTACTTCCTCAAACGTAAGTGTAAAATCCACGCACGGATCTAGTTTCACCTCTTTTCGTTTCGCCACGCACGGGCCAACAAACACGATCTTCGCATCCGGATATTTTTCCTTCACGATACGGGCCGTATAATACATCGGAGATCCGGTAGAAGAGATGTATTTCTTTAAATCCGGGATATGTTTCTCGGCCAATTGCACGTAAGACGGACAGCAACTAGTGGTCATGAACGGTTGTCCTTCTTTCAATTTCTCGATCAATTCTTCCGCCTCATGGCGGGTGGTTTCCATAGCGCCTTGCGCCACCTCGACCACTTCCTCGAATCCCAAGGACTTGATAGCGCCATACACTTTTTCCTTCGGAGCGCTAAACTGAGCTAAGATAGACGGAGCGACAATCGCTACCATCTGTTCCTTATTCCGCAAGCGTTGCAAGATATCGAATACTTGCGAGATCTCGAAGATAGCACCGAACGGACAAGCATTCACACATTTACCGCAATATATACATTTAGACTCGTCGATATGCTCCACCCCATACTCGTCCTTGCTGATCGCCTTAACCGGACAAACTTCCTCGCAAGGGATCGGGATATAAACGATGGCATGGTACGGACAGCTTTGGTGGCATTTACCACAGCTGATACAAGTTTCATGATCAATCTCGGCCTGACCATTTTTCTTGAATCGGATAGCGTCCTTCGGGCAGTTCATATAACAACTACGAGCCACGCACCCCCGGCAAAGATTCGTGATCTCATAATTCACGGAGACACAAGAGGAACACGCCTCATCCACTACACACATGATATTTTCCTTCTTATTCTCCGAGCGGAACAAGGCACGCTTCGCATACTCTGAAAGCGGTGTCAACTCATCTTCCTCGTCCTGCATATCAAAACCAAGCAAAGGCAAGGTTTTGTATTTCCAGACGGCACGTTCCTTATGTACACAGCAACGGCCCCTCACTTTCGATTTTCGGGGACTCAACTCGATCGGCAAGCGATCAATTTCTTCTAGAAGACGGTTTTCTTTCCAGAGCTTTACTAACTTCGCCAGCAATCCGTGACGAACAATCATTACGTTGTTGGTAAATGCCATAATGTTATCGTATTTGTGCTTTTAGTATATCGCATCACTTCTTTACAAACGCGAAGGTAAATAAAAGTTTCTAAACAGAAAGAAAGCTTTCTTTAAGAATTATCGAGGCACTATGAATATCTCCGCCAAACGGAGGATTTAATTTAGACAAGACAAGTTCCACCTCCGTGATCTGTGGAAATCTCTCTTTCAAAGCCTTCAAGATACGCCCCGCCGCGTGCTCGAGAAGTCTCGAGGGGATAGCCATTTCCGCTTTCACGGTTTCATATACTGTGGCGTAATTGATCGTATCGCTTAAATCGTCGCTCCATACCGCGTTCTCCAACGGAGCTGTCAGTATCAAATCTACGATAAAAGTATTCCCAACCCGGGTCTCTTGGGGTGCCACGCCATGATAGGCATAGAATGTCATCCTTCGTAATTCAATCTTTGTTGTCATAATCTTTTAATTTATCTGTAAATGTATAGAAAGTAAACCTTCCTGCAAAAAAATAGTCTTATATTTGTCAACCAAGTAACAACACATTATGATGGGAATAAAACAAAAAGATGAAAATTCCGCAGGCGGATTACACAACGCCTTGGCTGCGGGGACAACGATAAAGGGTAATATTATCACAGAGACAGACTTTCGCTTGGATGGAAAAGTAGAGGGAGATATCAGTTGCAACGGCAAGATCGTTATCGGCCCCAAAGGTAGCGTAACAGGCAATATCGTATCCGAGAATGCTGAGATTCTCGGTGAGGTAGATGGCTCCGTAAAAGTAAGCGCAAAGCTTATTCTAAAATCAACAGCAATTATCAAGGGAGATATATATACCCAATCCCTAGAGATCGAACCAAACGCACGGTTCAACGGAGCCTGCTCGATGTGTTCCGAGAAAAAGAAAGCGGACAAATAGACTGAGGGCCGCACTTTTCGATACGGCCCTTAGTCTTTCTTATTTTCGTCCAGCCTCTTTTATCAACGAGACTATCTTATTATTCAGGTTATCAGCCTGTAAAAGCTGTTCCAACGTAATATGCATCCGGTAGCGCCAATAATGCGTTGAATTCGCAGGAACGTTAATACGCTCGGATTCTATATCCTTCCGCTTGATAGAATCATCCATAGCAAACCAATCCTGCAACGGAATAATCGTCAGCATGGAACGAGTCTTCAAATGATTAGAAATAATCTGGGCAACGATTTCAGCCGTACATTCATCCGGGGCCTCACCGATCCGTTGCAATACATGGTTGTAATAACGCTGTGTCTTCTCCGGATCTTCTTTCCACCAATTACGAAGAGGAGTCATATCATGTGTAGAAGTCGTACAAACCGAATGATAAGGCAGATTGAACATATCGGAAAATTCCCGCTGTGGGCTCTTCGGCATACGCTCAATCTCCAAGCTTAGTATTTGCAACTTATTCATAACCTCGGGAACAGAGGCGGGGATCATACCGAGATCCTCTCCACAAACCAACATCTCCGTGGACGCAACCAACGGTGTCAAACGCTTAAACGCTTGCGCCTTCCAAAAATCATTATGGCGATGATAGAAGAAATGCCAGTATAACTGATCGAACGCATAACGGTCGGAACCACTCAATTCCCGATAGATATAGGATTGATTCGCCGAGATCCGGGGATGAAACTTATCGGTCTCTCTTGGGTCACGAAGAAATAATACCTCATTCGCAATCGTAAACAGGCCATTCTTGATCCGTAGGGAAACAGGATCCGCCTTATCCGCAAACAACGCCTCAATCTTCCTTTGCGTATCACAGAACGGTTTTAACACATAATGCCGGGAGGAGGATTGTGCCAAATAAGCACCTATCACCTCTTCTGTATTTTCCTCAAACAATTCCGATAAGAATTGTCGATTGATATGTGGGGTCGTGAAACGAGACTCGTTAAAATTCAATCCATACTGCTCGATCTCTTCTCTCGAGAACGGCAACGCTGGATTGAAATGACCACAAAGCCCTTGCACATATTCACAAGGAACCTCCCATATTCGGAAAAATCCCAAGATGTGATCTATACGGAAACAATCGAAATAATCACTTAACTTAGCGAAGCGTTTTTTCCACCAAGAGAAATTATCTTTCTCCATCGCATCCCAGTTATAAGTCGGGAACAGCCAGTTCTGACCGTTCATGGAAAAGTCATCGGGGGGAGCACCCGCTTGACCATTCATATTAAAATATTTCGGTTCCGTCCAAGCCTCTACACTAGTGCGGCTCACGCCAATGGGTAAATCACCTTTCAATACAACTCCATTCTTACGGGCATAATCCGATACCGACTTGAACTGGTTGTGCAATACATATTGCAAGAAATAAGAGAACGAGATCTCCGGCCATGCGTCACTATCTTCCCGGCATAGGGCGCGAACACGTGTCTTATTGTAAGTAGAATTACCTTGCCATTGAGAGAAATCCGATGTCCCATAACTTTCCCGCAAGAAGCAATAAGTAGCGTAAGGCATCAACCATGACTCATTTTGCGCCAAGAACTCTTTAAACTCCGGCGTATCTAATACGGCCTTACCCTCCCCTGCGAAATATTCTTGACAATAACCCAATTTATATTTCAGTACTTCCTCGTAATCAACCGTATCTTTTGCGTTTAATTCTTTTTGCTTCCCTGCATAAAAAGCAGCTCTCTCCGGATCTTGCAAGGTCCCCAAAGCCGATAAATCCACATACATGGGATGAAGGGCATAAATAGAAATAGCGCTATACGGATAGGAATCCACCCAAGTATGGGTCATCGTCGTATCATTCATAGGTAATACTTGAATGATACGTTGGTGCGTCTTTCTAGCCCAATCCACCAACATGTGTAAATCTCCCAAATCACCTACTCCAAAGCTCTTTTCCGAGCGCAAGGAAAAGACGGGGATAACCGAGCCGGCACAACGCCATAACGGTAAGCTATCCCGGAAGTAAAGACCAGATATAACAACGGTCTCACCCTGTTTCTGGGGAACAAGACTTAGAATACGATTCTCATCACTCTCCCAATACAAAGGTTGACGGGAATCATTATCCCAAACCAAAAATTTATATTCTAAAGGATACCGTATCTCCGCAGCGTCTAAATCAATATGCCATTCCGGGAAAGTATCGCAACTCAGCAATAAAGCCTTGTCCGGATGCCAGTTACCTAAGCATTCTTGATTTCCAGTAATGGCTACACACTGATTCTTTTCCACCCGGGGAGCGGATATCTTTATCACCAATTTTCTTCCACTTCTAACGACCCTCTCATGTGTATTGCAGGGATGAGCGAATAAACTTTTGGTGAAAGCCGAAGAATAAAAGGCTAGATTATCCGGACGGATTTGCCAATAATCATAAAGGATGTAAGAATCAGATTGTCCATCCAATACAATCCGGTGATTCTTCTCCCACTCCTCAAAGATCTGCTTATCATTAACACTTAAGAAATATCTATATTCTATATCTTTTATATCGGGTGGAAGATCCAGTTCCAGTTTCCAGTTTCCATCCCCAGAGTAATTCATCTCCTTAGCCAAAGCAGGTTCCCAAGAGCCTAATTCCGGTATGGAGCCCACTACACATAACTTCTGTCCCCAAACGGTATGGAAGTTTATATTAAAAGTGACTTTCATGGTATATAGATTTAGTCAATTATTTAACCGCATTTAGAGGCTCCGCAATTCGTGCAGATCAAACAACCTTCTTGATAAATCAAGGTCTCCAACCCACAGTTCGGACATTTCTGCCCTTTCGCTTCCATGCCGTTCGGTAAATATTTCTTCAAGGCCCGTTCCACGCCATTCTTCCAAGTATTGATAGACTCGCTATTCAACTCCATACCCTGTACCAGTTTTATAACCTGATCGATAGGCATTCCGTAACGGAGCACACCGGAAATCAATTTAGCGTAGTTCCAATATTCCGGATTAAACTTGCCATCCAAGCCTTCGATTGTCATTTTATAACCGCGTTTATTCTTGAACTGGAAGTCGTAATGCTTATTACCATCCTCATCATAGCTCTTGATGATCGTACCTTTAGAAACGTTTTTAGGTAACATGATACCCTCGTCATCATCGGCCAAACCGGTAAAGATCTCATACGGACGGCCATTCAACAAGCCGACGAAAGCGATCCATTTCTCACGGTTATTCTGGAATTTTACCACATCCGCATCCAATTCACGAGGACGGGTAGATACGATAACCGGTGGTTGCATGCAGTTGCAATCCTCTTTTTTCTTCTTTTTATCTGTCGCAATCAAGACACCGGAACGAGAACCATCTCGATAAACAGTACATCCTTTACATCCGCATCTCCATGCCTCAACATACAAAGAGTCTACCAACTCCTCACTTACATCGTTCGGCAAATTGATCGTTACGCTGATAGAATGGTCCACCCATTTCTGAATGCGTCCTTGCATACGGACTTTTTGTAACCAATCGACATCATTGGAAGTCGCTTTATAATAAGGAGACTTAGCAACTAGCTCCTCCACTTCTTCTTGTGTATATTTCTTACTTGCCGAATAACCATTCGCTTGCATCCACGTTACAAACTTATGATGGAATACGATATACTCCTCGAAAGCGTCGCCTGTCTCATCCACGAAATCCACACGAGCCTCGGAATCGTTCGGGTTTACTTTGCGGCGGCGCTTATATACCGGCAAGAATACCGGCTCTATACCGGAAGTGGTCTGTGTCATCAAGCTAGTCGTTCCCGTCGGAGCGATTGTTAAGCAAGCGATATTACGACGGCCGTATTTCAACATATCCTCATATAAAACAGGATCAGCCTCACGCAAACGGTTGATGAACGGATTTTTTTCCTCACGCTTCGCATCGAATATCTCAAAGGCACCACGTTCTTTCGCCAACATTACGGATGAACGATAAGCGGCCAAAGCTAATGTCTTTTGTATAAGTTCCGCACAATCGGTTGCTTCTTCTGTTCCATAACGCAAACCTAAAGCGGCAATCATATCGCCTTCCGCCGTAATGCCCACACCTGTACGGCGTCCTTGCAAAGTCTTTCGTTGGATCTTTTCCCACAAATGACGCTCTGTTTGTCTTACCTCCATGGATTCCGGATCCGAGTCGATCTTAGCCAAGATCATCTCGATCTTCTCCGACTCTAAATCAATAATATCATCCATAATCCGCTGGGCCAAACCTACATGCTTCTTGAACAAATCATAATCGAAATAAGCGTCCGGAGTGAACGGATTTACCACATATGAATATAAATTGATCGCTAACAAACGGCAACTATCATACGGACAAAGAGGTATCTCGCCACAAGGATTCGTGGAAACCGTACGGAACCCCAGATCCGCATAGCAGTCTGGTACAGACTCACGTAAGATCGTGTCCCAGAATAGCACACCCGGTTCAGCGGATTTCCAAGCGTTATGAATAATTTTTTTCCATAAGCCAGAAGCATCGATATCCTTCACATAAACGGGAGAATCCGAATCAATTGGATATTGTTGCTTATAGGTACCGCCATTAACCGCGGCATTCATGAAATCATCATCAATCTTCACAGATACATTTGCACCTGTAACCTTACCTTCCGTCATCTTAGCGTCGATAAACGCCTCCGAGTCCGGATGTTTAATAGAAACGCTCAGCATCAAAGCTCCACGACGGCCATCTTGGGCCACCTCACGGGTGGAATTCGAATAACGTTCCATAAACGGAACCAACCCGGTAGAAGTCAACGCAGAATTCTTAACCGGAGAACCTTTCGGGCGAATATGCGAAAGATCATGGCCTACACCACCACGGCGCTTCATTAATTGTACCTGTTCTTCGTCAATACGAATAATCGCACCATACGAATCCGCTTGCCCGTCCAATCCGATAACAAAACAATTAGAGAGTGAGGCAATTTGATAATCATTGCCAATTCCCGTCATCGGACTTCCTTGCGGAACGATGTAGCGGAAATGATCAAACAGGTCGAAAAGTTCTTGTTCCGACAACGGATTCGGATACTTTTTTTCCACACGGGCAATCTCACTTGCCAAGCGATGATGCATATCATTCGGAGATTCCTCATAGATATTTCCAAACGCATCCTTCAAGGCATATTTATTTACCCATACTTTAGCGGCGAGCTCGTCACCGGTAAAGTAATCCAATGAAGCCTTAAACGCTTCGTCAAAAGTGTAAGTTTTACGATCCACAATTATTATATTTATTTTGCGACTGCAAGTTTACGCATACTTTACCAGTTATCCAAATTACCCTACGTT
>OGRD01001288.1_pt1 | contig 10287 bp, 6 predicted proteins | sample 1553441 | NCBI WGS metagenome assembly OGRD01 (sample SAMEA2580106, study PRJEB22360) | human gut metagenome | biome: human gut; feature: human-associated habitat; material: faeces | place: Denmark | collected 2008/2010
TCGGGTTTTCCTCGGCAGCCGATTGATTTTTTTGCTTTTTACTTCTTCATCTGCTCACGCAGGTGGTTTGAGAGCAGGGCGAGCGACGACGCCATGTTCTCATTCTGGACAAGTATACCGTCGGGCACAACAAGATGCACCGGAGCAAAGTTCCAAATGGCGCGGATGCCGCTGTTCACGAGCAGGTCGCATATCTCCTGCGCGCTCGACGCGGGAACGGTGATTATGCCTATATGTATGTTCACCTTGCGGCAGAAGCTCTCGAGCTGGGCTATCGGGAAAACCGTCTTGCCCTGGAACTCGGTGGGTTCTTCGCAGAGATCGAACGCCGCGATTATATTGAGGCCGTAGGCCTTGAAGCCGCTGTAATTGAGCAGAGCCTTGCCGAGGCTGCCTGCGCCGACTATAACGGCGTTGTCGATATCGTTATAGCCGAGAAAAGCCTCAAGCTCCGCGATAAGATCCTTGACATTGTAGCCGACCTTCGGCTTGCCGGACGAGCTGACGCTCGCGAGATCCTTACGTACCTGGACATCATTGAGCTGGAGCGCTTCGGCGATGGTCGTGGCAGATATGTTTTTCGGAGCATCCTCGGGAAGTCCCTTGATATAGCTCAGATACATCGGAAGTCTCTGAAGGGTATGTTTTGAGATATTCTGAGTCATAAAAGTTCACCAACCTGAAAATTATACTTGTTCTGCAACCATTGTATCACATTTTATCAAATAGTTCAAGTGAACTTTGAAGGCAAAAAAATCGGGGGAGCCGCCCGAGAGCGACTCCCCTTCTTACCTGCCGTTTAAAGCAGGATTTTCAGTTTTCGTTCGCAGCCTTAGACTGTGAAAGCAAAGTCGGTGGTATCCCAGACCTGTCTGTCGTTAGCGATGTACTTCGCGGTTGCGGTGTACTCGCCTGCACGAAGCTTGGCATTGATTGTCCAGATCTCGCCGTCGCCGTCGGGGGCGATAGAGACATCGGCATGATCTCTGTCATAGGTTCTGGTGGCGCCGGAAGCGTCAGCGATCTTGATCTTAGTGGCAGTGCCGTTGACGGTAACTTCGACGGAATCAGCAGAGGCCTTAACCTCGGTAACGCTGACAGCCGATACGGGCTTCGCGTCGATAATTACATCAAACTCAGTGCCGGCAGTCCAAGATCTGCCATACTTCGCCTTAGCAATGTGTCTGCCTGCGGGGATGTCAAGCTCGACAGTCCAAATCTCATAAGCGAGGTTGGTGCTGTTCGAATAGACCTCGATGCCCTCTGCGTCATAGGACTTGACGGTAACTCTGGGATCAAGTCTCGAAAGAGTTGTCGTTCCGCCGTCTGCGCAGACAACCTGAATCTTATCAGCCTTACCGGAGACCTTGAAGGTGTACTCCTGCTTGCCGCCGTAATTCGGGGTGTTGTAGGTTACTTCAAGAACGCCGTCCGGAGTCGGCTCTTCGGGTTTAACGTCGAATCTGACAGAGAAGTTATGGCCGTTCTCTTCCCAATCCTTGCCGAACTTCGCGAAGGCAACATATCTGCCCTCGGGAATGTTGACATTGATGGTCCAGATTTCGCCGTCGTCAGTCTTCTCTATCTTCAGAATACCGAGAGCATTGGCATCGCTTGTCATGGAGGTGTTTCTGTCAAACGTGCGGGTATTGCCGAATGCATCGACTATTCTGATCTTCTGAGGCTCGCCCTTGACCTTGATTGCATACTGGTGCATGCCGCCGTAGTTCGGGGACTCAGGAGTGACGGAGATGATGGACGAATCGTTGGCAACAAGGATAGCGTTGAAGCTAACATTCTCGATGCCCATAGTTCCGACCTCGGGATCCCAACCGGTGAAGTTGTAACCGTCGACAATCGGATCTGCGGGAGCTGCGATCTGCTCGCCGACCTTCGCAGTAACGGTTGCATGAACTTCGCCGTTTACATAGAAGGTAGCGGTGTAGGTCTCAAGCTCGAGAGCTGCGACTGCATCATTGATAGCCTGGGTGGCTGCGTCAACAACGCCCTGCTCGGAGTACTTCTTACCGGAGACATCCTCTGCGAGGACTGCTGCAAGAGCAGCTCTGGTCTCGGCGGTGTACTTCTTGCCGTAGTTCTCTTCGCCCTGCTTCGCCTGAGCCGCTGCGACTGCCGCGTTGTAAGCGGTGTAGTCGGCATCGTTCTCGCTCCACTGGGAAACGAGGGTCAGGTTCTCTGCGGGCATGGTGGCGGGAATCTCAACATTCCAGCCGGTGAAGGTGTAGCCCTCTCTGGGAGCCGGATCGGCAATCTCAAGAGCTGCGCCGAAGTAAACATCAGACTCTACGCCGTCAACAGTAAGCTTATACTGGTTACGGCTGTAGTAGATCTTAAGGGTAAGGCTGCCGTCCGCTGCGACTGTGCCGGAAAGAACGCTGTTATCAGCAACCGTGAAGCCGTTGCGGCCTTCGGGAATAAGAGATACCTCTTCGCCCGTGGTTGCGGGAACAGTCATACTTTCGGCAGCGCCGTACTCCCCGTCAAGACCCATGACATAGGTCTCAACCTTGTAGGTGACTTCGCCTGCGGAGAACTGAGCCGTGAAGGTCAGCTCGTGTGCGGGCATGTTTGCGGGAATCTCATGATCCCAGCCGGTGAAGACATAGCCTTCCTTAGTCGGGTTCTCTGAGGGAACAGGAACCTGGTAGCTGACTAAGCCGCCCTTATCACCGTCGAACTCAGCGAAGACGGAACCGTCATCGTAGAGGTAGGTGACCTTGTATCTCATGAGATCAAGACCGAGCACTGCATCTTCGATAGCCTTTTCGGCTGCATCGATTATATGCTGCTCGTCGTACTTCAGACCCTCGGGAACGACTATGGCAAGAGCCGCATCGAGAGCCGCTCTCGACTCTGCCGTATAGGTTGCCTCATACGGATATTCGGAATCGTTGACTATTCCTTCCGCGTGAGCTCTGGCCGCCTTGTACTCTGTGTAGTCGGCGTCGACCTTAACCCATGTCGAAACGACTGTTACGTCGTGTGCGGGCATGGTCTCGGGAAGCTCAGGATCCCAACCGGCAAAGATCTCATTCTCCTTTATGGGATCGGCAAACTCAAGAGATGCACCATAGTAAACCATGGACTCTACTCCGTCAACAGTAAGCTTGTACTGGTTACGGGCAAAGTAGACCTTCAGTACGAGGCTGCCGTCCGCTGCGATTTCGCCGCTGACAACATTGTCTGCCGACTCGTCGAAGGTGAAGCCTTCGGCGGCAGTTGTGTCTGCATTGACCGTAGCGCCGGTTGTGCCGTAAAGGGTCTTAGTCTCAGCTGCGCCGTAGTTGCCGTTGACATCCATCGTGTAAACCTCGACGGTGTAGGCAATGCCGGTCGCCTCTTCGAACTCGGCGTTGAAGGAAACATCCTCTACGCCCATCTTGCCGACTTCCTTATCCCAGCCCTTGAAGATATAGCCTTCCTTGGCGGGATCTGCGGGAGCGACAATCTGCTCGCCGACCTTCGCCTGAACGGTTGCATGAACAGCGCCGTCAACATAGAAGGTAGCGGTGTAGGTCATAAGCTCGAGAGCTGCAACTGCATCGTTGATAGCCTTGGTGGCTGCATCAACAATACCCTGCTCGGAATAAAGCTTGCCGGAGACATCGACTGCGAGAGCTTCCGCGAGAGCATTTCTGCTCGCCTCGGTGTATCTTGCTGCGTAGTCGGACTCGGCCTGCTTTGCATGGGCTGCTGCGACTGCCGCGTTGTAAGCGGTGTAGTCAGCGCCGTTCTCGCTCCACTGGGAAACGAGAGTCAGATCCTCTGCAGGCATGGTGGCGGGAACCACGGGGCTCCAGCCGGCGAAGGTGTAGCCCTCTCTGGGAGCCGGATCGGCTATCTCGAGAGCTGCGCCGAAGTAAACATCGGACTCTGCGCCGTCAACAGTAAGCTTATACTGGTTACGGCTGTAGTAGACCTTAAGGGTAAGGCTGCTGTCTGCTGCGACTATGCCGGAAAGAACGCTGTTATCAGCAACCGTGAAGCCCTCGCGGGCGTCGGGAGTAAGAGTTACCTCTTCGCCCGTGGTTGCGGGAACGTTCTTTGTTTCGGCAGCGCCGTACTCGCCGTCAAGACCCATGACATAGGTCTCAACCTTGTAGGAGACTTCGCCTGCGGAGAACTTGGCGTTGAAGGAAACATCCTCAAGACCCATGACTCCGACTTCGGGATCCCAACCTGTGAAGACATAGCCTGTCTTGGTGGGATTTTCGGGCTTAGCGATCTGCTCGCCGACCTTCGCCTGAACAGTTGCATGAACAGCGCCGTCAACATAGAAGGTAGCGGTGTAGGTCATAAGCTCGAGAGCTGCAACTGCATCGTTGATAGCCTTGGTGGCTGCATCAACAATACCCTGCTCGGAATAAAGCTTGCCGGAGACATCGACTGCGAGAGCTTCCGCGAGAGCATTTCTGCTCGCCTCGGTGTATCTTGCTGCGTAGTCGGACTCGGCCTGCTTTGCATGGGCTGCTGCGACTGCCGCGTTGTAAGCGGTGTAGTCAGCGCCGTCCTCTGTCCACTTAGCAACGACTGTTACATCGTGTGCGGGCATGGTCTCGGGAAGCTCAGGTTCCCAACCTGCGAAGGTGTAGTGCTCCTTGACGGGGTCCGCTACGGAAACAGCCGCGCCATAGTAGAAGGTATGCGCAACGCCTTCAGCGGTAAGGGTGTACTGGTTACGGCTGTAGAATACCTTGAGGACAAGGCTTCCGTCTGCCGCGATCTCGCCGGAAAGAACGCTCTTCTCATTGTCAACCGTGAAGCCCTCGCGGGTCTCGGGGACGAATGTTGCGGTAGAGCCGGTGGTTCCGGTAAGAGTATCGGAGGTAGGCTCGCCGTAAACGCCGTCGGTGCCCATTACATAGGTATTGACGGTATAAGCGGTGTCACCTGCCGCTGTGAACACTGCCTCGAAGGTAGCGTCTGCGGTACCCATAACGCCGACGGTCATGGTGCGCAGCTCGCGGCCCATCTTGCCCTTCAGGGTAAAGTCGTTGTCGTTGGTGTTGTACAGGGCCTTCTTGAACTTGCGGATGCACATGAGAATGGCCATGACGGTGTATTCCGCCACGCCGTTGGGCGCGTAAGCGCCGTTGCACAGACGGAAGCCCAGAGAGCGGGCATAGTCGCAGTTCATGTGGTTGTAGCCCACGCAGCGGCTGGCCAGCACCTTGACGCCGTAGCCCTGCAGCTCGTCCAGCACCTCGTTGCAGTAGTTGGACTGGCCCAGCGTGGTGACGCCGTCGCAGCCGACGGCCATGTTGGCGGTGGTGGGATCCAGATTGGCGGGGGTGGACACCAGCTCGATGCCGTATTCTTTGCACAGAGACTCGATAACGGGCTTTTCGTCGGGACGCACTTCATAAGCAGCGATCTTCATATTTTTCTCCTTTTCCGGCATGGCCGTCCGCCGCTCCTCAACAGCGGACGGCACGTGTTCATTTCCTACTTTTCCGTTTTTGGTTGGCTTAGTCCTTCAGGGCGGGATCCATGGCGGCGGCGTCGCCGGCGGCGATCATGGCGGCCACCTGCTCGTCGGTATAGCCCAGCTTCTTCAGGATCTCCTCCGTCTGCTCACCCAGATACGGGCCGCGGTTGTAGGGAGGCAGGGGAGTCTCCTCGAACATGACGGGAGGCCGCACCATGGTGCGCTTGGCGCCGTTGGGGTACTCCATCTCATAGAAGCAGTCGGAGGCCCAGGCCTGCTTATCCACCAGCAGCTGATCCCAGGTCTGGGCGATGGCGTAGGGCAGGTCGTTGGCGTCCATCAGGGCGCACCACTCGTCCAGAGTACGGGTTGCCATCTCGGCCACCAGGAAGTCATAGAACTCCTCGATGTTGGCCTGCAGGTTGGTCTGGGGGTAGTAGCGGGGATCCTCGGCCATCTCGGGGTGGCCGATGGCGCGCATGAAGATGGGATAATGGCGGTTGTACTGGGGCATGGCGATCTGGAGCCACTTGTTGTCCTTGGTCTTGTGAGCCACCACCAGCGGGTTGGGCAAGGTACGGCGGGACAGGGGGAACTGGGTGGCGGGGTCGCCGTACTGGTTGGACTGGAGCATCAGGGACACGTCCCAGATGGCGCTGTGGAACAGGGAGACCACCACGCGGTCGCCCTGACCGGTCTGCTTGGCGCGGTACAGGGCCGCCAGCACGCCGGAGGCCAGATACAGGCCCACCTGATGGTCGCCGAAGCCGGCAATGGTCAGCATGGGCAAGGAGTCCTTGTCAAACAGGGTGCCCAGCACGCCGCCGCGGGCAAAGAAGGCGGTGAAGTCGAAGCCGGGGAGATCCTTGTCGGGGCCCTTTTCGCCGTAGCCGGAGACGAAGCCGTACACCAGCGCGGGATACTTGGCGTGGAGGGTGTCGTAGTCCAGACCCGCCTTCTTCAGGGGGTTCTGACGCCAGTTGGTGATGAAGATGTCGGCACCGGCGATCAGCTTCTCCAGCGCCTCGCGGCCGGCGGGAGACTTGGTGTTCAGGGCGATGCAGGTCTTGTTGGCGTTCTCCAGATCGTAGGTGGTGTTTTCCTTCTGATCCTGAGGACGGCCCTCGTTAACGGCGGTGTAGCGCAAGGGGTCGCCTGCGGGAGCCTCGATCTTGATGACCTCGGCGCCCAGATCGGCCAGAAAGCGTGCGCAGCAGGGAGCGGCAATGAAGGTGGCCAGCTCGACGACCTTGATGCCCTCCAGCGGGCGTTTGATCTCACTCATGGGTTAGGTTCCTCCTATATTGTTTTTTTGCGTAATTACATGGTCAGCATGTCGCGGAAGGTCTCGATATTGGTGCGGGCCTGCTCGAACTGCACCATCTGGCGGTCGATCTCCACCACGGTGACGGGAATGCCGGCGGCCTCGCAGGCCTTCTTGATCATCACGTAGTCGAATTCCTCGGGGTCGCAGAACTTGGTGAGAGCCACCAGCACGCCCTTGGCATTGCGGGCCTTGGCGGTGTCCACGATCCACTGGACGCGGGGCTTGGCGGCGTTGTAGAGCACGGAGCAGTTGTCCATATCGGCGAACTTCTGGGCCAGGGCGGTGAGAGCGTCGTCACCGGCGGGGACGTCGGTGCGGTACTGACGGGACTGGGCGGCCACGTCGTCCGCCACGATGTGCAGGTCCAGATCGTCCAGAATGGCGTTGAAGCCGGGCGCGTCGGTGAGAATGCCGGACAGCAGGATGGGGGTCTTTTCGGCGGCGGGGGTCTGAGCCTCCAGCGCGGCGTTCAGCTCCTCGATGAGGGCGGTGTGCTCCTCCTTGGTCATGAAGAAGGCGGACTTGAAGGCGTCGCTGCGCTGCTGCGCGGTGACCTCGGGGTGCTTTGCCAGCACCTCGTCCAGCTTCCGCATTGCGGCGTTGTGGCGGTTATAGAGGGCGTTGGACTGGGCCAGCTTGGCATCGTCAAACTTGCCGCCCAGCTTCTCCAGGTCGCGGATCACGCGCTCGTAGCCGGCTTTGGTGAAGGCCACGCCGTAGGCGGGCTTGCGGTTCTGAGGATAGGTCATGGGGATGAAGGGGATGGAGGGCACGGCATACTTCCAGTTCTCGCCCATGGTTTTCAGGGTGTCGCACAGGGAGGGGATCACGATGGCGGACGCGCCGTCATACGCGCCGTTGATGCCCAGCTCCAGCGCGGACTGGACGATGGAGCACAGGAAGGCGGGGCAGTATTCCTTGGCCCGGCGCAGCTCGGTATCCGCGCCCCAGGCACCCATGGGGACGAAGCCCATGGAGTGGATCAGCTCGTCGGGGGTGTAGACGGGAGCGCACAGCACGATCTTCTTGCCCTGGGCCAGATACTTGTCCATCTGTGCCTTGGGGTTGGCGGCTGCTTCATGCAGCTTGGCAAACAGTTCGTTGGTGGTCATGTTCAGTTGGCTCCTTTCTGCTCTTTGTTGGCTTCCATGATCTCCATGAGGCCTTGCACGCGAGTGTCATACTGCGCCTCGGAGAAGTTGCGGGGATCGGCCTGATCGCCGTCGAAGCTGGCCACGGGAATGTCGCAGGCCTTGCCCACCTGACGGCCCATCTCGTACATGAAGCCGCTCCACAGCTTGCAGGAACGGTTGGTGTGGATCAGCATGCCCTCCACATGGTTGTCCTTGCACAGCTTGATGCGCTTGTCGCGGGACTTTTCCAGATTGATGGCGTTGGGCACGGAGCAGTAGGCCTTGATCATGCCCTCGAAGGAGTCGTAATCATAGCCGAAGGCGTCGGCATAGATGGTGGTGACCATGTTGATGCCCCGGGACTTCAGGCCGGTGCTGGTAGCACGCAGGTAGGGCCAGCAGGCGATACCCTCGAACAGAATGCGGTACTTCTCCTCCGTGCGGAAGGTGGAGGTGCCGTTCTTGTGGTTTTCCATGTACTCCTTGTACAGAGTCTCCATGGCGTCGCCGGAACACTCCTTGCCCCGGGCGGTGACCATGACGGCCATGTGGTTCAGCAGGTCGAAGCCGTTAAAGGGGGAGGGGACGTACTTGGCGCAGCCGGTAGCGGCCAGCCATGCGCGGGAAGCGCGGCAGCTGAAGCCAGTGACCTGCTGGAACTTGTCGTCGTCCCACTTCAGGTGGAACAGGCTTTCCAGCTGATGTACCACATCCCAGAACTGGGCGGAGACGTACTGCACCAGCGCGTCGGACACGTCGTAATCGGGGTTGAAGGGGATATCCAGCATGATCATGGGAACGTTCAGCTCCTGCGCCAGATTCTCATACCACTTGATCATGCAGTTGCAGATGTTATTGCAGCACAGCACCACGTCGGGCATGGCCACGTCCTGCTCGGGGCAGGATTTCAGCTTGGCGTAGGCCATGGAGATACGGGCGTAGGCGCAGATGTCATTGGAGTAGCCATCGGCCTCCGCCACGTTGCACATACGCTCACCGGCGCCGCGTGCGGCGATACCGGCGGCCTGATTCTCCGGATATACGGTGGCGATGCCCAGGGTCTCCGGGATCTCCACGGGGAAGTTGCTGGATACCCATGCCACGGGGATGCCGTTCTTCTTGGCCTCGATGGCGTCCACAAAGGCGTCAGCGGCGATCTTGCCCAGCTTATACTTGGCGGAATTGGGATCCACCGGCCGAGGGGCCTTTTTCACTTCTTCTGCCATGTTTGTTCCTCCTTGTTTTCTGTCCTCATTTATAATTATGTGTCTTACTCACTTGCTCACTTATTTGCTGGCCTGCTTCCAGGCGTACAGGGCCGCGCCGATGGCGCCGAAATACTGGGCCAGCGGGTCATAGGAGATCTCTACGTCCAGCGCCTGCGCCATATAGCGGCGTACCGCCTCGTTGCGGGCCACGCCGCCGGACATACACACACGCTCCACGATACCGGCCCGGCGGGCAAGAGACGCCACGCGGGTGGCAACGCTCTGGCAGATACCGGCCACCAGATCGGGGCGTTTGACGCCGTTGGCCAGCTGGCTGATGACCTCGGACTCGGCAAACACCGTGCAGGTGCTGGAGATGGCGGCGGGGGTGTCGCTCTCGGCGGCGATGGCGCCCAGATCGTCGATATCCAGCCGCAGAATGTTGGCCATGACCTCCAGAAACCGGCCGGTTCCGGCGGCGCACTTGTCGTTCATGATGAAGTTGCTCATGCGGCCGTCCGGGGTCAGGGAGATGATCTTGGCATCCTGACCGCCAATGTCGATGACCGTCCGCAGATCGGGGAACACGAACCGGCCCCCCAGCGCGTGGCAGGTCAGTTCGCTGACCTCGCCGTCGGCGCCCTCAAACTTATTGCGGCCATAGCCGGTGACGATGACGCGGGCCATGTCGGCACGGGTCAGACCGCTCTCCTGCCACAGCTCTGTCAGGGCGTCCTCCGGGCCGTCAGTGCCCAGACCGCCCAGCTGTAAGCTCCTGGCGGTGATGGACGCGCCATCCTGCAATATCACACACTTGGAGGTGGTGGAACCGATATCAATGCCCAGCGTGTACATGAAGTACGCTCCTTTCCGCGGCGCAGCGCCGCCAACTGGTCTTACCAGTGTAATTCTATTATAGGGTCTTGTGAAATTTGTGTCAATTATGTATTTTGCCAATCTTTTAACAATTCTTTGTGGATTATACCGAGTTGCAGTTTAAATGAGCAAAGTGACCGACAATTTACGGCAGAAAAAGTGCCCGCTTTTGGCGGGCGGTTGGGGAGATGATTTTAGGCCCCCTCTGACGAGGGGGCTGTCGAGCGTATGCGAGACTGGGGGAGAGACCCGTATTTTGCCGCACCTCTTGCGTTTATCGTCTCTCCCTCCGGC
>OGRD01001297.1_pt1 | contig 10199 bp, 2 predicted proteins | sample 1553441 | NCBI WGS metagenome assembly OGRD01 (sample SAMEA2580106, study PRJEB22360) | human gut metagenome | biome: human gut; feature: human-associated habitat; material: faeces | place: Denmark | collected 2008/2010
TCAGCACGATTCTCCCGGGGCAAAGCCTCGCTACAACTACGGCGAGACGGCAGTGGCCACGGAGGAAGCTGCCAAGTAATCTATCCATCCCCTACCCCCTCATTTGAAAAGGTTCCCTGCGGCTATACCACGGGGAACCTTTTCCTGTCGAAGAGGGACATCCAACGGAGTATTACCCTATGAAAAAAATCTCGACCTCCACCCTGCAGCGCCCCATGGTCATCTGCCTGCTGGCGGCCTTTTGCTGCCTGCTGTGGGGCAGCGCCTTCCCGGCGGTGAAGATCGGCTACGGCCTGTTGTCTATTTCCTCCGCCGATTCGGCGGAACAACTGATCTTTGCGGGGCTGCGTTTTTTCTTTGCCGGTGTGGTGACGGTGCTTTTCCACAGCGCTTCCCTGCGTCGGCTGCGGCTTCCCGCACGCTCCTCCCTGTGGAAGGCCACGAAGCTGGGTCTGATCCAGACCCTCGTGCAGTATGCCCTGTTCTATATCGGCATGGCGCACACCTCCGGCGTCAAGGGCTCTGTCCTGATGGCGGTCCACGTGTTCTTCGCCATTTTGATCTCCGCCAAGCTGTTTCACTATGAGCGGCTCAATGCCCCCAAGCTGCTGGGCTGCCTGTGCGGCTTCGGCGGCGTGCTGCTGATCAATCTGTCCGGCGGCGGGTTGGGCGGCGGTTTCACCCTGCTGGGGGACGGTGCGGTGCTGCTGGCGGCGCTGACCGTGGGCGTCACGGTCATCACGGGGCTGGGCGCGTCGTGGAATACGGCGTCCGCCGACGAGACTGTCCGCAAGGCGGTTCACGCCCTGCGCTATGAAAACGAAGCTCAGGCCATGCCGGAGGGCGATTTCTCCGCCGGTGTGGATTTTTCCGATACCCCCATGCTGGAGGTGACCCTGTCCCGGCCGGAGTCCCTGTATCTGCGGGGCTTCATCGGCCAGCGCTATACCCGCGACGGATGGATGGCGCTGGACGCGGGGGAGCTGTCCCACCAGGCCAACGACGTATATTGGCTGCAAAGCGCCGATTTCTTCTCCCAGACCCAGCTGAGCCAGCTGGCGGCGCTGCTGAAGCTGGACACGCCGCAGATTGACGTGCAGCTCGACGTCTCCGGTGCGTGCCGCCGCTTCGCTCTGCTGCCCTACGAGCTGTCGGACAGCGGCGTGTGCGACCCCTATCAGCTGCGGGACACCCTGCCGGAAGGGGGAAGGCGCTATGCCTACACCACCTCCGGTAACCTGACCGCCCGGGCCTATGAGCTGCTGGACGTGCTGAGCCAGCATCTGGAGGATCTCCAATTGAAGAACTATCTGGCACAGGAGACCGTCTATCGCCAGCTGGTCTATGACAACTACCTGACCATTCCGGAGGACACCCAAAAAACGCTGACGGGTTTTCTGGGCAAAGCGCCCGCCTCCATTACCTCCTACGAGGCCAAGAGCCGCATCCGCTCCTGTCTCGCGGAAATGGTGGAGTATGACGAGTCCCCCGTTGCGCTGCCGGAGGACGCCGACCCCGTCAGCAGCTTCCTGCAGGAGACCGGCCGGGGCAGCGCCGTGCAGTACGCCACGACGGCGGTGATGATGCTGCGGTACTACGGCATCCCCGCCCGGTACGTGGAGGGCTATCTCGTCACGCCTGACATGGTGTCCGGCAAGACCGGCGAGACTACCCTGACCCTGACCGCCGACGACGCCCACGCCTGGGCGGAGTACTACGAGGACGGCGTGGGCTGGATCCCCTTTGAAACGGCCACCCCCTACCTGAACGTGATGGCGGAGTCCGACTGGCGCTGGTTCCAGCCGGATAACGACGCCGACCTGACCGGCGCCCAGGCGCAGGACGGCGGCGGAAATCAGAACAGTACGGTGCGCCACAGCACCGTGGAAATACCCGATCAGACCGCCGATCAGCCTCAGGTCATCACCATCTGGAAGGAGCTTTCCTCCACCCTCCGCAGCAGCCTGTCCCGGCTGCATGTGGGCCGGTGGCTGCTGCTCCTGCTGGCGCTGGCGCTGCTGGCGGCCATCCTGTTTGTGGTGCTGCGCCGCCACCGGACGTGCAAACGCCGCGCCGCCGCCTTTGACGGCGCTGACCGCGCCGCCGCCACCGCGGCCCTGTTCGCCTACGCCATGGAGCTGATGTGGCACGGCGGCCTGCCCCGTGAAAACGGCTCGCTGCTTCAGCAGGACAAGGCCGTGTCGGACTGGGCGGGAAAGCCGGTGGACTTCCCGGCGCTGGTCTGGCTGAATGCCGAGGCCCGCTACAGCCCCCACCCCATCACCGAGACCCAGCGCAGCCAGATGCGGTACTTTGCCGACGACACGCTGCGGTGCTTCCGCCGGAAGCTGAAGCCCTGGCAGAAGCTGTATCAGAAATGGATCCTATGCATGTATTAAGGAGGAAGAGCGGAGTGAAAAAACGGATCGTATCGCTTTTCATGGCGCTGGTCATGACCCTGAGCCTGCTGCCCACCACCGCGTGGGCCGTCCAGCCGTCCCCGGCGATCACAGAGCAGACCCTGACGGAACAGACGGCGGAGGAGCCGTCCGCCGCGGAGGAAACCACCCCGGCGGAAGTCCAGCCTGCGGCGGAGAGTGCCGATACGGAGCTGACGGACGCTAACAGCTTCCTGCTGTTTGCCGCCACCAATGTGGAGGTGCTCATCGCGCCGGAGCGCGTACCCTACCAGCCGGATCAGACGGTGCGCGAGGCGCTGTTGGCGCTGCAGAACCGTGAGGAAACGCCCCACACCTTCGACGGGCTGGAAACGGTCAACGGCTTCGTCACCGCCATCGACGGCGTGTCGGCCAACTATTCCCGCAGCGACGAAAAGGGCAACTTTGATCTGGAGCAGCGCGCCGACAGCGTGGGCGCGTTCCTGTTCCTGACCGCCTATGACACGCTGAACGAGGAGACCGCCTCGGCGCTGTGCGCGCTGGGCCGCGCCATGCTGGCGTGGCAGGAGGCGGAAAAGCCCCAGATGCAGAAGTTCGCCCGGCAGGAGTATGACGCCGCCGCCAAGGCGCTGACGGTGAAAAAGACCGCCGACGAGCTGACGGCGCTGTCCACGGCGCTGACGGAGCGGATGGAGGCCTATACGCAGTACGAAAACGCGGAGACCAAGCCGCTGAACGTGCGGTTTCTGGGTCTTACCGGCCAGCTGCTGACGGACTACACCTTCACGGCGGCGGATCCCTACGGCAACGAAAAGACCTTTACCAACGAACACCCCGCGCTGGCGGCGGGCAGCTATACCTTCACCCTGACCTCCGGCCTGAACGGCGCGTCCGGTGTCATGACGGTGGCGGAGGACGGCAGCGTGACCGTGGCGGACGAGACGCTGACGACCCTGCGCGTTCCTCAGGGCGTGGCGTGGATGGCTCAGCCGGTGCTGCGGTCAGTCAACGGCGGCGACGCGGCGGAAAACCGCTACCCCATGGAGCCAAACGGTACGGTGGCGCTGGTGCCCGACACAGTGGGCCCCACCGGCGGACTGTACCTGTACGGTGTGCCCGGCGCTGATCTGGAGAGCAAGACCTACCAGTGGAACGGCAGCAAGGTTACCCTCTGCGCCGTGTATACCGACGTCAACGGCAAGAAGGTCGACAAGAGCCGCAGCTGGGAATCCACCCATCAGGCGCTGGCGGATGTGCTGACCGCCGGTACACAGGGTGCCGACCTGCGTCTGGAGGCCCGCACCGATATGGACGGCTATACCATGTATCAGGCGTGGGAGCTGACGCTGGAGCGCACCCCTACCCTCTACGGTCTCAGCGTGATGGCGGGCGGCGTTGACCAGAAGCTGGACTTCTCCGGCACCACCACGGAATACGCCTGCGTGGTCACCACGGAATCGGTGGTGCTGCGGCCTGCCCGGAACAGCAGCTATACCGTTACGGTGAACAGCGGTCAGCTTGACGGGGACGGCACGTATACCCTTCCGCTGGCGGAAGACAGCGACACCACAGCCACCATCGCCGTCACCATGCCGGAGAGCGGACGAACCACCACCTATACCCTCACCGTCACCAGAAAGGCCGCCGTCCCCCTGACGGTAAAGCACGATGATGACGTGACGGTGCGCATCTTCAACGCCGCCGGTGCGGAGATCGGCGTGGACGCCGACGGCACCTATCCCCTGACCCCCGGCGACAGCAGCTATACCTACATCGCCACAAAGAACGAGTACTACCACGCCAAGGGCATTTTCGCCGCTCCCAAGGAGGGCGACACGTCCCTGACCATCACGGCTGTCACGCCGGAGACGGACGACTACCTGACCAGCCTGAAGCTGGCGGCCAGCGCCGTCGGCACCTCCAGCGTGTATCTGCCCGCGGAACAGTTCCGTGCCGGCACCCACGTCTATGCTTCGCAGATGGACGACCGGAACAACAGCGTATACGTCTGGGCTGTCGCCGTTCAGGACAAGGGCTGCAAGATCCGCGTGCCGCGTACCGATGGCAAGGATACGAACGTGCCCAGCGGGATAACCTCCGGCACATTCGCGTCCAGTCTGGCAAAGACGGGGCCGGAAGCCTTCCGCTTCACCCTCCTCGTCTCCCGGGAGGACAGCGAGAAGAAGGTCACCTTTGAGCAGGACTATCTGGTGGATTTCGCCAGAGTGCTGACACTGGCGGACATGTCGCTGTCGGTGGACGGCATGGAGACGGCGTACTATCCGGTGATCAAGGGCGAGGTCGCCGACTACGACGGCTTCTACTGGAAGCAGTATGACTATCAGACCACCGTCCTCGGCTCCGCCCAGGAGGCGGTGCTGACGGTGACACCCTTCGTCACGGGCTACAGTGTGCAGGTAAACGGCGACCAGATCTACGCGCCGAAGGTGGATCCGGAGACCGGGGAAACGGCGGAGACCGTTACCGTCACCCTGCCGCTGGACGAGACGAAAAAGCAGGAGACCTTTACCCTGACCGCCTGCACCGCGGAGGGGCATCAGGCCCGCGCCTATACCCTGACGCTGAAAAAGGGTGCGCCTATTGACACCACCGTCACTATTCAGGATAAGGACACCAAACAAACCATTGACGGCGCGCTGGCCGCCGTGTACGAAATGCGCAGCGGTTCCCGCGTCTGGCCCAATGACGACGGCACGTTCTCGCTGGTGGAGGGCCTGACCTACACCTGCGTGGCCACCTGCTCCGGCTATGTGGGCGACACGCAGGAGATCGCCGCCGGCAAGGCGGAGGAGATCGTCATTTCGCTGGCCGCGGCTCCCGTCTCCAGCCACGGCGCAGGCGTCACCTCCAGCTGGCCTTCCTTCCGGGGCAATGACAACGCCAACGGCGTGGTGAACGCCAAGACCCCCACCTCCAGCGATACCGCCGTGCTCAGCTGGGCAAATAAGCTGGGCGACGGCTACAGCACCTCCGCGCTGGGCTGCCCCATTCTTATCGAGGAGGGCGGCGTGGAGTTCCTGATCGTCTACAGCGGCAGGACGCTGTACAAGGTGGAATCCGTCACCGGTACGGTGGTGGCCACCGGCGCCATGTGCGATACCTCCAGCTTCGCCATCACCTCCGCCACCTACGGCCCCGACTGCGGCATGCTGTTCGTGGCCCTCAGCAGCGGCACGGTGCAGGCCTTTGACGCCGCCACGCTGGATTCCCTGTGGATCTATCAGGACATGCTGGGCGGCCAGCCCAACTGTCCCCTGACCTACCATGACGGCTATGTGTATACCGGCTTCTGGAATCAGGAGAAGGAGAACGCCAATTTCGTCTGCCTGTCCGCCACCGACGAGGATCCCACCAGCGGCAGCGAGAAAAAGCTGGCCCGCTGGACGTATACCCGTATGGGCGGCTTCTACTGGGCGGGCGCGTATGTCTGCGACGACTATCTGCTGGTGGGCGCCGACGACGGACAGGATCGATCCTCCAGCGCCACCGGTGCGCTGCTGTGCCTTGATCCCTCCACCGGCGAGGAGCTGGATCGCTGGGACGGCCTGCGGGGCGACGTGCGCAGCTCCATCGCCAGAGACGGGGACGGACGCTTCTACTTCACCTCCAAGGGCGGGTATCTCTACTCCGCCGCCGTGACGCAGACGGCGGACGGCTGGAAGATCACGGATACGCGCTTCTGCGCCCTCAGCAACGGCAGCGGCGACCCGAGTACACCGGCCATGAGCACCTGCACGCCGGTACTGTATCACGGCCGGGCCTACATTGGCGTGTCCGGTACGTCTCAGTTCGGCGCGTATACCGGCCACAACATCACCGTGGTGGATCTGGATTCCATGAGTGTGCTCTACAGTGTGCCCACCAAGGGCTATCCCCAGACCTCCGGATTGCTGACCACCGCCTATGAATACCCCAGCGTCTACTTCTTTGACAACTTCACCCCCGGCACATTGCGGCTGCTGGAGGATACGGGAACGGCTCCCGGCAAAACCACCACCGAGACCTATCAGGAGGGCGGCAGCACCCGCACGGTGGAGACTGCCTACGCCCTGTTCACCCCCGCCAACGATCAGGCGCAGTACGCCATCTGCTCTCCCATTGCCGACAGCAAGGGCACGGTGTTCTTCAAGAACGACTCCGCCTATCTGATGGCGCTGACCAGCACCGTCGATAAGGTGGAGGTGACGAAGCTGCCGGATAAAATGAGCTACAACGAGGGCGAGGCCTTCGACCCCACCGGCATGGAGCTGACCGTCTATTACACCAACGGCGAGAGCCGCGTTCTGCCGGTCAGCCGCACCATCAACGGCGTCAAGGTGGAATATTTCACCTACAGCGATACCGTCATCGCGGCGGACGACGGCTACTTTGAGCTGACCTACGTGCCCGTCATGTACCAGAGCGGCGCGGACGGCGAGCCTGTGATCCGGGCGGCCAAGACCGACATTCCCATCTCCGTCACCGGCAAGACCTATGACCGGGGCAATATCAACGGCGACGGCGCGGTGGATGTGTACGACCTGCAATACCTGTATGAGTATTGCTGCGACAACGACACCATCACCAATCCCGCCATCCTCGCCCGGCTGGACATCAACGGCGACGGCGAGCGGGATATTGCGGACGCAGCGGCGGTATACGGTTATCTGACCGAGGGCCAGTGGCCCGTTCCCCGCCACGCCATCGCCGTAAAAAGCACCGCGCCCGAAACGGCGCAGGTGGAGCAGGGCGGGATGTATACCCTGTACATGAGCGATGTGTTCGACACCTGCCCGGACCGCGTTACCTACACGCTGTCCGGCGAGGGACTGAGCGAGCACACCAAGCTGGCCGCGGACGATAAGGGCGATTACCTGTCCTTCACCAACAGCAAGACAGGCGACTATCTCCTGACCATCACCGCCGTGTGCGGCGCCGACAGCGCGGTGCAGGCAGTCTATCACCTGACGGTTACCGTTACAAAGAGCGCCGCCGGAGACCCCGGCCAGTACGACTATGACGAGGAGAATGCCGACAGCGTGACCGTCTACGTCACCGTTTCCAACGACGGCGTACCCATCTACGGCGTCGACGGTACCCCCATAGCCCATCTGGAGGTGGAGGTGCCCTACTTCGATCTGGAGAGTCAGGGGCTTGCGGAGTTCTACCGTTACCACACCGAAAACGGCCAAGGCGGCGGCAGCTATATCGACAATGTGGTGGTGGAGCGGCCTACCGTTCTGCACCTGTATCTGTATCTGCTGGGCGTGTACTGCAAGGGCTATACCCCGGAGGAAGTAACCTCCGGCACGAAAAAGGTGGTCGACGGCCAGAACGACAGATACCGAGAGGTATATGACATTCTGGGAAAGCAGACGGCCAGCTGGCCCGGCCCGGCGCTGACCATCAGCGGCTCCGCCACCAGCATGTACATGCCGAACTTCTGGGGCCACGATGAAAACCTCATGTACTACCGCAACCACGTATATCCCCTGATGGGGCCAGGTTGGGGCGCCACGGCGGACTACATTCTGCTGAGCAACGGCGATACCATTGACGTGGCACTGTTCAGCGACTGGAACTTCTGGAGCGACGGCGGCGCGTTCACCTGCTTTGACAAGGACGAATACACCGTCAAGGCCGGAGAAACGCTGACCTTCAACACCCGGAAGTACGAAACCAAATCCGTGGCCGACGGCGGCAGCGAGAGCTTCCAGTCTATCGCGGGCATGACGGTCTACCTCTACGACGATCAATGGACGCAGCTGACGGAGATCCCGGCAGACGAGAGCGGCGATGCTTTCCAGTACGTCGTCAACGAGAAACCCGGTACCTACTACCTGCTGGCTGTCGATCCCAAGGCGGGCAGCGACGCCGCCCGCCTCGCACCGGCCACCGCTCGCCTCCGCGTGAGCTGACAGCCATCCAAAACTGCATACCGGACGGCCCGCCCGGCGCACTGCGCCGGAGGCGGAATGGGGTGCAAATCCCCGCGAACAGGTCACTGTGAAGCCCAATTTGGGATCAGTCAGATACGCCCAGGGCCGTCCGGAAAAGCTCCTGCCTGCACCGGGACGCTGTCAAGTCGGCGATGACGATTTCGGCGGGAGCTTTCCTCGGAGTGCTTTCTGCCGAAAGGCTTTATATAGAGAAAAATCATAGAAAGGAACCAAAAACACATGAAAACAAGCAAACGGCTGCTTTCTCTGCTGCTGGCGCTGACCATGGTGCTGTCCCTGATGGGCAACCTGTCCGTGGCGGCGTTCGCGGAGGAAGTTACCCCCACTGTCGTCACAACCGACGGCAATGACCAACCCACCACCCCCGTCATCCCCGACGAGGGCCAGACCACCCCCGCCAACGCGGATAAGAGCGACGAGACCCCCGCTCCCGCCAACGGCGACGCGAACGCCGAGCCTGTGCCCGCCGAGGGCGAGGTCACGACCCCCGCTGTGGCTGTTCCCAAGCTGAAGGACGGCGTGTCCCCCACCGCCAGCGCCACCGTCCAGACCGGCACCGCCTATCTGCTCAGCGACCTGCAGGCGGGCAAGATCTTTGACGGCGAGGGCCTCACCTACGAGAACTACTATTATGAGCGCTCCGCCGACAACGGCCAGAGCTGGGGCACCAGGCAGAAGTTCGAGAAGGCTCTCTTCGGCAGCACCCTGATCCAGCTCACCGAGACTGTGGCGGGCACGTATATCTACCGCTTCTATGCCTCCTTCGACGGCGAGAACTTCTCCACCGATACCTGGACGCTGACCCTGACCGTGGAGGATAACCCCACCATGGAGTTCAGCTTCTTCGTGGGCAAGGACTACACCGGCGGCTATCCCGTCATCAAGCTGTATAACGTCACCAAGGACGCCGACGGCAACGAGGTGCTGGGCGACGAGCTCAAGGATGTGTTCCTGTACAGCAACTTCACCAACACCCCTGCCGAGGGCGAGGAACAGTATGATCCCGCCAAGGGCAAGCTGGTCAACAACTACCAGATGTTCTACACCAAGCTGACGGCCGGACGCTATGCCTACCGTGCCTTTACCGCTGACGGCAAGGCGCTGGGCGGCATGACCCTTGACCTGCCCACCGACAAGAACGTGGACGGCGGCGCAGGCGGCGGCAACAGCATCTACCTCCAGTGCAACTCCTTCTATACCAACAGCAAAAAGGCCGACAACACCTATTTCACTGCTGAGGAGTACCATGTCCGCGTGACCTGCCCCATCATGAAGTGCGACGCGGCCATGGGCGACCCCTATATCAAAGATAACTATACGTACTACCCCACCATGCTGTACGCGGCCGGCAACGCCTGCCTGTACAACACTTACGCCTATCCCGATATCGAAGGCTACATTTTCACCCAGAACATCAACCAGACCTTCACTGCCAGCTACAGAGCGGCTACTGCAAAAGTGCTGACCATCAACACCGGCATTACGCTGGATGTCACCGTTCCCGCCGACGCCACCTTCGGCCTGTACTTCCAGTGGAACAACTTCAACACCACTGAGGTAGAGCCTACGACGGAGTGGACGACCAGCGAGGACGGCAAGACCAAGACCGCCCAGTATTTCATCTCCAAGAGCAATGGCAACTACACCTGGCGTCTCAGCGACGATACCCATGTGACCCAGGCGGGCTGGCTGGCCAGCCAGAGCGAGAGCGGCAAGCTGACCGTCTCCTATGTGTCGCTTCTCACGATCGCGGCCTGCGTCGTCATCATGATCGGCCTCACCACGTTCGTCAACAAGAGCAAGATGGGCAAGGCCATGCGTGCCTGCTCGGAGGATAAGG
>OGRD01001303.1_pt1 | contig 10181 bp, 10 predicted proteins | sample 1553441 | NCBI WGS metagenome assembly OGRD01 (sample SAMEA2580106, study PRJEB22360) | human gut metagenome | biome: human gut; feature: human-associated habitat; material: faeces | place: Denmark | collected 2008/2010
AAGCCTTTGTGTTCATCGAAAATGACGCAGATTTTCTTCTGCACCGCCTGCCGGAGGAAGTGAAGACCGCCCACTACCACGATGACGAGACGCACATCCGTACCCTGCTGGAGATGGGCGGCTTGCAGCCCAAGGGCGGTATGGCGCTGGCTGCCGCCACAGTGCGGGGCTTGATTTTAACCGTCTCCCATCAGGAGCAGATCGGGGCGCTTTACCCGCAGGTGCTGGAAACGCTGGTGCGCGGCGCTTGCCGGGAACTATTTGAATAAGCGGAAAGGCCGCAGCGATGCGGCTTTTTCAAAGGACTGCGGTTAGCCTGCTCTAACCCGTCTGTGCCATCCATGTGAGTTAGATGGATTTAACATCTTGTTATGAGGACAGGACAATGGAAAAGCAAAAAAATTTCTGGGATAAAAACGCCGGACGGTACGACTGCTTCATGCGAAAGGACGCCGCAGCTTATGAGCAGATGTACGAGCTGCTGCGCCCCGTGGTGCGGCACAAAACCGTGCTGGAGCTGGCCACAGGCACGGGGCTGATCGCCAAAAACATTGTAAACAGTGCCGCTCATATTGAGGCACAGACGCTTCGCCGGAGATGATCGCAGAAGCGAAGCGGGACAACCGATCCGCCAAGCTGCATTTCTCCGTGCAGGATATGTTCCACCTGCCTTATGCCGACGAAAGCTTTGACGTGGTCATCGTGGCCAATGCGCTGCATATCGTGCCGGAGCCGGAGAAGGCTCTCTCCGAAATTCGCCGGGTGCTGAAAGACGACGGCGTGTTGGTTGCGCCGACCTTTACCCACGCAGATAACGCTTTTTGGGGAAAGGTCAAAGCATTTTTCATGAAGCTGGCGGGCTTTCCGCTGCACAGCAAATGGACGAGTGCAGATTACCTTTCGTTCCTGCGGGAAAACGGCTGGACGGTGCGGAAAAGCACCGTGCTGAAAGCCTCGTTCCCGCTGACCTACGCAGAGTGCGTGAAATCGGAGGGATGAACCATGCAGATATTGGAACACGGACAAGACCATGAGAGAACGCTGCTGTTTTTTCCCTGCACGGCAGAGCCGGTGTGGGCTTTTGCCGACACGATCACGCTGCTTTCTCAGAGCTGGCATGTTTTTCAGGTGGTATATGACGGCCATCAGCCGGAGTATCCCGGGGATTTCACCTCAGTCGAGCAGACCGTGGACGAGGTGATCTCCTATTTGAAGAGCCACGGCGTCCCCCGTCTGGGTGGGGCCTATGGCTGCTCCATGGGCGGTGCCTGCCTGACCCGTATGCTGGCATTGGGGGAAATGCCCATCAGCCGAGCCATCATCGACGGCGGGATCACGCCCTATCAGCTGCCCTACCCGGTGCGAAAGCTGCTGCTTTGGCGGGATATTGTGTCCTTTAAAATGGCGGCGAACAATAGAAAAATTCTGGAAGCGGCTTTTCCACCGGAACGGTTTACCCCCGCAGGGCACGACCCCAAAAAGGAGTACGATGCCATGGAAGCCTATCTCAAAACCTTTTCCGATCGGACGATCCGCAATATATTCTGGTCCGCCAACAACTACGCGCTTCCGAAGTGCCCCGCAAAACCCGGCACGAAGCTCACCTACTGGTACGGCGATGACGAAAAGAGGGACCGCAGGCGCGACATTCAATTCATCAAGCGCTATTTCCCGCAGGCACGCATTCACGGCATTCCGAAAATGGCACACGCGGAGCTGGTGATGGTGCATCCGGAGAAATTCTGCTGGTATGCGGAAAAATTTCTGACTTTGCAAACGGAGGAAGCATGACATGAAAGAAAAAATCAGACTCTCCGGCGTGCCGGAGACCATGCTGCAGACCGTTTATGCCAGGGCGAAGGAGAGCCGGGGGCGCGGCGCGATTCACGATGCAAAAGCGGAAGAAATCATCGAGAAACTGGACTACGATTTTTCCCTTGCCGACAAGGACACAGCCATGCACAGCGGCGTCATTGCCCGCACCATCGTGCTGGACCGGCTGACAAAAGCGTGGCTTTCGGCGCATCCCGGCGCGGTGGTGGTCAACATCGCCTGCGGGCTGGATACCCGATGCTACCGGATGTCAGGTTATGCGCATTGGTATAACCTCGACCTGCCGGAAACGATGGCGGTGCGGGAAAAGCTTCTGCCGGAAAGCGGCACGATTTCGCAGATCGCTATGTCCGCTATGGACGATTGGGGTGGCGAAATCAGTGAGCTCAGCGAGCAGAATGTGCCGGTGCTGATCGTCATCGAGGGGCTGACCATGTACCTGAACGCAAAAGATGTGCAGCAAATTTTTAAGGTGATTTCCAGCCGTTTTTCCAAAGCAACCGTATTTGTAGAAACGATGAATCCGATGATTGTGAAGCGCTTTAAGGAAAGATCCATCGAAGGCAGCCATGCAAAATTTACTTGGGGAATCAAGAATGGGAAAGCACTTGCCGAACTGCTGCCGGGTTTTCGATTCGTCGAGGAACACAGCTTAACCGAGGGCATGGCGGCATTTGCGCCAGTTTACAAGCTGCTGGACAGGCTGCCCGCCGTGCGGAATATTTCCAATAAGATCATCGTTCTGGAAAAGGAGTTGTAGAAGATGTCATTCTTTGAAAACACCCGCAAACCTGTGGGCCTCGGCGGGAAGCTCATGGTCGCCATGATGAATTTGGGTCACAGCCCTGTGGCGCGCTGGGGGCTTCAATTTCTGAATGCTGCGCCGGATGCCAAGGTGCTGGACTGCGGCTGCGGTGGTGGTGCGAACATGAAAAGGCTGCTGAAAAAATGCCCGCAGGGTATCGTGAAGGGCATCGACTATTCGCCCGTCAGCGTGGAGAAGACGAAAAAGGTCAACGAGACCGCCATCGCGGAGGGGCGCTGTGCCGTCCTGCAAGGCAGTGTGGCGGATATGATCTTCGCAGATGACTGGTTCGATGCGGTCACGGCCTTTGAAACGGTCTACTTCTGGCCTGATCTGCCGCAGTGTTTTCGGGAGGTTTATCGGGTGCTGAAGTCCGGCGGAACCTTTCTCATCTGCAACGAGAGCAGTGGCGACACGGACAAGGATGAGAAGTGGACGGAGATCATCGGCGGTATGACCATATACAGCGGCGATGAGCTGAAAACATTTCTGGAAAACGCTGGATTCTGCAATGTTCAAATCCATAAAAACAAAATGGGCTGGCTCTGCGTGACAGGACAGAAGCGGGAGGAATAAGGAATGCTGCTGCAAACGATTCTGGAAGGACTGGGGCTGGGGGCGCTGCTGGTCTTGGTGTGCGCTGTCGGCATCCACAAGGGCGCTGTCGGCATGGCGCATTTGTATGACTCGAAGGTACAGGAACGATGCGTTGCGCTGGGTCTGACCACAAAAGAAAAAATCAAGCAAAACTCGCTGCGCTTCAAGCTGATCTGCGTTCCGGGATATCTTGCTTATGTGCTGATTTGCGTGTATGCCATCAACGGTGCGCAGACATTTTGGGGCGGCTTCTGGCAGTGCTTTGTGATCCTGTCTGTGATGAATCTCATCGACCGGCTTGGCATCGACGGCTATTGGGTCGGACGCACCAAGGCGTGGGTAATACCGGGGACAGAGGATCTGATGCCGTACATCTCGAAATCAGACAAGCAGAAGAAATGGCTGTTCGGCACCATGGGGATGGCCGTGATTTCCCTGCTCCTTGCGGGACTCGGACTGCTGCTGTAAGGAGGAAATACCGATGTCAAAGAAAGCGACCGAATTTCAGAAAAGAGAAATGAGCAAGATGTACCGCGGCAAGGAGATTTTCAAGCCCCTGAACACCGGCTGGGTGGACGAGCACGTGGCCTGCGTCCGGGAATGGGTGGCCAACATCTTCTTCTACCGCAAGGGCGACACGACCATCATGATCGACGCCGGATACAACTACGACCGGCTGGAGGAAAAGATGGGCTGGCTGGGCATTGATCCAACGTCCATCCGGCACATCCTCATCACCCATCAGGACACCGACCACGTGGGCGCGGTGGAATCGGACAGTCCCGGGCTGTTCCGGAACGCAAAGCTCTATATCGGCGAGATTGAAAACCATTATCTTACTGGTGAAGTCCGCCGCAAGGTGATCTATCACCTCTATAAGCTGCCGCAGGTCACTATCAACAATGAGAAGGTGCTGCTTACAGACGGGCAGATTCTGGATATCGACGGGATCAGGATCGAGTGCTTTCTCGTCCCCGGCCACACCTGGGGGCATATGGTCTATCTCATCGACGACACGTATCTTTTTACCGGCGATACCATCTGGTTCGGGGCCGACGGCGGCTACAGCTTCATTTCTGCGCTGGCGGAGGATAACAAGCTGGCGGTGAAGTCGCTGGCGGCGCTGGAGCAGAAGCTGCAAAGCCGTGGATTACACCCGCTGTTTCTCACCGGCCACACCGGCTGGACGGACAACTTCGAGTTCTCCTTTGCCCATAAGGACAAGCTTTGCTCACCGTTCCAAAAGCGGGTTCCCGACCCCACCGCGCCTTACGACGCTTATGATGAATCGGACGACACGGAGGAAGCGGCGAGGGCCGGGTATCTTCAGGCTGTGGTGCGATAAAGGAGGATGACTGTGCGCTATAAAATTGAAAAGAACACGGTGCAGGAGACGCTGATCATTCCGCTGTACGCACGGAAAATGTGCTCCGAGCTGTACCCCAATTTGTACCGGGATGAGGCGGCGCGGCGGCTGGTAAACGCGGTCGACTATGATTTTTCCGCCTTGGAGAAAAAATCCCGCAATTTGATGCAGCGCTTCGGCTTCCTTGAGGTCGCCATGCGGCAGAACGACCTTGCCTACGAGGTGCGGGATTATCTGAAAACGCACCCCACGGCAGCAGTGGTAAACCTCGGCTGTGGGCGGGACTGCCCCGGCCGCGCCTGCGACAACGGACACTGCAAAATCTACAATCTGGACTTTCCGGATGTCATCGCGGTGCGGAATCAGCTGCTTCCCGCCGGAGAGCGGGAAACGAACATTCCCTGCGACCTGAACGACACAGCGTGGTTTGACAAAATCGACGCCTCCGGCGGCGCGGTCTTCTTTGCGGCGGGAGTGTTCTACTATTTCCTAAAGGAGCAGGTAAAAACACTGGTACGTGCTATGGCAGACGCTTTTCCGGGCGCTGTGCTGGTGTTCGATGCCGCCAATGAGAAGGCAGTCAAGCTGATGCTGAAAACATGGCTGAAGGATGCCGAGATTAAGGATGTGGGCGCATACTTTGCCGTTTCGGACGCGAAAAGTGAGATCGGCGCGTGGGACAGCAGTTTGCGGGTCTCCAGCCGGGGCTATATGCTGGGCTACAACGATCTGAAAGGCCCGTCAGTCAGCGGCTTTTTCCGCTTCCTTGCCCGGGTCGGCGATGGGATGATGAGAATGCAGATCGTAAAAATCAAATTTAGAGGGAAACAATGAAGCACCTGCACTTTGATGTGGAGACCGCCGGCTTTTACGGCGCGTACTGGGCGTGTGCCGGCGGATCGGACTGCGCGGTCATTGCGATGATTGGTGACGATCCGGAGGATCGGCTTGCGCGTTCAGCTGTGAAATGGCTCTGCGGGCGGGGCGTAAATGTGCTCACCATGTCGCCTGCGAAAAAGGATTACGGCCATCATAATTATCCGCTGGAGCGCATGGAGGCGGCCATTTCGTGGCTGAAAGCCAACGGGAACAAAAAAATCGGCATTGCCGGGGCGTCGACCACCGGAACGCTTGCGCTGACGGCGGCGGCCATGTTCCCGGAGATCACCCTGACCATTGCCATGACGCCCAGCGACTTTGTGTGGCAGGGCTTTATGCAGGGCAAGAAGGACGGCTGCAAGGAGTGGCCGGTCGAGGGCGAATCGCTGTTTTCCTACGCAGGCAAACCGCTGCCCTATATGCCGTTTTGCTATCAGCACCCGGACTATTGGCACTGTATCGCCGCCGAGAGCAAACGCACCGGCGATATGGTAAACTCCCGCAAGCTGTTTGACGATTCCGAGGCGGCGCATCCGATTGAGCCGGAAGAATATATTCCTGTTGAAAACATCCGGGGAAAGCTGCTGCTGATCGGCGCGGAGGACGATGCGCTGTGGGATACCGCAAAGTATATCCGCCGTATGGAAAAGCGCCTCGCGGAAAAGCCGCATGAATGCGAGATTGAAACAATGGTTTATGCTCACGGCACCCACTTTGTCTTTCCGGAGGGGATGCTGAAAATCATGCTGCCGGTTGGCTCCGGCCTGTTTGTGCAGTTGGCGTTTCAGGCGGCAAAGCAGTTTCCGGAAGCGTGCAGACAGACACGCCAGGATATTGACCGCTGCGTGAGCGCAGCCATCCACACATGGACGAGCACGGAGTAAACGCCGGCATCGGCACAGGCGCATGGCATTCCATTGGAGAAAGGCGGTGTTGACCATCGTTCACATTACTTACCATGACGAAACCAATATCGGTTCCTGCCCGATCGGTCAGACAGGCGGCTTTGAAAACGCCGACGGAAACGGAGAAATTCACTGTTTTCGGATCTTTGACGGCGTGAGCGTGATGCTGATGCAGCTGGAAATGGGATCGTATACGGAGATCCGCACACAGGTCGGCGTGCTGGAAGTCAACTTCTGCATCAACGGACGCTTCGAAACCAGCTTTTCCATGCGCAGTCATGTTCTGCTGAAACCGGGAGACATGGCGATCAGCTGCTACGATGGGCTGCACGGGACAAAGTCGGAGTCACACTTTCCGCTTGGCTATTACGAGGGCCTTTGTCTCGAAATCGACCCCGCAGCCGCAGGACACTGGATACGTCTGAATGCTCCGGCATTTCCCATAGACTTTACCGCGCTCAAGCAGAATCTTCTGGGCAGCAAGTGGTATATGGTCGGCCCCGCCGGTCCGCGCTGCGAGCATGTATTCCGTGAGCTTTGTGAAAGCGTCTCCTACGCAGAGCGCGGCTTTTTGCAGCTGAAGGTTCTGGAGCTGATGATGCTGCTGGGCCGCATTCCGCAGGAACGTGCTGCGGATCCGTATTGCTCTGCCGAGCAGACGGCACTGGCACACCATCTCCGGGATCATCTGCTGACGAACCGGGAGGGATGTGTGTCCCTTGCCCAGCTGGCGGCAGAGCACGCGATTTCCGTGTCGCACCTGCAAAAGCTGTTCAAGCAGACCTATGGTATGCCTGTCTACCATTACATCAAGGAATACCGCCTGGAGCAAGCAGCGGTGGAGCTGGTTCGCAGCAGGAAGCCTATTACAGAGATCGCCCAGCACGCAGGCTATGACAACGCCAGCAAATTTTCGGAGAGCTTTAAAAAGCGGTACGGGAAGACACCGTCCCGCTATCGCGCTGATAAAACGAATGCAGTAAAACGGAGCATAGAAACCAAAACGGAGTAGTTTGAAAACGCGAATCATGTTAGAATGCGCGGTGGTTAGAGGACACTAACCAAGAAGTTTCAGGAGGTACTGTATGAAAAAGAAATTTGCTGCTTTTGTGCTTTGCGTGATCTGCCTGCTGTCGGCTGCCGGCTGCGGCCAGACGAAAACAGATGAACAGACGCCGCCGGCGGCTGACCAGAGCACGACGACCGACGATTATCTGACCACCATCAGCGGCACGTATGTGGAGCTGTTCCCGGAGCTGTCAAAATCCGAGTATCGGAATATCTGGATCGATGCCACCACGCCGCTGGCAGGCGCGGAGAACGCGGAGACTGCCACGGATATGCTGCTGGGAATGTGCATGGCGGAGCCTTACGGCCCGGAAGCCACAGAAAAATACGCGGCAGACCCGGACAGCATGGCGTTTAACTGCTATTTTCTTGGCGGCATCGACAAGTTCGTGATGGACGGTCACACGATCACCGGCCTGGACGCGCAGGGACAGGAGGTTTTCTCCCACACCTATAAGCTGCTGGATGAGAAAAACGAAAACGGCTTCATCTTCTATCAGAGCGAGGATGAAAACTCCGGTGAGTTTACCTATTTTGCCTTCTCGCCCGACACCATGGAAACCACCTATCATCTGGAATTCCGTTATGCAGAGGATCTAAGTGATCTGCAAAGCTGGTTCGAGGGCAATTACGCCTACTGGAACGCGGCGGCGATTGCGGAAGATTATGATCAGGCGACCATGGAAAATGTCATTGAGCTGTTCGCCACAGAAAATCTGTCGAATGCAGAATAATTGCTCTTTGCGCACCCGTTTGGATCAAGCGGGTGCGCATACCGTTTTTCAAATGAGGATGTGATTTAATTGAAAAAACAGTCTGATCTTTCCCGGCTGATGGGTTACGCCGGGAACTACCGATATTTCACCTACGCTTCGTGGGTGTTGTCCGGGGCCAGTGCGCTGGTGGCGCTGGTGCCTTTTGTGTACATCTGGAAGATCCTGCGGGATGTGCTGAACGCCGCGCCGGACTATGCGCAGGCGGTGAACATCCCCCATTACGGCTGGATGGCAGTGCTGTTTGCGGTGCTGGCTTACCTCATTTACATTGCGGCACTGATGTGCTCCCATCTGTCGGCGTTCCGGGTGGCGACCAATCTGCGGCTGGCGGTGTCGGAGCATCTGGCAGTGCTGCCGCTGGGCTTTGCCGAGAAATTCGGCAGCGGCAAGCTGCGCAAGATCATCCACGAGAGCACCGGAGCCGCCGAGACCTATCTTGCCCACCAGCTGCCCGACCAGTACAACGCCATCGCCACCCCGGTGGGGCTGCTGGTGCTGCTGTTGGCGTTCGACTGGAGGTTGGGGCTGCTGAGCCTTGCGCCGGTGGTGCTGGCTTTCCTCATTATGGCGACCATGACCGGCAAGCGGATGGTCGAAAAAATGCGGCAGTACGGCAACGCCTTGGAGGCCATGTCCAACGAGGCAGTGGAATACGTCCGGGGCATTCCGGTGGTCAAGACCTTCGGACAGAGTGTGTTTTCCTTCAAAAAGTTCAAGGCCACCATTGATGAGTACGAAAAGTGGGTCATCTCCTACACCAAAGACCTGCGCCTGCCCATGATGTTCTACACCGCCGCCGTCAACGGCGTGTTCGCCTTTCTGATTGCGGGCGGACTGCTGTTCACGACACACGGCGTGACACCGGAATTTCTGCTGAACCTGCTGTTCTATATCATCATCACGCCGGTGATCTCCCTGACGCTGACGAAGATCATGTACATGAGCGAAAACAAGATGGTGGTGGCCGATGCCCTGCAGCGGATCGATTCCGTGCTGGATGCAGCGCCTGTGCCGGTGAGCAGCAAGCCCCAGCACCCGCAGGACGGCTCCGTGACGCTGCGGGATGTGCATTTCAGCTATGACGGCAAGACGGATGTTATCAGGGGCGTTTCCATGGACATCCAGCCGGGACAGACTGTGGCTTTTGTAGGTCCCTCCGGCGGCGGAAAATCTACGCTGGCAAACCTGATCTGCCGGTTCTTTGATGTGCAGAGCGGCAGCGTCCGAGTAGGCGGAGCGGATGTGCGGGCAATCCCCAAGGAAGAGCTGATGGATACCATCTCCTTTGTGTTCCAGAACAGCCGCCTGCTCAAGGGCAGCATTCTGGATAATGTCCGTCTGGGCAGACCGCAGGCCACCGAAGCCGAGGTGCTGGCAGCGTTGAAAGCGGCGCAGTGCATGGATATTATAGAAAAGTTCCCGGCGGGCATCCATACCGTTATCGGCACCAAGGGCGTGTATCTGTCCGGCGGCGAGCAGCAGCGCATCTCCATTGCCCGTGCTATGCTGAAAAATGCGCCCATCCTGATTCTGGATGAGGCCACCGCTTTTGCCGACCCAGACAATGAAGCCAAGGTGCAGGCAGCCTTTGCCCGGCTTGCCAAGGGCAAAACCGTGCTGATGATCGCACACCGCCTGTCTACCGTAGCCAACGCCGACTGCATCTATGTGGTGCAGGATGGGCAAATTGCAGAATCCGGCACAAAGGACGAACTGTGCGCGCAGAACGGCCTGTTTGCCCGGATGTGGCAGGATTATCAGGCCTCGGTGCAGTGGAAGGTCGCAAAGGAGGGGTAAAGGATGATCGAAAAAATTCAACACGCCACGGCAAGTTCCCCGGAGGGTGCAAAGGGGCTTGTAAAGGGCGTTCTGGCCTGTGCGTTCCAAAACATGGCATTCATGCTGCCCACCGGGCTGCTGTATCTCCTAGTAAAAGACCTGCTGGCAGGCTC
>OGRD01001307.1_pt1 | contig 10164 bp, 9 predicted proteins | sample 1553441 | NCBI WGS metagenome assembly OGRD01 (sample SAMEA2580106, study PRJEB22360) | human gut metagenome | biome: human gut; feature: human-associated habitat; material: faeces | place: Denmark | collected 2008/2010
AAATTTTGCGGAAATTAAATCGGCGCCGCTCTTTGACGGAATAGCCGAAACCGAGCTGCCGGAGCTGCTCGGCGCACTCGACGCGAGAAGCCGAAGGTATGCGGGGGGCGAAATAATACTGAACGAGGGCGAAAGAACGGATTCGCTCGGGCTTGTGTTGAGCGGCAGCGTGTTGATAGTGCAAGACGATTTCTGGGGCAACCGCAACATACTCGCGCGGATAACGCGCGGCGGGATATTCGCGGAGTCCTTTGCGTGCACGGGCGAGAGGCTGACCGTCGGCGCGCAGGCGGAGAGCGACTGCGAAATAATGCGGCTGAAGGTCGAATACGTGCTCAAATCATGCCCGAAATCGTGCTCGGCGCACTCGGCACTCGTCGGCAATTTAATACACGAGCTCGCGCGCAAAAATCTGAATTTCAACTCGAAGCTCAGCCACATGGGCAAGCGCACGACGCGCGAAAAGCTGCTTTCTTATCTGTCCGCGCAGGCGACGAAAAGCGGAAAAAACGAATTCGATATCCCGTTTGACCGCCAGCAGCTCGCCGACTATCTGTGCGTTGACCGCAGCGCGATGTCCGCTCAGCTCTGCGCGCTCAGGGACGACGGAGTGCTGGAATTTAAAAAAAATCACTTTATTTTGCTGCGATAACGCCTAGCGTCCGTATAACAGACAGATTCAATCCCGACAGTACAATGTCTGTCGGGACTTTTCTGTATGTATTGAAGCCGTATGATGTGATTAAAGAGATTTATTAATTGGGATTTGCGGGGGAGGAGAAACCGCCGCATGCGGCACAGGGGTCAAGCCTCAAGCGGAGAACGTATTACACGACACGGGCGAAATGAATAGCTTTTCGGTGACGCTGACGCGTCAAAGGGCCGCCGAGGCCGCCGCCCACCTGCAAACAAAGCTTCCCTCAACCCCTTGTAGAGGAGAGCTTAGCTCGCCTGCTGTTGCTACTGCATAAACCGCGGGCGGGTGATATCCGCCCCGACATGATTGTGTCAGTTTGCAATATTAAAATCGTTTTCCTAACGGCAGTTTCTCTCCGCCAATCTCATTTTCACCGAACCGATAAAGGGCGTGCTTTTATGCATCCTGCAATAATATAAAAAACCGACCTATGAGCCATAGATCGGTTTTTGTGTCTTATGAACACCCCGCTAACGTCGGGGCATTTTTATTCGGCCTGCTTATTTCTTCTTGCCGGTGCCTTCGTATTCCTTTATCCATGCGACCATGTCGGTGAAGGACTGCTTTGCGCCCATGGGAGCGTAGCCGAGCTCTTTCTTGGCCTTATCGCAGCTGAAGTTGCAGTTGGAGGTCAGCTTGCGGATGGAGTAGCGGGTGAAGAGCGGAGTCTTCTTCGCGGCGTTGTAATAGACCTCCATGAGAGGAGCGAACGTCTTTGCAAGGCCGAGAGGAAGCTTGAAGCCGGGAGCCTTTGTGCCGCAGATATCTGCGAGCATATGTATAAGCTCGTCAACGGTGACGACCTCGTCGGTGAGGATATAGCCTTCGCCGGGTCTGCCCTTTTCGGCGGCGCCGATCATGCCCTTGGCAACGTCGCGCACGTCAACGAAGTTGTATGCGCCGAATGCGAGCGATACGGGGAACTTGCCGTTAAAGAACATTCTGACCATCTCGCCGACGGAAGAGACCTTGAAGTCATAGGGGCCGCAGCACGCGCCGGGATAGCAGACAACTGTCTCAAGCTTGTCGTCGTTATTCTCAAACACATAGTTTGTGGCGGTAGCCTTAGTCTTTGCATAGGTGCCGTCAAGAATCTCGGGATTGAAGTGAGAAATCTCACGCATAACCTGATTATCGGGGAGCGGGGGGTAAGCGTCAACGGAGGAAGCGTAGACAAGGCGCTTTACGCCGCACTTTTTGCACGCCTCAACGACGTTCTTTGTGCCGTCGACATTGACCTTCCAGGTCATGTCCTCGTTGCCCTTGTTTATCTCGATAACGCCTGCAAGGTGATAGACGACGTCCGCGCCTTCAAAAGCCTTTTCGAGAGAAGCGGGATCGGTGACGTCGCCGAATACGCGCTCGCAATTGATGCCGTCAAAAATCTTGCTGTCTTTTCTGATGAGTATTCTGAAGTTTTCGCCGCGTGCCTCGAGTTCCTTAACAAGTGCGTAGCCGACGTGACCCGTAGCGCCCGTGATGACTGAAAGCTTGTCTCCCATTAGTAAAATACACTCCTTTAATTTAAGCTTGCGGAGCATATTATATATCAAAAAAGCTTTTTAATATTTACACTAAAGAACTATCGCGGGGCAAACTGATAATATTTTACTTTTTTAGTTAAAGTGCCGAAGTGTTTCGCCAATAACATTGACTTTTTGTATGTTTAGAGCTATTATTTATAATGAAAATTTATGTGCCGAGCGGCGTGACGCTTGAAAAACGGGCGCTCGGGCAGAGAACAGACATCTGTAAATTGAAAGGAAGGATACAAGTGGCAAAATACGTCCTTGCACTCGACCAGGGAACGACCAGCTCGCGAGCTATCGTTTTTGACAAGAAGGGCAACATTATAGCCAAAGCGCAGAAGGAGTTCGATCAGATTTATCCTGCTGCGGGCTGGGTTGAACATGACCCCATGGAGATACTTTTCAGCCAGTTTCAGGCGCTGACCTCCGTCTTTTCTTCGAGCGGAGTGAAGCCCGAGGATATAGCGGCTATCGGTATAACCAATCAGCGCGAGACCACTATCATGTGGGACAGGGAGACGGGAAAGCCCGTCTATAACGCCATCGTCTGGCAGTGCCGCCGCACGGCAGAGCTCTGCGAGCAGATAAAGGCGGACGGCATGGAGGAGTACATAAAGGACAAGACGGGTCTTGTCATAGACGCATATTTCTCCGGCACAAAGATAAAGTGGATACTTGACAATGTCCCGGGCGCACGCGCGCTCGCCGAGGCGGATCAGCTGCTCTTCGGCACGGTTGAGACCTGGCTCATATGGAATCTCACCGGCGGCAGAGTGCATATAACCGACTACTCCAACGCATCGAGAACCATGCTCTTCGACGTTGATAATCTCTGCTGGGACGAGAAGATGTGCGAATATCTCAATATCCCGATGTCCATCCTTCCCGAGGTCAAGCCCTCAAGTATGGTCTACGGCAAGGTCGCGGGCGGCATAATCGGCCTTGAGGAACTCGAGGGTATTCCGATTTCGGGCGCAATAGGCGATCAGCCGGCGGCTCTGTTCGGTCAGGCCTGCTTTGAGCCCGGTCAGGCGAAGAACACCTACGGCACCGGCTGTTTCCTGCTGATGAACACTGGCGAGAAGCGCGTCAAGTCGAAGAACAATCTGCTCACCGGCGTCGCGTGGGGTATCGGCGACAAGGTCGAATATTCCATAGAGGGCTCTGCGTTCAACGCAGGCTCGGTTATCAAGTGGCTGCGCGATGAGCTGCATATGATAGACAACGCCAAACGCTGCGACGAGCTCGCCGAGAGCGTGCCCGATGCCAACGGCATATATTTTGTCCCCGCGTTCACGGGACTCGGCGCGCCCTATTGGGATATGTATGCGCGCGGCTGCATAGTCGGACTCACGCGCGGAGTCAACCGCGCCCATATCGCTCGAAGCGTCCTTGAGGCGATAGCCTATCAGATGACGGATCTTCTCGAAGCGATGGAGGACGATTCGGGCATAACCTTTACGGAGCTGCGCGTCGACGGCGGCGCGAGCGTCAGCAATATTCTGCTTCAGATACAGTCGGATATGATTCGCACGATAGTTGACAGACCCAAGACCGTTGAGACGACGGCTCTGGGCGCAGCATATCTCGCGGGTCTTGCCGTTGGCTATTGGAAGGACAGAGCTGAGATAGCGCAGAACCGCGAAATCGAGAGAATATTCACCCCTCAGATGGAGAAGTCACACCGTGACGAGCTCTACAAGGGCTGGAAACGCGCAGTCGAGCGTTCACGCGACTGGGCGAAGGACTGATATTATCTGGCCGCCGACCGGTTTTCTGATCGGCGGCCGTAAAAATACCGAGCAACAGGAAAGGAAAACTGAAATGGATTATCTGAGCGAATCACTGAAGCTTCACTATAAACTGCGCGGCAAGCTGGAGATAAAGCCGAGAGCAGGGGTCGGCAACAAGGACGAGCTGTCCCTTGCCTACACTCCCGGAGTCGCGGCGGCGTGCCTTGAGATAAAGGACGACGTCAGCAAAAGCTACGACTTAACGCGCCGCTGGAATACCGTCGCGGTCGTCACGGACGGTACTGCGGTGCTGGGACTCGGTGACATTGGCCCCGAGGCGGGTATGCCCGTTATGGAGGGCAAATGCGTGCTCTTCAAGGCGTTCGGCGATGTTGACGCGATACCGCTTTGCGTGCGCTCGAAGGACGTTGACGAAATAGTGAACACCGTCGCTCTGCTCGCCGGCTCGTTCGGCGGAGTGAATCTCGAGGACATTGCGGCCCCGCGCTGCTTCGAGATAGAGCGAAAGCTCAAGGAGCGCACGGATATCCCGATTTTCCACGACGATCAGCACGGCACGGCGGTGGTCTGCCTTGCGGCCGTTATGAACGCGCTTAAAATAGTTAAAAAGCAGCTCTCGGACTGCACCGTTGTTTTCAGCGGCTCGGGCGCCGCGGGCGTTGCGATAGCGAAGCTGTTTGACTCCATGGGCGCGGGAGAGATAATCATGTGCGACCGCAAGGGCATAATCTGCGCGGGCGACGATTTGACTCCCGCAAAGGCGGAGATAGCCGCATTTACAAATAAAAATCACCGCACCGGCACCTTAGCCGACGCGATGAAAGGAGCCGATATTTTTGTCGGAGTCTCTGCGCCCGGAATAGTGACCTCCGAGATGGCGGAGTCCATGGCCGAGAATGCCATAATCATGGCCATGGCGAACCCCGTGCCCGAGATAATGCCCGACCTTGCCAAGGCTGCGGGCGCTGCGGTAGTCGGCACGGGCAGAAGCGACTTCCCGAATCAGATTAACAATGTCCTCGCGTTCCCGGGAATTTTCCGCGGTGCGCTCGATGTCCGCGCAAGCGACATAAACGAGCAGATGAAGATAGCCGCCGCGAAGGCAATAGCCTCTCTCGTCAGCGACGGGGAGCTGAATCCCGATTACATCCTGCCCGCGGCGTTCGACGAGCGTGTCGGAAGGACGGTCGCCGAGGCGGTGGCGCAGGCTGCGAGAGACAGCGGAGTGGCGAGAATATAATCAGAACTCGGTGGTGTATATATCGCCGAGCTTTATCCCGCTCTTTTCGCAGCGGGAGTTGATAATGCTTTGCGCCTGTTCTATTACGGTTTTGAAGGACAGAGGTATCTTATTGGGTATCTGACGCGACGCGTTTGAGCCGGCGGTTATCAGCTCGTTTGCGACGCGGTCAATGATATTGAGGTAATTTCGGTCGTTGAGCACTTCGGCGTTCGGAACCCATTCGCAGGGGAGCGTGCCCTTGGCGGACTCTGCGATTATGATTCTGTACATAATCAGGCAGTATATCATGTGCATGACGTCCGAGGAGGTGCCGCTGTTCTCCTGGCGGAAGGTCAAAAACTTTCGGAGCTTGCCCGCAACGCGGAATATTGTCAGCGTGCTGAGCTCCGCGTCGGAGTAGATGTCGTCGTTTATGCCGAATGCGCCCTCAAAGCCGCGCTTCGATTCGCTTATACCCAAAAGGTAGTCCGTGGTGACATTGTAGTAGTCGGCCGCGCGGCAGAGAAAATCAAGCCCGCATTCGCGTATTCCGTTTTCGTAGTGGGAGAGCAGAGCCTGCGAGACGCCCAGCCCCGCTGCGGCTTCCTTCTGGCTTATGCCCTTTTCCTTTCGAAGTGCGGACAGCCGCGCAGTTATACCTGTTGCCATATAGATACCCCTTTTGATTTATACAATCTGTATAATCATTATAGCAGATATCCGTCGATTTTCAATTATACAGTTCAACAAAATACTCGGCGTATTTTTGGAGGAAATATGAAAAGCTATGTTATATATATCATCAGAAGCGGCGCCACAAGAGAGGAGACCGAGGGAAAATACATCGGCCATACCGACGTCGAGCTCAGCGAAGAGGGCAGAAAGCAGCTCGAAAATATGCGCTCGGAGCTCGTCTATCCGTCTGTCGGCGCGGTTATATCAAGCCCGCTCAAGCGCTGCACGGACACTGCGGCGATACTCTATCCCGACAACAAGTGCATAACAATAGACTCGCTCATAGAGTGCAATTTCGGCGAGTTCGAGGGCAAGGACGCTGAGGAGCTCAAGGATTATCCTATGTTTCCGCGCTGGCTTGCCGGCGAGCAGGGCGTCGAGCCGCCGTTCGGCGAGAGCAACGAGACGTTCGCAAGGCGCGTGTGCGAGGGCTTTATAAAGATAGTTGACGGACTGATAAAGACCGAGACCGACCGCGCTGCGATAGTCACCCACGGCGGTGTTATGATGGCGCTGCTCACGAATTTCGGACTTCCGCAGCTTCCGATGCACGAGTGGATAACCCCCAACGGCTGCGGCTACACTCTGCGCGTAACGCCGTCGCTTTGGATGCGCGGGCATAAATTAGAGGTTGTCTACGAATTCCCGTATGAGAAGAACGACGGCGGCGAGGAAGAATAAGACGCACGGGAGGCGGCAATATGCAGTACAGAACCATAAGAGCGGCGGCGAGTGCCGAGTTCGTTGAAAAGCGTTCGCGGTTCATCGGCTATATATCGCCCGTCACGACTCAGGAGGACGCGGCGGCGTTTATAGACTCTATCCGCTCGAAGCACTGGGATGCGACGCACAATGTCCCCGCATATATAATCAGAGAGGGCAACATCTGCCGCTTTTCGGACGACGGCGAGCCGCACGGCACCGCCGGAAAGCCTATGCTTGATATTATAGACGGCGAAGGGCTTTGCAACGTGTGCGCGGTTGTTACAAGATATTTCGGCGGCGTGCTGCTCGGCACGGGCGGTCTTGTCCGCGCTTACTCCAAGGCGTTAAAGGACGCGGCAGTATCGGCAAACCGCGCTGTTATGATTCCCTGCACCGTTTTTTCCTGCTCTGCCGACTATACTGATTCGGCGCGTCTTTCAAAGCTTATATCCGATATGGGCGGCGTAACGGAAAACGCCGAATACACCGAAAAGGTAGCTTTAACCTTTTTTATGAGAGAAAGCAAAAAAAGCGAATTTGAGCTTAAGCTTAAAGAAATGTTCTGTGCGCGTATAACCGCAAAGGAAATTAAAACCGAATTAAGGCCGGTGGACGAATTATGAGAAAAATTAAAAAATATGCTTTTGCACTTGCTATTTTTGCGGCGGTATGCGCAGTACTGGCGCTTTCTTTAAATTTTCACATTGTAAAAAGCACCGAAAAGAGCATTTTTACGGAGGACGCTCTCGGCGATACTTCGGAAGCGGACTGTATTTTAATTTTAGGCGCCGGCGTTAAAAACGGCAAGCCCACCCCTATGCTGAGGGACAGGCTGCTTACGGGAATTAAGCTTTACGAAAACGGAAAAGCGGCAAAAATTATTATGAGCGGCGACCACGGCAGCGCGGCTTACGACGAGGTAAACGTTATGCGCCTGTTCGCGGCGGAACGCGGCGTAAAGGAAGAGGACATTTTTACCGACCACGCAGGCTTTTCCACCTACGACAGCATTTACCGCGCAAAAAACATATTCGAGGCGGATAATATTATAATAGTAAGCCAGAAATACCACCTGCACCGCGCGCTTTACATTGCAGAACGGTTAGGGGTAAACGCCGTTGGCGTATCGGCGAACCTTAACCCGTACGGCGGTCAGCTTAAAAGAGAAATAAGGGAAATATTAGCGCGGGATAAGGATTTTTTTAAATGCATTATAAAGCCCGAATCCGAATATATGGGGGATAAAATACCCGTTTCGGGCGACGGCAGAAGCACGATAGGCTAAAATTAAAGAAAAATTAAAAAAAATAGAGGTTTTTGCACATTTTCGTCTAATATAATAAGTGAAAGGGGCGAAATGTATGAACGCAAGAGAGATAAGCGAACAAAACGAAAAGCTTATTTTGTGTGAAAGGGCTTGCTTTTGCACAAATACCGCGGGCCGCAAAATAAGCGAACCCGAAAGCGAGCTGCGCACCTGCTACCAGCGGGACCGCGACCGCATTATCCACTGCAAGGCGTTCAGGCGCTTAAAGCATAAAACGCAGGTATTCCTATCGCCCGAATCGGATCATTACAGAACGCGCCTTACCCACACGCTTGAGGTAGCCCAGATAGCAAGAACGATCGCAAGGGCGCTGCGCCTTAACGAGGATTTGACCGAGGCGATAGCCTTAGGCCACGATTTGGGCCACACGCCGTTCGGTCATGCGGGCGAGCGCGCGTTAAACGAAATTACAGGTAGCTTTGCCCATTACGAGCAGAGCGTAAGGGTGTGCGAAAAGCTTGAAAAAAACGGCAGAGGGCTTAACCTTACCTATGAGGTGCTTGACGGAATACTTCACCACACAAAGGGCGAAGAGGCGCACACGCTTGAGGGCAGAATAGTAAGAACGGCAGACAGGGTTGCATACATAAACCACGATATTGACGACGCAGTGCGCGCCGGCGTTATTTCAAACGACGATATTCCGCGCGATATAGCAAAGCATTTAGGCTGTACCAAAAGCCAAAGAATAAACACGCTTGTAACCTCGATAGTAAATAACAGCGTCGATACGGTCAAAATGGACGGCGAAACCGAAAAATATTACGATTTGCTGCACGAGTTTTTGTTTGAAAGCGTTTATAAAAACCCTGTTGCAAAATCAGAAGAAACAAAGGTAAAGGGCATAGTTGAGGGGCTTTTTGAATACTACGGCAAAAACCCCGAAAAAATGTCGGAGGAATATCTTGCAATAACCGAAACGGAGGGCAAGGAGCGCGCCATAACCGATTATATAGCCGGTATGACCGATCACTACGCCGTTACGGCGTATACAAACATTTATATACCCAAGGCCTGGACTATTTAAAGGCGGAATTATTATTAAAGTCATTGCAAACGCCGTAAAGCGTGCGGCAATCCGTTCCTCTTTTAAAGGGGAATACGGATTCTTTCGCGCTTATCACTCTTGCGGTGCCCAAAAGTTGTTATTCGCTTGGAGCGCGAACAACTTTTGACCGCGGCGCTTCCTTTTGCTCGCTTTTCCCTGCACCGCAGGCGCTCACAACGTCACTCGCAATGACGTGGAGGGAGGGCAAATGGATTGCTGTACATCTAACGGCGTTTGCAGTGACAAAACGACTTGTCATTCTGAGTGCGAAGCACGAAAAAATCCGTAATATCCTTAAGAGAGTGACGGATTATTCTCGCCTGCCTATACGGTAATTTTTGCAAAGTCCGCGTTTGTAAGTCTGCAAATCTCTTTCGGTGAAAGCTTTACCTGAAAGCCTACCTTACCCGCGCTTACATAAAAGAATTCAAGCTCCATTGCGCTTTCATCTATAACGGTTTTAAACCTCTTTTTCATTCCGATAGGGGAGCAGCCGCCGTGAATATAGCCTGTAAGCGGTAAAAGCTCCTTTTGCTTAAGCATTGAAACGGATTTAGCGCCTACCGCGCGTGCCGCCGCCTTTAAATCAAGCGTTTCGGCTACGGGTATTACAAATACAAAATGCTCTTTGGCACCCGATTCGGTAACAAGGGTTTTAAAAACATATTTCGGGTTTTCACCCAAGACCTCGGCAATTTTAACGCCCTCTGTAAGCTCAGGCGAGTAAGAAAACGGCTCATATGCGATTTTTTCTTTATCCAGTATACGCATTACGTTTGTTTTTAGCATTACTTAAATACTTCCCCGTTTATAATAACCGTTTTAATGTTAATATCGCTGTCAACTATAAGCATATCCGCGTCAAATCCGGGTTTTATCTGTCCCTTATTTACGCCTAACATTTCGGCGGGCGTGCGGCTTGCCATTCTTACGGCGTCGTTAAACGGTATTCCGAATTTAACCGCGGTTTTAACGCAGTCAAGCAGTGTTGCGCTGCTGCCTGCAATCGTTCCGTCGGCAAGGCGCGCCGCGCCGTCCTTTAAAAACACTTTAAGTCCGCCCGATTCATATTCGCCGTCCGGCAGACCCGCGCTTCTTATACTGTCGCTTATAAGGGTCATACGGTCGGGACCGAACATTTTGTAGG
>OGRD01001311.1_pt1 | contig 10109 bp, 3 predicted proteins | sample 1553441 | NCBI WGS metagenome assembly OGRD01 (sample SAMEA2580106, study PRJEB22360) | human gut metagenome | biome: human gut; feature: human-associated habitat; material: faeces | place: Denmark | collected 2008/2010
GTTTTCAATGATTTCAAATAATTGCTTTTTAGAAGGATTAGGAACAAATTTAGCAAGAAATTCTCTTAAATCCGTTCCGTTTTCTTCTAGAAAAACGGGGGCGTCTTTAAGAGCTTCTTTATATTTTGGATTGCATATTTGAGAACGGTATTCTTCTCGATAGTTATGCAAATAAGCACAGGGTATCAGGTGAATTTTTTCTTCTCTAACGGATTCATTGAAGTTCTCAATGAGTTTCGCATAGGAATACGCTTGTTGAGAGGGATGCGCTACATCTCTTTCTGCTCCACCTGTAAATGCTTTAACGACATTTTCTCTGGAAGTGGCTTGGCAAGATTCCCATTGTTTGAGCTCGATGATGACAACGTTATCGTTTGATCCATCGTTTCCTCCTAACATGAAATCCACGCGTTTTGATGTCAAAGGTATTTGATATTCGATAGCAACCTGTGTTTTATCGGATATCCTTCTATCATCGATGATAGTGGCCATGCGTGGCAAAGAGTTCTTCCAAGAATTAAATTCCTGAATGCTTTCATGCATGATTCCAAATTGCTTGAAAAGAGCATCAATTTTTCGTGCTATCACTCCGTTGATAATGTCTTTTCCGAAGGAATCCTTTGTACCTGAGTAAACAATCATACCTTATCCTGCGTTTGAAATAATATAACACAAATATAACAAAGACATTTTTAATGATATGAAGTTAACTAAAATACGTATTCGTTTTAATGTTGATATTTTTTGTTCTTTTCGATTACGGCGTTAATGAGTGTGTCATCAATTCCGTTTTCTTTTTCTAATTGATGAAGTGCTGATATGTCTTTAGGGAGGCAACTTCCTCCATATCCACGGTTGTCTTTATATATGAACGTATGGCTTGTTCCGATGCGTGGATCTGCCGTCCAGATTTCTCTTACTTGGTTGTAGTTCAAACCAAGTTTCTCACAAATATCATACATTTCATTGATAAAGATGACCTTTGTCGCAAGGAAGGCATTCTCCATATATTTCGCTAGCTCTACTTCGTCAGACGGAGCTTGATAGATTCTCACGTTGGAATTTATTACGTTTTTGTAAGCGTCTATTGCTAAATCAATAGCCTCTCTCGTTCCACCAAACGACAACCAACTTCTATCAGATAAGTTGGCAAAAGGGTGAGCGACGGTTTCCCCATAATATTCAGGCTGAAAAACGATGTTTTTATGGAGCTTATTTGCCATCTCCCTTGTATAACCGACTCTAACCGTCGAACGAAGTATAATTACTTTTGACTCGCACCAAGCAAGAACTTCATCAACGGCGGTGGTATCGCAATTTCCATCCTCCATCATTGGCGTAGGCACGCAAACAAATGTGGCATCGCACGTGTTTATTTCTTCTTTGGACCCAATGCATTTGAATTTGTCGTAAATAATGGCGTCTTTAAACAATTCATGCATTGCGCCACCTACGTGCCCAAATCCTACGATTCCTATTTTCATTTTTTCTTCCTCCATTTTATTCCATGATATTCTTTTTGATATTTGTTTCCTTGTGTTTGAATTAACGTGATTGCCTCACTGGTTTTAGAAAAAGAATAAACTTTGTCATCGGGCAATTCTGGGTATCGGATTCTTTCATCTACTCTTTGGCCCGCTAATTTTCCGGACCACCCCTTTTTATTCCAAGCTAGGATAAGCTTATACATCGACCAAGCTGTAGCGATTTCCGCTAATGTTCCAGCGCCTCCGCCAATAGCGATAACGGCATAGGTATCAACTACTTGTCGAGCACTCATATTATCTAAACCCGTAGCCACTTTTATGTCTGCATAATTATTAGCGTCAGCAGGAGTAGTTCCGGGAAGAATAGCAATGGTATCTCCATATTCATATTTTTCGGATGTTTTTGCTCCTTTTAAAGCGGCTTCCATCACTCCGCCTAATCCGCCTGTTTGTACACGATACCCCGCATCAATTAGTAATTTACCGATTTCTTCAGCTATCTTATACTCTTCATCGTTTTCTTTTAGAACGGCGTCTCCTATTACTGCTACAATGGGTTTCATGAATCTCCTTTCTGCCTTTTCAAGAAGCTTTTTCAATACTTCGTTTCGATGATTTGTATCATATTTATTTATTTTCTTTTCGTTATCCTTGGATGGCTCAAAATAATATAACGTTTCCTTTATTTCGAGTGGAGCCTTTGCCATTTCCGCAATAGGAAGAAGAATGGCATAATCAGTATGTACGTCTATGTATTTTTCACCATCTAGAATGAAGTCCCCTATATAGTCTGCAAGGTATCTTCTAAATGTCTTCGGATGAAGCCAGATGTTGTCTCCATCCCTTTCCCAACATCGTTTGAATGAAGAAATGGAGTATCGTCTTGTTGGTTTATCTGCCCTAAAACATCCACCTGATGTCATATCGGCTCCGTTTTTATACGCCTCGAAGATTATTGATATTGCGTCTTCTCTCATCAGCGCATCGTCTCCATCAATATTTATTACGATGGAATTAGGGTTGGTTATGATGTACCTCATTGCAACGTCAAAATTAGCCAATGAATCAACGGGGCATACGTTTTGAATAAAAATCATGTGTTTTTTACACCAATGATCGTATTTGGATAACATATATAGATATTCTTCTTCCTTACTTTCCGAGCAATCATCAATATAGACGAAGTCAAAATCTTGGCAGGATTGTGTTTTTAAGGAATCGACTAGACGTTTCAGCTTCTCCACGCCCACATTTCTGCCACGAGAGAAAACTGCTAGAGGCCTTTTTGATTTTGGGTACCAATCTTTTATTTCTTTGCTAGCATCAACGTTTCCTTCTTGAGAAAGAGGAATGTTTCCTAAAAGATAAGCACTAAGGAAGTTGTCTTTTTTCATTTCGTTAGGAAGATGTACGAAATATATATCCGAATCGGCAAAACGAACGCTTTCGGAGTGAGACAAAGATTTGTCTAAGGCCCTATGCCAAGGCAAGATGAATTGACCTTTTTCCTTTTTTACATTCATTAATGGAAGTTTCTTTTTTAAGGCGTCCAAATCCAAAAAACAGGTACGTACCTCACTCCTTTTTCCGAATGAAGGAGGAAGGCTTTGACTTCTAGCTATTCCAATTGTTCCTGTTATGGCCTTTGAAGCAATGAAATCTTCATATGCTTTTTCAAAAGATCCGTAATGTGTTTTATAGAGAATATCAACATCTGTTTGAAATACATATCTCGTCTTTATTTTTGAGAATCCGTTTAATGTTGCTAATAGCTGTTGTCCATTTTCGGCATGAGCAAATTCTGAGTCCTCTCCAAAAAACTTTGTATATGCTTGATGGTTAAGGTCGGTGACAAGATCATCTATTGTTCCGTTGTTTTTTAGAAAACGGAGGTTTTCCATTAGTTTCTTTTCATCTTCATTTGAAAATCTTCTTGCTCTTTCTTCTTTTGACGTGTCAACGGAAACGATGATTTGAGCAAAGAGAGAGCCTTTTTCTAAATTGGATACAATTTGCTTAATGCAAGGGATAACTATTTGGTAATCCATCGGGCATGTCTTTATCATCAGTGTGCAATTGTTGAGCTTGGGGGCACCTTTATTAATCACGTCAAAAACAAGATGTTCTCCAATGGGATTAAGGGAGTCGACGTCCACACCATCTGTTTCAATAATGTCAGATATTTCAAACCCATGTTTTTTAAGAATGTTTTCGTAATAAGAGAATGGACGATGATAATCGCCTTTTGGACCATACAAGCCTTCTTTTGTGTAGGCAGAGTTCTCCTCATATTTTCCATGGTATCCGGATGTTCTTAACTCTGTATTGTGAATTGAATCAAAGAAGGGGTCGCATATGCTTATGATTGCGTGGGAATCCTTCTTTAAAAGAGTTGCTATATTGGTTAAGATTTCATCTACGTATTCTTCCGAAACGTTACACAGGACTAAATTTGAAATGATAAGGTCTACTTGTTTATGGAAATCCTCTATGTTTTCTATTACTGTTACGCCCTTTGAAGCTCTGGCTTTGATCGTTTTTAAATCAATGTCAAAAACATAACAATTCATCTCGTTTTTAAGCTGATTCAGGATTTTGCATTTTCCAGCTCCATAATCAAGGACTGTTTTTGGTTTGTATTCTCTTATTTTTTGAATGATGGTTCCATCATGTATCCTTTCCTTTTCACGTTTAAGAAGCAGTTTCTTAAAATTTTCAATTCCAAAAAGATGACTATTATCTTCACCCATATAGTCTTTTTCAATGAGTTCTGTGAAATCGCTGCTAGAGAGAAATGGATATCGAAGCATTTCATAGACTCGCTGTATTTCCTGCTTGAAATTGCTTTCGGTATACTTAGAAAAGCTTTTGCCGTAATCAATGTATTTCAGTTTGTTGTCTAAAAGAATGAAATTGTCTTTTTTGATGTTCGTTACGACAAGGCCTTCGTCTTTTAAAAACTTTAATAAAGAAACAATTTCTTTTGTGTGCCCGCCTTCATACTTAGAAACGACGCCTTGCATCTTATAAGAAATAGTCGAATAGTGATGCATTTCCTCAGGGTGAAATTGGAACAATTGCGCACATTTTTCGAAGTGCGGCAAATTCTCTTTTATGAATGTGAAATCCTGTTTCTTGTAGAAGACTTTATAAATGATTGAGTTATCTTTTTTAAAGACAACTCCTTCATACCCGCTTCCAATATATTCAAATTCTTTTCCAAAGGTCTGCCAAATTTGATCTTTTTTTGAATCAAGGGAACAGTTTAATAATCTTCCGAGCACGTCAAAAGAGGCTCTAATCTTTGGCTCATATAAGTAATATTTAGTTTTTTCGATAAATCGTTTAACAAAAGATTCGTTTATGCCTTTATAAGAATTAGCATTAGCAATAGCCAATAATCCAATGATACGATAAAAAGAAACAACGATTCTCGTCAGCCTGTTTTCATATTCTTTTTTGAAAGATTGGTAGAAAGTCTCTCTGCTATTTGAAGAGTCCATGGCTTTTGTGAAAGATGAGCCAAGGAGATCCTTTAAGAGCTTATCGCTTTCAACATCTAAATTAAATTCCTTGGGCGTTTTTGAATGGAGAGTCGCAAAAGATGAACCAATGATTTTAAAGCCATTTAACTTAGCTTGCTGGACCCAAAAATAATCACTTCTCCGTGCTATTTTTCTATCAAATCTTGGGGATATGTTAGGGATTTTTAAAATTTCTTTGTTAAAAATTATAGTATTTCCTCCTCTAGAATAGGGGGAGAACTCATTTAGATCTTTGACGAATAATTTTCTTGATGTCGCCTTTCCTGAAAAAACATCATCAAGTGTTTTTGCGTATGATTTCAACGGTGTTTCTAATCCTATGTGTTGTATGGAGAAATCATAATAGTAATCACGATTATCATATATGTCTGTTCTGTAGTACGATTTTTTCTTGAAAGATGTTTGATAAACAAAATCTAATAAGGATGTCCTTAAAGTCGATAAAGTTGGTAGTGGTGCGTCTCCAGAATAAGAGCCAATAACGGCATCAAAACGGCCTTTGTATTGTCCCAAAATTCTTTTAATATCTAAATTTTTGATGATAAAGCGTCCGTTTTTTCTAATGTAGTATTTAAATTCCATATCATCGTCTAAAATCCAGATAACATCATCCGATTTGCTGTTTCTTAGCAACGATTCGTGCAAGATGCTTCTAGATATTGCGATGTCTGTAATCTTTCCAGGCGTTTCCAGTATGTCTTTCACATATTTTAATGATTCAAGAGAGTATCCAATTCTTTTTGCTTCGTCTAATGAGATAAGAATAACGTTTTCTTGCTTTACCTTGGTTAAGAATGATTTGGATGGATTTTCAAGATTAGAAAGAATGACGATTGCTTTATGCAAATCTTGAAATTGCGTTATTTCCTTAAGAAGTCGTAAGCCTATAAATTCATCGGAAACAACAAACCCAAAAACTACACGGCCTTCAAAAGAACGTTTCCCTATTGAGAATGTCGCGTTGTTTTCTTTTGGAAGGGATAAACAAATGTCATCTTTCGTTAGACTTGTGAATCTGTTTGCTCTTTCAAAAAAGGAGGCTTTGTCTCTGCGTGACATTATTCCGGAATATTTTGAATAAAAATAGGAAAGGCTGGTCTTCTTTCCGTTGTCACTATTGGTTAATCTAGGCCTGGAATTTGAAGCATCAATATCAACCAGTATTTTGTTGATTATTTCATACTTAGGATTTAATGCCATTACTCTTGTGAATAAATCTCTATCTGTTGTGGAATCCATTGCTTCATCAAAACATCCTGCCTTTAGCAAGGTGGAAAACTTTATGAAAGAGTTAGATCCTTGAATATGGGGATTATTTGCTAAAAATGAAGATTTATTTAATGATGTCGGTATGCTTAAAGGAAAAGATTTTTCACCAGAAGAATAATTAAGACCCGTTATGAGAAAATCAGGTTTGTTTCCCAATTTTGAAAAACAGGACTCAATATAATTCGGTCTCCATTTATCGTCATCGTCTAGGAAAGCGACATAGATATCATCAGGATTCTCGCCATTTTCAATAATGTGTCTTAGAACAAGGCTGTCTATCGCGGTATTTAGGTTACCAGCATAATTTCGTGTGTATATGTCGCGAATAAAGATGCATTTTCCTTCGCATAAAGAACGATCTTTTTCGAATGCGTCGTCATCAGAATCGGAAACGACAATCAATTCGTCTAGTTTATGAGTTTGGTTAATTGCCGAATTAAGAGCGTTTTTGAGCAGCTCATTTCTGTTTTTAGTAGCGATTATGCCAATGATTCGGACCATAGATTCCTCATATTGAATCAAAAAGAAATTAGAAGATTATATCCAATTCTTAATGCAATTTTATTCTTTTTTTATTTTAACGATTGCCCTTTATGAAAGCACGAAAAACTTCATTATCGACATATGAAAAAAGACCACCTAGTTTCCTAGATGGTCTTTAAGGAAGGTGACCTTAATTAGTTGTTAGCGGTTGTTTCTTCTTCCTTGTGTTTTTTAGAAAGGAGAAGTGTTCTTACTAAGACCCAGCTTGTTCCTAAGAGAACGAAGGAAAGGAGAACTCCATCGACAACGTAGAATAAGATTCTCCAGCCGGATGTCTTGTATGTGATGATTGTTCCTGGAGCAACGCCTTGCATAGCATTGGAGTTTGCGACCGTATAGAAGACGTTATGATAAGCGGTTCTAATGGCTTGTCTAGCGGTTGCAGAATCTGTATCGGCAAATGAGCCTTTCATCATCGACCAGGTGAGTTGCATATCCGTTCCGGCTCTCATGCCTTGATCAGCGGACATATATTCGTATAAGTTGAAGTCGGAAAGGGCGAAGCCTCTGAATCCCCATTCTTCTCTAAGGACGTTGGTCATAAGGTTCTTATTGCCACCAGCCCAAGTTGTACCGATACGGTTGAAGGAAGACATGACCGCGGTAGTGGCGTTCATTTCTTTTGTGGCGTGGTTGCCATTTTCATCCGCGATATAGTCAATTTCGTATTTGGCTTCTTTAACGCAGATTTCGAATGGTTTGAGATAGATTTCACGGATTGTTTGCTCATCAGCCCAAGTGCAAAGAGCAGTTGTTCTCCATGTTTCTTGGTCATTGAGAGCGAAGTGTTTGATATAGGCATACAAACCTTTGCTAGCTGCCCCAGAAACAACTTCAGCGGCAATCTTACCGGCAAGTAATCCATCTTCGGAATAGTATTCGAAGTTTCTGCCAGCAAATGGTGAACGATGAGTATTCATAGCAGGGCCATACCATCCAGAGAAGGTAGGATTCATTGCAAGTGCTTCTTCGCCGATTGCCACACCCATCTTTTTAGCGAGTTCTTTGTTGAAGGTTGCGGCTAAGATAGGTTCAGACATATAGGCAGTAGCGTAGTTGTATTTGCCCATTAAGGAAGAGAAACCTTGAGGACCATCGTGATCTTCGGTGGCTGGTTTATTGACGTTATCCATCTTTGGAGTGTTATAAGCACCATTGATTAAATTATCTTTGGAGTTCTTATAATCATCCTCAGTTAATTGGTTAAGAAGTTTTGTGTATGCTTCATCATCATAATCAAGGCCTCTAAGGTCAATTAATTTAAGACCGTTGTCTTCGCCCATAACTGGCATGACATCGTCTGGATTATTGACGTTTTCATATGGCTTTAAGAGGTCAGCAACGCTCTTATCGCCAATCTTGATATCTTTGGCTTTTGCGTCTTTCTCGGTTGGGAGGGTTGGGAAGGTGGAAGAGAAATCGCTTCTAGACATTAAGTAACCATATCCATCCGTCTTCACATCTTTGAAGATAGCGGAAATATCATCGAATTGGTTTTTGACGTCTGTTTTGTCAGAATCTCTCTTACGGTATGTTTTTGTATCATTCACTTTGAAGGTGTATGTCAAATCTTTACCGGTGGAATCTTTAGCAATTTCATGGCTGGTGTTCTTAATGGAAACGGAATATTCGCCTTTTTCAAGCTCATATCCAACAAAGCCATCTTTGTTCTTATCGTTATAGTCATAAGAAGCCATGGCTTCTTTTTTGATTGTTAAAGTGATGGTGTCTTTTTCACCTGGTTGAAGGAGTTTTGTCTTTCCGAATTCACCAAGAACTGTCGCGGATTTTTCGATTCCACCAACAGTATATGGTGCACTATAGTAGGCTTGAACGACTTCTTTACCCGCTTTTGAACCAGTGTTTGTAACTTCAACTGTAAGTTTTACTTCTGAGCTAGTGTCTTTTGCTTCAACAAGCTTCTTTTCGAAGGTTGTGTAGCTTAAGCCATAGCCGAATGGATAAACGACGGCGTTGTTATATTCGGTTTCGTTATCTTTGAAACGTGTTTCGTAATAACGGTATCCGACATAGATACCTTCTTCGTATTGAACGAAGTGAGCGTCTTTGCTGCCACCGTTACCACCGAGGATATTTCCGTCGATGCCTTCGTATTGATTAACACCGTTTGTAGCAAAGTTTTGGAAAGTTGGATCAGCTCTGAAATCTCTGGAATATAAATCAGGGGTTCTACCAGATGGGTTCACCTCACCCGAAAGAATTTTTCCTAATGCGTTGAATCCTGTTGAGCCAGGAGAACCAGCCCAGATGATTCCATCGATTTGATTGTCGTTTTGAAGATCGCCAACTTCCATTGTGGTGGAGTTATTTAAGACAACGACAACCTTGGAATAGTTGTTCTTTGCAAAGGCAATCATGTCTTTCTCTTCTTGAGAAAGCTCTAATTCGTGTTGATCGTTGCTGTAATTGGCGAGTTCGCTCTTAGCGTTTGCGGCCTTTTCGTCACTTCCGTTAAGAATAGCTTTGGATGCAGCTGTTCCTGCGTCTTTTTTCATCTCTCTAGACAAATCAAGACCTTCCCCTCCGCAACGGGAAATGAAAACAACAGCAGCTTCGTTTCTATCGGTTGTAAATGTATAGGTGCTAGGTTTAATTTCTCCAATGAAGAAAGTGGATTTGTCGTAATTATCCATGGAGATATTTTGTCTAGCATACTTATCTTTTTGAGTATTGAAGAAGTTATAGACCTCTTCATCAACGGTAAAGCCCGCTTTCTCTAAGCCAGATCTTGGGGTTGCACATCTTGTGGTGTCAACGTTTCCTGAACCAGAACCGCCATAGACTGGATCAACAGAGCCTCTTCCTAAGAGAGCAATTTTTGTGGTCTTAGAAATTGGTAAGGCATTTTCTTTGTTCTTAAGAAGGACCATGCCCTCGTTAGAAATTTCTTCGACGAGTTGTTCGGCGTTCTTATTGGCCTCTTGGCTGCCTTCGTTTTTGTTTGTACCCTTTTTAAAGGATTGGGTGTAGTAGTTCGAATTCCATAATTCGGAACCTTTTGCTGGGGTTTTAATAATTTCGCCTTTTCCTAATGGCGCCCAGACGTTACCAGCATAGGTGTCTAGGATTGTAGCAAAACTAGGCAAAACCGCTTCAATGGCGATGACGGCTGCACCAGCTAAGACTAAAAATGGAGCCCAAATTGCAATGAATTTGGAATTCTTCATTCTTTTCTTTTTGGACATATGATTTCGTATTATTCAGTTGAGCCTAGTTTGATGACTGAATAACTTCTCCTTTCTAG
>OGRD01001313.1_pt1 | contig 10084 bp, 7 predicted proteins | sample 1553441 | NCBI WGS metagenome assembly OGRD01 (sample SAMEA2580106, study PRJEB22360) | human gut metagenome | biome: human gut; feature: human-associated habitat; material: faeces | place: Denmark | collected 2008/2010
CGGCGGGCTGCGGGATAGCGCCCGTGAGCCGCTTTGACCGCAAGAATTATTTCTATCCCGATTTGCCGAAAGCTTATCAGATATCTCAGCTCTATCTGCCGCTGTGCCAAAACGGCTCCGTAACGCTCGACAGCGGCAAAACCGTGCGCATAAAGGAGATGCACATGGAGGAGGACGCGGGCAAGCTCATGCACTCCCCCGACTTAAACCGCACGCTCATCGACTGCAACCGCTGCGGAGTGCCGCTGCTCGAAATAGTCAGCGAGCCGGATATGAGCAGCGCAGAGGAGGCGGTCGAATATCTCGAAAAGCTCCGCGAGCTCATGCGCTTTTCCGGCGTGTCGGACTGCCGGATGCAGGAGGGCTCTTTGAGGGCGGATATAAACTTATCCGTCCGCCCGCAGGGCGAAAGCAAGCTCGGAACGCGCACGGAGATGAAGAATCTCAATTCGTTCAGAGCCGCCGAACGCGCAATAAAAAGCGAGAGCGAGAGGCAAATAAGGCTAATAGAGCGCGGAGAAAAAATAATTCAGGAGACCCGCCGCTGGGATGACGGCGCGGGAGTGAGCTGCCCGATGCGCTCAAAGGAGGACACGAGCGACTACAAATATTTCCCCGAGCCCGACATACCGCCCGTCGCCATTTTGCCCGAAGAAGTCGAGAGGATTCGGGCGAATATGCCCGAGCTGCCGCAGGCGAAACGCCGCCGCTGGCAGGAAAAATACAAGCTCTCCAAGGCGGATACGGACACCCTGATGTCCTCGCCGTTTACGGCGGAGCTCTTTGACCGCACAACGGCTGTCTGCGGGAGCGCAAGAGACGCTGCGGCCTGGATAAACGTCGAGCTGCCCGCCGTGCTGCGCGGCGCGGGGATGAGCATTGAGGACGCGAATTTCGACCCCGACTCATTGGGCAGGCTGATAAATATGCTCTCGTCGGGTGAGATAAACAGAGGGACGGCTAAAAAGGTCTTTGCAAAGGTAGTGACCGAAAATGCCGAGCCCGCCGAATATGTCCGAAAAAACGGACTCGGACTGTTGACCGACACCGCCGCTATAGAGGATGCGGTGAGGCGTGTTCTCGCGGAAAACGAAAAGAGCGTCTCGCAGTACAAAAACGGCAAGACGCAGGCTTTTCAATTTCTCATCGGGCAGTGTATGCGCGCCCTGGGCGGCAAGGCCTCGGCGGCGGCAGTCAGTAAGGCGCTGAAAAAACTGATATAAAAACTATACGGCCATGCGAGCTTGCACGGCCGTATATATTATTTTCAGCTCTCGGCCTTTTCCGCGAGTTTATCAAAGACAAATTTTTTGAGCACAAACGCCAGTACACAGAGCACAAGCAGCACCCACGGGGTGGCCTCGGCGGATAAAGCTTTTATATCAAAGCCTGTCTCGCTCTTTATAACGGCATTGGCAAGAGGGGCGGCGAGCAGGGCAATAATTGCCGCAACCGCACCGAATCCGCAGGCGCCGACAAACAGCCTGTCGTAATCTCCGTTACCCTTGATAATGTTCACAACCGACATGATAAACGCCGCTGTGCTCACGCCGCAAAGCAGGAGAATAATCCCGGCGACAAGGACAACAATAACGCCGATTCCGTTGCCGCTGCTCAACATATAATACCCCATGAAGTCGTTAAAGTTAATGCCCAGCTGCATTACCTTGAACAATCCGCCGCTTCTCCCGAAAATGCTGAACCAGGGACCGGCGACGGCGCAGAGAAACACGCAAACCGCCATTACGCCGCCGAGGATCGTCGTATAATTTATCTTTCCCGCTGACGAGGGGAGACTTATGTTTTTAACATAGTCGGCAAACTTTCCCGCCGCTTCGCCGAGAGTGGCGTAGCTTTTTCCGTCCGCCGCCGTGCCGCAGGCGCCGCAGAAGCGCTGTCCGTCGGCAAGCTTAGCGCCGCACTTGGGGCAGACGCTGACAAAGGGCTTTCCGCACTTTCCGCAAAAAGCATTGCCGGCGGGATTCGCGGCTCCGCAGTTTGCGCATGCGATTACGCTGTTCTCCGTGTTGTCCGCAGCGTAAGAAGCATACTCTTCGCTTTCGGCATACTCTTCTTCGGATATATTTTCCGTATAAAGCTCTTCGGGCGCTTCCTCCGAAACAAGTCTGTTTCCGCAGGCTTTACAGAAGACGGCGTCGTCCGCATTTTCTTTTCCGCAAAAGCTGCACACCATATCTATGTCCTCCTTGATTACTTCTTATAATTGTTTATCGGGAGCGGGAACCAATATTCGCCGGCACAGTCCGGGCACAGAGTGTCGCTGTATTCACTGCCGTAATAGGCGTCGCCCCTCCACGTCTTGCCGCATCTGTCGCACGTCCACTGCTTTGCGCAGCCGGCAAACACGCAGGCGACACCCGCTATTATCAGCAGCGATATTGCGGCGGCCAGCTTTCTTATGTGAGCTTTTCTTGTCTGTTTTTTCATTGTAGTTTCCTTTCTGCAGGCGGTGCCTGCCCCTGTTTTATTTTGTGACATCATTATGGCATATTCGACGGTAAAAAACATCCAAACCGACTGTACGGCAGGCGTAACGGGATGAATTGCACTCAATATACCGTGAGAGAATATAGTTCGCTTTCCGTCCTGTATCAGCGGGAGCACAGAAAGCGCCTTGCGGCATTCGCAGACACCGGCATATATTGCCTCCGCTTATTTTTTAGTTCTCAATATAACGTCTTATTCTTAAGCATGAGGCAAAACGCAGTTATCAACAAGCGACCTCACGGGTGTGTTTTCAAAATATTTAAATATGTAAACGCTGTCTTCTTTAGAGTCAATTTTGCCGTTGGGTTTATATCTGACTTCGACCATATTTACAGTTATTTCGTCGTTGCCGTACTCATATGTATAACTCTGCTTGTAGATCAATGTTTTCTTGCCGGAGGAGTCCACATCGTACATCTCTGCGGTGAGAGGATTTCCGTACTTGTCGCGCGTATAATAAGATACACTGCCGCCGCTTTCGGACGAGTCATTTTCTTCTATGACAAATCCGTTCTTGTCATATTTATACTCCCTTGTAAATGGCGCTGAATCCTTTCCGGAATATTTTTCGGCAATGCAGTTTCCCTGTGCGTCGTATTTGTGGGTAATTTTCTCGTAAGAGACTAATACTTTTCCCTCATATACATTCTCTGTGCTTTCGATCATATTTCCGGCGGAATCATATTTGTATTCGAGACTCGACAGTAACTCCTTGCTGTTAAGGTCGGATGTTTTTACCGAAACAAGAAGCCCTGCCGCATTAAAGGTATAATCGGTTACGCAGAAATCTTGGGGATTTTCGCTGGTAAACTCCGTTTCCCTGATTACTCGCTTTTGGGAGTCATACTCATAATTGACGGTTGCAGAAAAGTCTTCGCAGTAATATGTTTCGGTTTTTACGGTCCCGTCGCTGTTATAGTCATATTTGCTCTTATAACTCTCTGAATTTTCGTCAGCTTTTTTGCCGAAATAGCTTAAACAACGCGTAACATTTCCGAAGCGGTCAAATTCATATTCTTCGTTATAAACACTGGCCTTTTTCAGGTGTTCTGCATAAACTCTGCGGACTTTGTATTCGGTCCAATGATTCCAAACAAGGCTGTCGATTCCGATATAATATCGGGGATATTTTTTTTCGTTCTTCCTGACGCCTGTCTGCTTTGCGGTGCTGCTTTCCTTCGTTTCGCCCGCAGTCTCGGTCGACGTTTCCGTTTCCGCCTGCGCCTCTGTTTCTGTTTCGTTCTCCGATGTCTCCGCCGCGACGGCTCCTGCCGAGGTCGATGCGGGGTCGTCCTTTTTGTCCTTCCTGCATCCCGCGAAGGAAGCCAGCGCAAGGAATGCCAGAATCGCCGCGATTGTTCTTTTGAGTTTCATATTCTTACCCTCCTGTTTAATTTGCTTCATTGCTATTAATTTGACAATTTACATTTGCAATCAATGTAAATATTCTATCACGGAAAATTTATTCGTTTCCTCAAGAGTCATCATCGGGGCGTGCGAGCGATATTCGTAGACAGTTACGTTGTGCAGTCTTTCGTCTGCGGAGTCAAGTCTCTCCGTTATGACCGTTACGCGATTTCCCTCATATTTGTATGACATCGCAAACACTCCGTCAAGCTCGAGCTTCTCCATGCTCTCTCCGGAATATCGGGATATTTTAACGGCGTTCCCGTATTTGTCGTTTTCGCAAACTTGCTGGAATACTTCCCATTTTCCGACATCGTCGGAAGCTTGCCGTTTTTGTGTGAATTTTGTTATGCTGTTGTTTTTGTCATATTCGATAACGGTATGATTTGAAACCGTACCGTCCCTGTTGTCGTAATATGTCCGCTCAACCAGATTGTTTTTGCCGTCATATTTGTTCTTTGCAAGGAGAACCCAATTGCCGTTTACCGAGTGAGCTTTAACCTGTGTCAAATTATTTTGTGCGTCATACTCCATTGCGACTTGATCGTAGGACATGGAGCCAAAGTCGCCTTTTTCGAATTTGGCTAAGACCGGATTTCCTTTTTTGTCATATGTAAATACCGTTTTTCCGTACAGCCTTGTTTTTTTCGAGTCGTCTTTGCGAAGCTCCTCCAGCTCCGTTAATCTGCCGAGCTTGTCGTATGAATACTTATAAATATATACGGCTCCGTCATCGAAACGAAGTTCCTTTTCCGCAACACGCTTTTGGGAGTCGTATTTATAAAAAATACAGGCCTGACCCGATGTGTCATCCGGCATAGACTTAACGGTTCCGTCGCCGTTATACTTGACCTCGCGGGGATAGAACTTCGATGTGCCGTTTTCGTTATGGCGCTTTTCACCTGTCTTATTTCCGCTTTTGTCATAGAAATACTCGTTTTCTATAACATATTTACCGTTTTTGTAACTGCCGTTTGAAACCTCGACCCAACTGTTCCAATCGCTGTTGCCTAATAAGTCGGAGTTTATGTCAAGAAAATAATACGGTTTTTTTGTGCGCGGATTCATTTTAACCGAGCTGCTTGCAGCTGCTTTTTCACTTTCCTTCGTTTCGCCCGCTGCTCCCTCTTCCGTCTCCTCTTCTTCTGTTTCGTTCTCCGCCGCAACGGCTCCTGCCGAGGTCGATGCGGGGTCGTCCTTTTTGTCCTTCCTGCATCCCGCGAAGGAAGCCAGCGCAAGGAATGCCAGAATTGCCGCGATTGTTCTTTTGAGTTTCATATTTTTACCCTCCTGTTTATGTCAGGCTTATTATAGCATAGATTTTCAGGTTTAGTTCAATTTTGGTATGAAACGCATTTTTGAGGGTATGAAATTCACTTCGGCGCTTTTAATTCGGCTGTTAATGCCGAACAGGCATGAAAAAAAATCCCTTTCGTGATTTGTGAAATGCCCTGCGGGCGTGAAATATGTCTGCGGCGTGTGAAATCGCTGCGGCGGTGAGGATTTATTTCATTCCGCTTGACACAAAGTTTCGAATATCACAATTCGCAGAGCAAATTATTCTACCGTAAGTGAAACGAACGGTTTCACTTTTTGTTTGGATAAAACGCTTTGAATATCGGGCGCGGAGCGTGTCGAGGGGTGCGGAAGCACCGACCGAGCCGGCAGGCGAGACCGAGTCTTTCTTCCCCTGCCTAAAAAAACCGCAGAAACGACGGAAAACCGTTTCTGCGGGCAGGGTGTATCTGTTTATTTTGCAATCTCGCAGGTCTCGGCGTTGATGATATGCTGGAACACCGCGATGTGGGACGAAGATATAAATTTGTCGATATGCATCGAGCCGAAGAACCAGTGTTTGTATTCGCAGGCGGCGCCGAGCTCCTCAAAATATGTATTGAGTCCTGTCACGCGCACGGGCTCCTTGTCCTTGAGTTTCAAAAATCCTTTGATTTTCATCGGCGGCTCGTGGGTGATAATGATATCGACCTTGTTGCCGAGTCTCTTTAAGTTGTTTGCGCCCTCGGTCAGCTCCGCCTCGGTGGGTATCTCGTCGCCCGACCAGGATTCGAGGTCGGAGCGGATATCTATATCCGGGCTCTCTCCGCCGCCCATGGCAAACACGCTCACGCCGTCGAAGTCATAGACCTGACCGCGCATGAGATGATAGAGGTTGCCCGTGATATGATGAACCTTGCCGCCCTTGAACTCGGAGACCTCATATTCCTTGAGCCTGCTGAAATTCTCGTGCGTGCCGTCGATAAAGCAGACATTGTATTTGAGCTTGCCTATCTTTTTGAGCAGCTTCTCCTCGTTCTTCGAGCCGTCCCAGATAAATCCGAAATCGCCGCAGATGAAGAGCGTGTCGCCCTTTTTCAGTTTTTTGAGCGCGGATGAGGTGAACCGCTCGTAATCTCCGTGGGTATCTCCCGTAACATAAAGCATGATTTTTAATCCCCCTGATAAACAAAATCCGTTTTATCACTTTATTTTACAGCCTGAAACTGATATAATCATTATAGCATAGCGTCAGGACAAAGCTATCTTATATCGTTTATATATATAATACATCATTCGGCGGTGACTGTCTATGAAAAAACTCATAAAAATTTTATTTTGTTTCATTCTTATCGTGTCTGTGCTCTCTTCTGCGCCTGCCTACGCCAATTATAACGCGGTATACGAGAAAAGTTTGACAGACAGCGGAGAGAACCCGATATACGCGGGAATCTATCTGATGATAAACCTCGACAACGACACGGTGATTTTCGAAAAGGATGCCGACAAGCAGACCGCACCCGCCTCGCTGACCAAGATAATGACGGCGACTGTCGTGCTCGAAAATTGCAAGGACCTCGACGAGGAGGTTGAGGCGGACTACAGCACCATACACCTGCTCGACGGCACGGGAAGCTCGATAGTCGGCCTCGAGCCGGGCGAGAAGATGAGCGTTAAAAATCTGCTCTACTGTATGCTCGTGCGAAGCGGAAACGACGCGGCAAATGTCCTTGCGATGCACATAGGCGGCTCGATGGAGGGCTTTGTCAAGATGATGAACGACAAGGCGGCGGCGCTCGGCTGCAAAAATACGCATTTCGCCAACGCCCACGGACTCGACGACCCGAACCACTACACCACCGCGCGCGACCTGATGACAATAGCAAGGCACGCGCTGACCCTGCCCTATTTTTCCGAGATAACCTCGACTACGATATATAAAGCCCCCGCCACGAACAAGAGCGAGTCGCGCATACTGCGCAACACCAACAACCTCATGAACAAGGCATATGCCGACTACTATTCGCCCTATGCCGTGGGCATAAAGACCGGCTCTACCGACAACGCCGGGCGCTGCGTCATATCAAAGGGCACGGGCAACGGCTACAACTACCTGTGCGTGATAATGAACGCGCCGATGAAGAACATCGACGACGACGAGCCGCTTGAAAACTGCGCGTTTGTCGACTGCCGCAGAATGTTCAACTGGGTGTTTAATCATATCGAATTGAAGTCGATAGCGAGCCCGACTCAGATAATAACCGAAGTCCCCTTGAAGCTCTCGTTCAGAACCGACCATATCTCGCTCGTCCCGGGCGAGGAGGTGCTGGCGCTTATCCCGACGGGGGCGGACGCGGGGAGCGTGCTCATCGAGCCCGTGCCGGAGACCGTGCCCAAGAGCGTTGACGCGCCCGTAAAAAGAGGGCAGGAGATATGCGAGGCTCGCGTGCTCTATGCGGGCGAGGAGATAGCGAGAATAAAGCTCGTCGCCAATGAGGATGTGTCGAGAAATGTCCTGCTGTTTTTGGGCGCGATAATAAAAAAGACCGCCTCGAGTACCGTGTTTAAAATAATCGCATCAATAGCGGCGTTTCTGATAGTCGGCTATATCGCGCTGTTTGTTATCGAGAATTACAAACGCCGCCAGAGGCGCAAGCTGAAGCTTGTCAATCCCGGAATTAAAGATACCGAATACACGGACAAGAAGAGAAAAAAGAAAAAATAATCCCGGGTTTGCAGAGCTGTAAGGAGGGAGGACATGAGCGAACAGACCAAGAGCAAGCCGAATACGGCGGGGATAGTTGTCAGCATAATATGCGTGCTTATTTTGATCGTCACGCTGGGGCTTTTTGCGAGAAACGTAATAAATACCGCCCGCGAGGACGAATCCCGCCGGCAGAGCGAGGCCGACGAGAGCCTGTACCGACACGATACGGCGGACGCCGAGCAATTGAGGCTCAGAGAAGCATTTGCCGCCGTCTGCAAAAAGCACAAGGTCAACGCGCAGCTTACGGTCAAATCGGTTATTCATGAGCCGTACAGCAACAAATACCGCTATGACGAAACCGAGGACCCGATAAAATATGAAATTGAAGTATCGCTGAAATTAGATCCGCCCGAAAAAATAAAGGACTGGAAGAAGTTCTATTATTTTCTCGACGAGCTCGACGGCGTGAAGTCCGACTACCCGTTTATCTGTATCTCCCTGCACACATATTATGTCGGCGAGTATGTGACGGGGTCGGGCGAGGAGCATGAAATAAACTACAGTGTCTACATCAGCAGACAAAACCTGATATCGGTCAATGACGGCAGAGAGATTCACTTTCTCGGGATAAAAACCGACAAGGGGATAACCCCCGTCTCGGAGATTCTGCCGTATGAGGGAATGCCGGAGGAGCTGATAAATTCAACAAAGCTCGGCAAGGCGACCGCCGTCAACTATGACCCGCTCAAATATTCAAAGTTCTATGATCAGACAGTTGCCCGCCGCGAGGGGTATCATAAATATTATTGGAAGATCCCCTATTACGCAAAGCAGTCGGAGTATTCTGCTTGGTTATACGCATATTATGCGGCAGAGACGAGAAACGGTGTCGTAGAATGGGTGCGTCACTATCCCGAATATGAGACCGTACCGAAGAATCCGCCCGCCTCGGGCAGTCAGGGCTCATCCCGTCCGTCCGGCTCGACCGGCTCATCCTCCGGCAGCCGCCCCGTGACCACAACGAAAAAGCCCCGCTGCGACGACCCGTACAAAGCCTGCGAATTCAACGACCCCGAGGATTTCTACGACTACTATTACTACGATTTCGAGGACTACGAGGAAGCGTACGACTACTACTACGATCATCAACACGACTGATAAAATAAATATAAAAGACAGCAGATCCCGCCCGCCGAGTTCTTTGGGAGGAATCCGCTGTCTTAATTTTTATCTGTCCGGGGTCGTGAAAGAAGCTTTTTTATCAGTCTCTCTCTTTTTCGAATGAGATGACCTTTCCGCTCTTTGCGTTAATCTTGTACTCGTACTCATATCCGCCGCACTTGAATTCTACATCGTAGTGCGCGGTGAGCGAATCGGTGTCAAGCTCTGCCTCGAGCTCGGTGACCTGCGACTCGGTGAGTCCGGCGTGGGCGAGAGCCGCTTTCTTTGCGGCATCGGCGGAGATGAACTTCGAGGTATCGACCTGCGGCTTCTTCTCCTCGCGCTCGCGCTCGTAACCGATTATTCTGCCGTTTTTCGCGTTGACCTCGACCTCGTACTCATAGCCGCCCGAAACGAAATCTATATCGTAGTGGGGGATGCGGTCGTCGGTGTCAAGCTTTGTCTTTGTGAAGGTGACCTGTGACTCGTCAAGAGAGGCTCTCTTGAGCGCAGCGGCCTTTGCCTCTTCAACGGTGATGAACTTCGAGGTATCGACCTGCGGCTTTTTGTCCTCAAGCTCGCGGTCAAACTCGATTATCGCACCGGTCTTGGCGTTTATCTCGAACTCGTACTCATAGCCGCCGTAAACGAACTCAATGTCGTAGTGGGGCACGCGGTCGTCGGTGTCGAGCTTCGCCTTTTTGAACGTGACCTGCGACTCATCGAGGGAGACTTTTCTGAGCGCTATCGCCTTTGCCTCGTCAATGCCGATATAGCCGGAGACGTCGGGCTGAGGGTCGGAGGGCTTCGAGGGGTCTGCGGGCTCGACCTCTTTTTTGAGGATTCGTCCGTCCGAGACCGCTATCTCGTAGTCATATTCATTTTCCCCTGCGACAAACTCGATGTCGTAGTGGGGCACGCGGTCGTCTGCGTCAAGCTTTGCCTCGGTGAATCTCGCGTCGGCTCTGGCGACACCCGCGTCGGCGACTGCGATGTCTATTGCGCCGTCAAGGGTTATTCTTACTT
>OGRD01001315.1_pt1 | contig 10080 bp, 8 predicted proteins | sample 1553441 | NCBI WGS metagenome assembly OGRD01 (sample SAMEA2580106, study PRJEB22360) | human gut metagenome | biome: human gut; feature: human-associated habitat; material: faeces | place: Denmark | collected 2008/2010
TGCCGGGGCGGGGGCAAAACTCCTATAATATTGGCATACCGCAACGGCGCGGCAAGATGCAATCCGCCGTGTGCGGGTCGCATTTCATTTACTGCCAGGGAGGAAATTACGATGGCTAGAGTTTACAATTTCAGTGCCGGCCCTTCGATGCTGCCGGAGGCTGTTTTAAAGACCGCACAGGCTGAACTGCTGGACTACCATGGTTCCGGCATGAGCGTGATGGAGATGAGCCACCGCAGCCGGGAATTTATGGATATATTTGCCGCGACAAAAGCGAAGCTCAAAAAGGCGCTCTCCGTGCCGGACACGCACGAGATCCTGTTTTTGCAGGGCGGCGCGTCGCTCCAGTTTTCGATGATCCCGCTCAATCTGACCGCCGAGGGGGACACGGCCGATTACGCCGTGACCGGCAACTTTTCCAATATCGCCGCGAAGGAAGCGGGAAAGTACTGCCGCGTGAACATCGCGGCATCGAGCGAGGCTACCGGCTTTGACCGCATCCCGGCGCAGGAGGAGCTTTCTCTCTCGCCGGAGGCAAAGTATTTTTATTACTGCGCCAACAACACGATCTTCGGTACGGCGTGGAAGTATGTGCCGGAGACCGGCGGCGTGCCGATCGTATGCGATATGTCCTCGGAGATCCTCTCGCACCCGGTGGACGTGTCGAAATTCGGCATCGTCTATGCCGGGGCGCAGAAGAACATGGCCCCCGCGGGGCTGACGGTCGTGATCATCGACCGCGCGCTTGCCGGACACGAGCGCGCCGTTACGCCGCTGATGATGAGCTATCAGCGCATGATCGACAAGGACTCCATGTACAATACGCCCCCGTGCTACAATATTTATATGCTCGGTCTCGTGCTCGACTGGCTCGAGAAGCAGGGCGGCGTTGCGGGCATGGAAAAGCGCAAGAGCGCCAAGGCGAAGCTCCTCTATGACTATCTGGACGAGAGCGCGCTCTTCCATGGCTGTGCCGAGCGCACGAGCCGCAGCGACATGAACGTAACGTTCCGCACGGGAGATGCCGGTACGGACGCCGAGTTTGTGAAGTTCTCGCTTGAGCGGGGGCTGCGCAATCTCAAGGGCCACCGCGTTGCGGGCGGGATGCGCGCGTCGCTTTATAACGCCATGCCGGAGGAGGGCGTCCTTCGTCTGGTGGAGACTATGAAGGAATTTGAGGCGAAACACCATGTTTAATATAAAAACCATGAACGCCATTGCGGAAAAGGGGCTTGACGAGCTGAAAGCGGAAAAATGCGTCGTGAGTCCCGAGATGAGCGCGCCCGACGCGCTTCTCATCCGCTCGGCCAAGCTGCACGACGCCGTATTCAATAAGGAGCTTCTGTGCATCGGCCGCGCCGGTATCGGCGTGGACAACATCCCCATCGAGCGCTGCACCGCCGAGGGCATCGCGGTGTTCAACACCCCCGGCGCGAACGCCGATTCGGTCAAGGAGCTGCTGCTGTGCGCTCTCACGATGGCCTCGCGCGACATTGTCGGCGCGGTCGAGTGGGTGGAATCCCTCGCCCCGGAGGGCGATAAGATCCCCGCGCTCGTGGAGAAAGGGAAGAACGCCTTCGCCGGGCCGGAGGTATCCGGCAAGCGCCTCGGCGTCATCGGTCTCGGCGCGATCGGCTCGCGCGTGGCGAACGCCGCGCTCAAGAGGTGAGCGGGTACGATCCGTATCTCTCAGTCGATTCCGCGTGGAACCTTTCGAGCAAGGTCGAGCACGTCACGGATCTCAACGTTCTCTTCCGCACGTGCGACTATCTCACCATGCACATCCATTCCACACCGGAGACGTTCCATTACCTGAACGCCGAAACGTTTGCGAAGATGAAGCCCGGCATGCGCATTTTGAACTTTGCCCGCGGCGAGCTTGTGGACGACGACGCGCTCCTTGCCGCCATTGAGAGCGGGCAGGTTGCGCGCTATGTGACCGACTTCCCGAACGCAAAGCTCGTCGGAAAGAAAAATGTCGTGTGCTTCCCGCATCTCGGCGCCACGACGCCGGAGGCGGAGGAAAAGTGCGCGGTCATGGCCGCGCGCGAGATCGTGGATTATCTCCGCAACGGCAACATCCGAAACAGCGTCAATCTCCCGAACGCGACGCTCGACCGGCTCGGAAAGAGCCGTCTGTGCCTCATCCACCGCAACCGGCCCGGCATGCTCAACCGGTTTCTCGAGATCATCGCCGCGGGCAACGTCAACGTTGAGCACATGCTCAACAAGGCGCGCGGCGAGATCGCCTATACGATCTTCGATACGACCGAGCATCTGGACGAAGCGGCGGCGGAGGAGATGCGCGCCATCCCCGGCGTAACGCGCGTGCGGCTGCTGGGATAAAAATCAAACGAACGCCTGCTTTTGTCATCCGAAGGCAGGCGTTCTTTACGCAATTTTAAGACGGTCTTTATTGAAAAAGAGCGAAAAAATGGTATACTAATACATAACGCTTTTTTCGGGGGAGGGCTTGGCGCTTTGAAGCTGTTCCGCAGAAAAACAGAAGAGGAAGCCGTCCGGCAGGAGATCGCCGTGAAGGAGGCCGCGCCCTTCGAAGGGCTCACCGAGGCCGAGGCCGCCGCGCGCGCCGCCGCGGGCTGGGACAATCGCCCGGTTGAACCGCCCACGCGCACCACGGGGCAGATCGTGCGGGAGAATCTTCTCACATACTTTAACCTCGTGTTTCTTGTGCTCGCGCTGTGCCTTGTGGCGGTGAAGGCGTCGATTTTGAACCTTTCGTTCGTCATTGTCGTCATTATTAACGCCGTGATCGGCATCGTGCAGGAGCTGCGCAGCAAAAAGGCGCTCGATGCGCTGAATATATTGACTGCGCCGCAATGCGCCGTTGTGCGCGAGGGGCGCGAAAAGCGCGTGGACGTGTCCTCGCTCGTGCGGGACGATATCGTCCTCTTTTCGACCGGCGAGCAGGTCTGCGCCGATGCCGTCGTGGTGGACGGGACGTGCCTTGTCAACGAGGCGCTCGTCACCGGCGAGGCGGGCGAGATCCGCAAAGCGCCGGGCGATACGCTGCTCTCGGGCAGCTTTCTTGTCTCCGGCATGTGCCGCGCGCGGCTCACCGCCGTGGGCGCGGATTCGTTCGTCAGCCGTCTGACGCTCGACGCGAAAGCGCAGAAAAAGCGTCAGGCCAAGGGTATGATGAAGGCGCTGAACGACCTCGTCAAATGGATCGGCATCGGCATCATCCCGATGGGCGTGCTGCTCGTGGTAAAGGAAGTCCACTGGCTCGGCCGGAGCATCCCCGCGGGCGTCACGTCCACGGTAGGCGCGCTCGTCGGCATGATCCCGGAGGGCGTGTATCTGCTCACGAGCCTTGCGCTTGTGGCGGGCGTGCTGCGTCTGGCGCAGAAAAAGACGATGTGCCGCGAGATGGACTGCATCGAAACGCTCGCGCGCGTCGATACGCTCTGCGTGGACAAGACCGGCACGGTGACGGAAAACAAAATGATCGTGGACGATATCGTCCCGCTCTGCCCCGACCGGTTCATCGCCGAGGATATCCACATGATCATGGCGGACTACTGCGCGGCGATGCGCGGCGATAACGACACCATGGCCGCCATGCGCAAATTCTTCACCGGCGAGGTGAATCAGCGCGCGATCGCCGCGCTCCCGTTCACGAGCGCGAAGAAATACGGGGGCGTTTCGTTCCATGAGGATGAGACCTACCTTCTCGGCGCGCCGGAGGTCATCCTCGGCGGCGATTTTGACACCTATCGGGAAAAGATCGATCACTACAGCGCGAAGGGCTGCCGCGTGCTGCTCCTTGCACTCTACGACGGGCAGCTCACCGATGAAGCGCTCACCGCCGAGCGCCTGCCCATCTCGCTCATATTGCTCTCCAACAAGATCCGCGCCGAGGCGCCGGATACGTTCGCGTGGTTCGCGCGCGAGGGCGTTTCCGTGCGCGTGATCTCCGGCGACAACCCGCTCACGGTTTCCGAGGTCGCCCGCCGCGCGGGGATCCCGGACGCGGACCGGGCGGTGGACGCCCGCACGCTCGAAACCGACGAGCAGGTCGAAAAGGCGGCGCGCGAATGCGTCGTATTCGGCCGCGTGACACCGGAGATGAAGCGGCGGCTCGTCCTTGCGCTCAAAAAACAGGGACACACGGTCGCCATGACCGGCGACGGCGTAAACGACGTGCTCGCGCTCAAGGAAGCCGACTGCTCCATCGCCGTGGCCTCGGGAAGCGACGTTGCCTGTCAGGTATCGCAGATCGTGCTCACAGACTCGAATTTCGCCTCGCTCCCGGACGTCGTCGCCGAGGGGCGGCGCGTCATCAACAACATCGAGCGCTCCGCCTCGCTTTATTTTGTGAAGAACATGTTCTCGATCGCGATGGCGATCATCAGTTTGATCTTCACTCTGCCGTACCCGCTCAGCCCCGCGCAGCTCGGCCTTGTGAACTGCATGACGATCGGCGTTCCGGCGTTCATCCTCGCCATGGAGCCGAACCGCTCGCTCGTGCAGGGCAAATTCCTCAAAAACGTGGTGCGGCGCGCGCTCCCGGCGGCGCTCACGGATATCCTGCTCGTCGGCGGCGTGATGCTCTTCTATCTGGCCGCCGATCTGCCGGACACCGCCATGAGCACGATCTGTGCCGGCGTGATGGGCGTTGTGGGACTCATGATGGTGCACCAGACGGCGAAACCGTACAACAAGCTGCGCATCGCGATGATCTGCGTGCTCGCGCTCGGCTTTGCGGGGAGCTTTCTGTTCCTCAAGGCGCTTTTCAACCTTGTGACGCTCGATTTTCTCAGCGCGCTTGTGCTTGCGGTGTTCGCGCTGCTTGCCTGGCCGGTGATGAATGTGATGTACAAGCTGCTGGATAAACTCAGCGCATTCGTGCAGCGGCGGAAAAAGACGCGCCGCGCGGCGAAAGAACTGTAATAAAACGGAGGATCAGGCCGTTCCGACAGGGGGGACGGCGTCATGCCCATGAAAGACATTTTACTCACGTTTCTCGTAGCGATGGTTCCGGTCGTGGAGCTGCGCGGCGCGATCCCGTTCGGCGTCGTGCGCGGGCTGAACCTCTGGACAGCGATCATTGCCTCGGTGCTCGGCAATCTTGTGCCGGTGCCGTTCATCATCCTTTTCATCCGCAGGATCTTCGCGTGGATGCGCGCGCATATGCCGAAGCTCGACGGGCTCGTGACGCGCATGGAGAAGAAAGCGGAGAAAAACCGCGCCGCCGTGGAAAAGTACGCGTTCTGGGGTCTCGCCATTCTCGTGGCCATCCCGCTGCCCGGCACGGGGGCGTGGACAGGCGCGCTCGTCGCGGCGATGATGGAAATGCGGCTCAAGCGCGCGTTCCCGGCCATCGTCATCGGCGTTGTGATCGCCGGCGTGATCGTCTCGGTCGTCACCTACGGCGCGCGGGCCATTTTCTCATTTTAAGAGGTACATAATGAATCAGAAGGAACTCAACGAGCTCCGCCGCCGGTTCCGGCCGGAGCGGAGCGGCATTGCCCATGTATACGGCTGCTTTGTAAACGGTATGCGCGAGGTTGTCGCGGAAACGGACGTGTCTCTCGGCATGTCCGGCAAGGAGGAGCAGGAGATGTATCTGACGCTCCTGCGCAAAACCCTCTCCGGCTCACTCGGGCGAAATCTCATCGATATCCCGTTTGAAACGAAGCAGGTCGCCGGGAGCGACGAGCACCGGCTGCTGCAGGCTCTGCGCGAGAGCGCGTGCGCCGACGAGAACGCGCGGCATGAGCTCTATTCGCGTGTCATCTCCTCGCTCGATATGCAGGGCGAAAACTACCTCATCCTCCTCGCGGGCGACGCCTACGACGTGCCGCACCGCGGCGCGGACGGCGAGAAGGACGAGCTGAGCGACGAGGTGTTCCGCTTCTTCGTCTGCACGGTCTGCCCCGTGAAGGATGCGACGGCGGCGCTGCGGTCTTTTTCGGAGGAACGCGCCTTTCACGGCACGTCCACCGGCCAGACCGTCGCGGCCCCGGCGCTTGGCTTTCTGTTCCCGGCGTTCGATGACCGCCGCGCGAACATTTATGACGCGCTCTACTACAGCCATGATACCGCGGAGATCCATCCCGAGCTGATCGACGGGCTGTTCCGCGTCGCACCGCCGATGTCCGCCGCCGAGCAGAAGGAGACGTTCTCCGAAACGCTCGCCGCGGCGCTCGATACCGACTGCCGGTTCGACGTCGTGCAGGCCGTGCACGAAAATCTGCGCAGCCGCATTGAAGAGCACAAGGAAGCCAAAGACCCGGATGCGCTGGAGATCACGGCGCGCGACGTGGTGAGCGTGCTGCGCACGAGCGGCGTGCCGCTTGAAAAGACGGAAAAATTCGAGCGCGAATGCGAAAAGCGCTACGGTGCGCACGCCGCGCTCGACCCGAACAACATCGTTGAGAGCAAAAAGCTCGAGATCGTAACGCCGGAGGTGAAGATCACGCTGCCGGGCGAGTTTGGGTATCTCGTCGAGACGCGCGAGATCGACGGGCGGAAATACATCCTCATCCCCGCCGACGGCGGCGTGGAGGTAAACGGCATCGGCGTGAATCTCGCCGATGCGAAAAAGTAATAAAGTTATCCATGGGGACGGTTCTCTCTGACACAAGATCGTCAATGAGAACCGTCCCCGTTTATAATCTGCCGCAGCCGCAGAAGGCTCAGCGTGAAGTTGAACACCTCGCAGATGTAGAGCGTCACAAGATAGCCCGTGAGCGCCCAGCGGGGGAGAAGGGCCCACACGAGAACAAGCCCCAGCGCGGCCTCGGCAATGTTGAACGCCATGGACGCCATCATCTGTCCCAGCCCCTTGAGACAGCCGTCGGTCACGATGTCGGTATAGAGAAACGGCACCATCGGCGCGAGCAGCCGGAGAAAGCGCGCGGCTTCCGCGCTGCCGTAGAGCAGCATTCCGAGCGGGCGGGCGAAAACGAAAAATGCGGCCGCCGCGCCGAGCGAGAGAAGAAACGTTTTCCCGAGCATCTCCCGCACGCTCCGGCGTACCCGCTCATGCTCTCCGGCGACCTGCATCTCCGTGAGCGCCGGAACGAGCAGCTCCGCGACCGAGAGCGGCAGGCACGTCGGCAAAAGCAAAACCGGCATCGCCATGCCGTTGATGACGCCGTAGCCCGCGAGCGCGCTCTCACTGCTCAGCCCCGAAAGGCGAAGACCCCGCGGCACGAGAAGCTGGCGGAACGTGTTGAGCGCGCTCCGCGCATAGGCGGACGAGGCGAGCGGCAGCGCGATGCGCAGCATCCGCGGCGTGAGAGCGGCTCCGCATTCGCCCGCGGGACAAAACCGTTTCCGGTCGGCGAGATAGAGCGCGGCAAGCGCGAGCGAGAGCGCGATCTCCGCGGCGGTGCCGGATGCCGAGAGCGCCGCGCACACGGCGGAAAGGTCGCCGCGGCTGCACGGCGCGAGCAGAAGCGCGGAAAGCCCCATGCGCAGAAGCTGTGCGAAAAACTGGGAGAGCGCTGTTTTCCACACGCGCCCGACGGCGGTGAAGTACCCGGACAGAGCGCTCGAGAGCGCAAGCGCCGGAAGCGAGGGCGCCGCGGCGTACAGCGCGCGTACCGCGCGGGCGTCCCCGATCCAGAGAAAGCCAATGGGCTCGGCAAGAAGAAAGAGAATGGCCGCTGCGCCCAGCCCGAAAAAGAGCGCGTAGGCGCAGCACCGGCGCATCACGGCGCAGACGCTCCCGCCGCGGCACTGCCCCAGCTCCTCGGCGAGCAGCCGCGTGACGGAAACCCGGATGCCGGAAACCGCGAGCGTTATGAAAAGAAAGCCGACGCTTCCGATAAGCTGGAAAAGCCCGATGCCGGCGGGACCGATATGCGCGGCCAGCCACACCTGCCAGAGCATCGAAAGCGACTGCATGACGAGAGACGAGACCGTCAGCAGCGCGGCGTTTTTCCGGATCGATCTCCAAAGCCCCATAATGACGCCTCCCCTCCGTGAAAGAGTCTATGCGCGCCGCGGCGCGCGATAGAAGGAAAGAAAAAACGGCGACTGCCGAGGCGGTTTATGCATCTCTTCCAATATAGCTTGTCGGAAAAACAACGAACCGTCCGAAAACGACGCACCAAAATGTCGAAAACGGGCGGTTCTGACGGCAGAATACACAAATAAGAAAGATATAGTTGCAGAATAAATCAACGCTTGTTATAATATTTATAGTATGGATTGATCATACCCCAGCGCTTCCCCGCACAAAAAAAGGAGGAGAAAGATCGCATGAACGAAAAGTACAGTTCCCTGTTTACCCCGTGGAAGATCGGCAACTGCGAGATCAAAAACCGCATTGTTCAGGTGTCCATGGGCGGCACATCCCTCTTCGGCTGGCTGGAGCCCTGCCACTTCGATAAGGAAGCGGCCTACCACATTCTCAACCGCGCCCAGAACAACGTCGGTCTGGTGCTGCCCGGCATGCAGTGCGTGCGCGACACGATGGGCATCCCCGGCCGCCACTGGCTGTATCAGAACAAGCGCATGTTCCGCGAGCTCGCCGAGTGGATGCCCGAATTCCACAAGACGGGTGCGAAGCTCTTCATCCAGCTCTCTGCCGGCATGGGCCGCAGCATGGCGATCAACCAGCTGATGGTCGATATGCTCCAGAAGAAGGCGCTTGGCGCCGTCGCCAAGGGCGTTCTGGACGTCGATTATGTCTGCGCGTCCTCCTCCGAGACCCCCAACCGCTGGTATCCGGAGGTCAAGTCCCGCGCGCTGACAAAGGAAGAGATCCACGAAATGATCGAAGCCTTCGGCAAGACCGCGAAGATGCTTATGGATGCCGGCGTTGACGGTGTGGAGATCCACGCCGTTCACGAGGGCTACCTCCTTGACCAGTTTGCCATTGCCAACATGAACTACCGTACCGACGAGTACGGCGGATCGTTCGAGAACCGCTACCGCTTTGCCGTTGAGATCGTGCAGGAGATCAAGAAGCTGTGCGGCAAGGACTTCCCCGTGTCGCTGCGCTACTCTGTCGTCTCCAAGACGAAGGGCTTCGGCCAGGGCGCCGTCCCCGGCGAGGAGTTTGTTGAGTTCGGCCGCGATATGGCCGAGTCTGAAAAGGCCATCAAGTATCTCGAGGACGCCGGCTACGACATGTTCAACTGCGATAACGGCACCTACGACGCCTGGTACTGGGCGCATCCGCCGGTCTATATGCCGCCCAACTGCAACATTGCGGATGTCGAGCATATCAAGAACTTCACCACCAAGCCGGTCGTCTGCGCCGGTAAGATGGAGCCCGAGTTCGCTGCCAAGGAGATCGCCGAGGGCCGCATCGACGCGATGGGCGTCGGCCGTCAGAACCTCGTCGATCCCGAATGGATCAACAAGCTCCTTGAGGACCGCGAGGAGGAGATCAAGCCCTGCATCAACTGCCACAACGCCTGCTTCAACTTCAACTGCTCCAAGGGCACGCCCAACATGCAGCCGATGGACGATGCGCTGCATCTGGCCCGCTGCGCGCTGACTCCGCCCACGATGCAGCACAACAAGTATAAGATCGTTCCGACCAAGAGCCCGAAGAAGGTCGCCATCATCGGCGGCGGCATCTCTGCTGTGGGCGGCATGGTGTACATCACCACCATCGCCGGCTGCGTATGGAACCACGAGGGTCTGTCCGGCGTGGGCTGGCTGGCCGTGGCGCTGGTGATCTTCTGCCTGTGGCGTCCTCTGTCCGCCATTTGGGGCTCCGTGCTGTTCGGCGCTCTGATGATCCTGTACCTGCGTCTGACGATTCCCTTCATCCCCACGCAGCTGTATAAGATCCTGCCCTACGTGGTGACGCTGGTGGTGCTGATTATCGTGTCCCTGCGGAAAAAGCGGGAGGATCAGCCCCCCACCTCTCTGGGTCTGAACTACTTCCGGGAAGACCGGTAAACCGACCGAATATCCCCCGATCCTTCGGGGGATATTCTTCTGAAAGGAGTAATGATCTATGGCAAGCCTGCTGATCCGCAGCATCCGCTATCTGGTGACCTGCGACGATAAGGACCAACTGCTGGAGGACGTGGACCTCTACTGCGAGGATGGCTTCATCCGTCAGATCGGCCCCCATCTGGACGTCGC
>OGRD01001319.1_pt1 | contig 10072 bp, 5 predicted proteins | sample 1553441 | NCBI WGS metagenome assembly OGRD01 (sample SAMEA2580106, study PRJEB22360) | human gut metagenome | biome: human gut; feature: human-associated habitat; material: faeces | place: Denmark | collected 2008/2010
AATGAATTTCCTGTCCATAACTTCCAATTTTCAATTTTCAACATTCAAATTACCAACCTCATGTTTGCGATAAATGAACCAGTATATCAGTGGTATGACAAAAAGGCTGACTGCCGTACCGATCAGCATGGCCGAGATCATGGCGATGGAGAGCGGCTTTTGCAGTTCGCTGCCCATATCGAATGTGAAAAGCAGCGGAACCATTCCGAATATTGTCGTTAATGATGTCATGATGATAGGGCGCAGGCGCCGCCGTCCGGCTTCATGTATGGCTTCCATAAGAGGAACCCCTTCTTTGCGGAGTTCGTTGATAGCATCCAGTTTCAGGATGGAGTCGTTGATGATGATACCGCACGTCACAATCAGTCCGATGGCAGACATCAGGTTCAGGGTATGCCCGCATATCCACAACAGCAGCAGGGCAAACGCCACATCTATCGGAATTTCCAGCAGTACGATGAGCGGCTGCACGAAGCTTTCGAACTGGGCGGCAAGAATGAAATACATCAGCAGGATAGAGATGAAAAGAATCACCACCAACTCGTCCAGCATCTGGCGGTTGGAGAAGAAACTGCCGGAAAAGGCCGTATCCCAGTCACCCGTGGCATCTGCCTCCCGCTTCACCTTTTCCATCAACTCCGGAGCATCGTCCACTTCATAGAAACGGAACGGTATATATTCACCGTTGCGTCCTGCCGTAATCGTTTTCAAATCCTCAGCCGGACGCACCTTTACCAGCTCCCGAAGCGGAATATGCTCCACTTCGCCCTTACTGTCCGGACGGGTCTGTATCAATGTCTGCTGCAGCACCTCGTTCACTGTCCGCTCCTCGCCCACAATGCTGATAGGCAGGTATTGCTGGTAGGAATGGAGCATAGCTACGCTGTTCTCCTTGAACGCTGTCCGCAGCGTACGGTAAAGCTCGTCATACGAAACGTCATAGAGCAACAGCTTTTCCTGCAGGATGCTTATGTCAAGCTGGTTCTCGAAAGCGATACCTACGGGCGCTGTCCCCGTAAGCTCCGCAAACTGTTGTTCCAGTCCGCGCAATTCTTCCGCCGCCGGCGCCTTCTCCTTGTTACGGGCATAAAGTTCCGCCACCACATCGGCCTCCCCGGTCACGAAAAGCTTCTCGAACACGGTTTCGGGTGGAGAAAAGGAGACTGTCGCCAACGGATATTCCCGCATCAACCACTCGCCCGCCTGCTTCTGCAAGGGAGCAATCCCGTCAGGCGAGGAAGTCTTGAAATACAATTCTGCCTCCGAAGAAGAGAGAGCCTGCTCACGGTTCAGCAGATAGTCCTGCTGGCCTATGGCAGCCGTCTGTTCCACAGTCTTGTCCAACAACTGTCCGAACAGCACATTCACACGATGCCGGTTCTCGTCCACATGTATATTTTCGTTCCATTCCACGTGGACTATCAGTTCATTCTGGTCTATCTGCGGCATACGCTCCTTGGCTATGGAATAAAACAGAAAGACACAAAGAGGAATAGAAACCACACAGAATATGATACTTACCGTCTTGTGGGAAAATACCCAGTCGATGCCCACATCATAAAAACGGTCCAGCGTATGTTCCTTCAACGGATTGTTGATGCGGATGCGGGAGAACCACGACCCGCCGCGCACCCCCGTCCGGTAGACCAGCATATAGAGGACCGGCAGCAGCATGATACCCGTGAAGTAGGAAACCAGCAGCCCCACCGTAACAGAGAATGCCTGGTCATAGAAAAGCGCTCCCGCAATGCCGCTCATAAATATCAGCGGCACAAACACGGCAACCGTGGTCAGGGATGAGCTCAGCATCGGCGTCACCACCTCACCCGTACCCGCCACGCAAGCCCGCCTCAACGAATAACCCCGTTCGCGGTACTGCGAAATATTTTCCGTGACAATGATGCTGCTGTCAATCATCATACCCAACGCCAGAATCAATCCGGACAGAGAAATTATATTGAGCGACATCCTGAACAGATAGAAGAACAAGAAACAGATTACAATGGACACCACCATGCTCAGGCCGATGATGAACGGCGACTTGACATCCCCCAAGAAGAGTACCGCCACAATGCAGATGAACAAGAAACCCAACGACAAGTTCTGCTGCAGATTGGAGATGGTATAGTCCAGCAACTCCGTCTGGTTACGGCTGATGCTAAAATCAATGTCGGGATATACTTTCTTGAAGTAGTCCATCGTGCTGTTGATGGCAAGCTTCATGTCTTCCATATTCTCGTCCGCCTGCTTGATGACGGCAAGGGTAACGGCACGCTTGCCATTGCTCATGGAGACACCTTTCTCCTTGGCAGGAACAATCTCTACCCGGCAGAAGTCTCCCAAGCGGATGATACGTCCTTCCTTTCGCAGCAGGATGCCCTTCACGTCCTCCTCTGTCCGCAGCAGGGTGGAGAACTTGATGTTGTATTCGTAGTAGCCGTCGCGCACAGTCATGCTGCCCGGCTCCACGTTGTTTTGCGCCAGCACGTTTTCTATGTCTTCAATGGAGAGCCCCAACACAGCAAGCTTATCCGGGTCGGGCACAATCTGTAACTGGCGTTCGACCAAACCCGTGACATCCACCATTGCCACTTCTGCCAACTGCTCGATGCGACGCTTTATGACATTTTCGGCAAACTCGCACAAATCAAGAAACGCACGTTCGTCCGTCTTGCCGTATGCACTGTCGTTTTTTAGGGTCAGGTTGAGGTAGAAGACAGGAATGTCCGTCGCACTTGCCTTTATCACCTTCGGGCGTTCGGCATCCTTGGGCAGATAGTTCATGGCGGCGTCAATCTTCTCGTTCACTTCTATGAAGGCAAGGTCGGTATTCGTACCGAAGTCGAAGCCCAGGCGGATGATGCCTGCACCATCGCGCGTCTCGCTGTCCATGTCCTTCAGTTTCGCCACCTGGATGAGCTGCTGCCGCAGAGGTTTCACCACCGTATTCTCTAATTCACGCGCCGAGGTATTCTGCGCCGACACCTGCACTGTAATTTCCGGGATGGCAATATCGGGCAGCAAGGATACCGGCAGGGTGAAGTAAGTCACCAGCCCGACAATGAAGCATGCTGTAAATGCCATCAGTACGGCAATAGGCCGCTGTATCAAAAACTTTATCAATTGAACTATGAATTTTGAATTACCACTTATCACTCATTATCTATCAACCACCTTCACCGATGCTTCATGTGCCAGATTCACATTTCCCGTCACAATGACCGTATCGCCTTCTTTCAGGGCATCGTCGGCCATACTATAGCTTTCCGCATTCTCCAGACCGGTCTGCACATAGTTCCACTGCGCCTTTCCGTCTTTCAGGGTAAACACCACCTGCTTGCCCGAACGCAACACCACGGCACTCTTCGGGATTACAAGCTGTCCGCCCAGAGAGCGGTGCACGTTCACCCTCACGTTCATCCCACTGAACAGCCGTCCCTTGCCATTGACGGCAGCCTTCACCTTAACCATCCCCTTGTCATCCACCAGAGGATTGATTTGGGTGATGCGCCCCTCCTGCCTAAAGCCGGCATCCGAATAAGGGGTAACAATCACCTTGTCGCCACTCTTTATCAACGGCAGTTCGCTTTCCAGCACCGTGAAGTCCACCTCCATACCTTGAGTGCCGATAATGGAGCAGAAGGCTTCCGAGGTACTTGCCTCGTTGAACGGTTTGGAGAACAGGTTCGCCACTACCCCGTCAAAAGGCGCAACCAGCGTGGCGTGTTCCTCTTCATACGCGGCAAGCTCATACTGGGCGAGGCTCTGGTCGTAACCGCTCCTCACGCGGGCCAGCTTCATGATGTCAGCAGGTACTTTGGAGGCATCCCCCACCGGATAGCCTTGCCCTATCAATACATCCTGCAACTCAAGTTCCGCTTTTTCCAAGGCATCCTTGGCCTGCGCGGTCTTGTTCTTCAGGCGGAACTTATCCAGTTCGGCAAGTTTCTGCCCTTTGCGCCCCGGGTCACCGTTCTTCCCGTAGATGTGTGCCCCTACCCCGGTAGTCTCAAAACGCAAATCCGCCATGGCACCGGCGGTTACTTTTCCGTTGCTCACCAGTTCATGCTCAAAGGTCGCCCGCTTCAGGACTTTCACGGTCACTTCATTGCTTTCACTTGGCAGGACGGTTGCCACCCCTTCCTCGGACTCTTTTCCCTTTCCGGCATCGGAGCAGGCGGCAAGCAGGGCAACGGCCATGCATAGCAGGTATCGATAGTTCTGTGTCTTCATATTCATACTCAATTATAAATTGATAAAATTAATCGTTTCAAAAAAACGAACCGATATTTGCATGTGGACACTTTTTTCATAGCACTTTAGTAATTAGTTCGCTCATTATTAACGCTTTACGTTTTTATTCATCTTTTTTAATATGGACAAAAATAAGCTGAATCTTTTTTATTTCCTCCCTCATCTGTCGTATTGCCGTAGAATGCACTTTCGGCTCTTTCGTCAATACCATCCACTTCATTTTTTCAAACTTGTCCGGTTGCCTGAAGCTTGGTTCCGCATAAAGCTTCGCAAGCAGATAATAGGGATAAATACGTCCCGGCAAACGATGGGTGGAACGGATAAACCAGTCTTCCGCTGACAAGCAATCACCCATCTGCTGATAGTTTTTGCCTATCACATTCAGTATCATGGGGTCACAACTACGCTGTAAAGCTTCTTTCAAAATACGGTTGGATTTACCGAACTGCTGCTGCTTGTGCAATCCATGCCCATATTCGAACAAGAAAGATGCCCGGTCCCTCAACAGAGGATAAAGGCGCCCGTACTCTTTCTCTGCCGATTGATACGCACCTGCATTATACAGCACCCGCGCATTCATCCACTCCCGGCAAGCCTGCTCCACTTGCAAGTCATTCTTCAGGCGAAAACCGCCAATGATGCCTACTAATACAGCCACCCCCAACCATTGCCAACGGTCGGCACCGAACAAGCACGCTACAAGCAATCCTCCAAATGTAACGATAAATACCGGAAGTTGTAGCGGATAGGAGGAAAAAGAGAATATCATCAAAGAAAGAATAGCCCCACAGATACCATAACGTCCTTTACGGACTCCCCTATACAAACACAGCACGACCACAACCAATAGACATACAGCCAAAGGAATGCCCAGTTCGACCGCAGCCTGCAGATATTCATTGAATGCATATTCCGGACTTCCCGCCACACGTTCCTCCCACAGTTCATAATCACCTGCTGCAAAATAAGTTTCCTGCGCATTTCCGTAGGCTGCTGCGAAATTATGAATCCCATATCCGGTCAACGGCTTTTCTGCAATGGCACGACAAGTTATCTTCCACATGAAAAGACGGCCACGTGCAGAATCGGGTTTCAAGACAAACAGTAAATAGCCTGCCAATAGCAAGACACAGAATCCACCGACCACTACCATCACCACACGCTGCCTTTGCTGCTGCCATAATAATCTGAACTTATCCGTCCAATCCATATGCCAAGCATATACACACAGACAGGAAACTCCTGCCGCCAACCATGCCGAACGGCTCATTCCTGCCGGAAGCACACAAAGGATAAGCAGCATCACACCACCAGCGACCATAGTTCCAGCCTTATCCATCACCTTTTCCCATCTTCTTCCATCATTCCGGTCAGAGCAGAGAATCTCCCCCCTCTTGGTCAGCCATTGATACAGACAGACCGGAAGTATCATGGCCAAATAGCCGGAATAAGGCCCCGGATTGAAGAAAGAACCTGTCAATACATACAAGGAATGGTTGGACACAGCATAACCATAAAGCTGCCTCAATCCCCAAACAGCCTCAATGCCCCCCAGCATTACCAATACCCACGAAACCGGTATAAAAAGAAAATACCTTTTTTCCATCATCAATCCAGCCATCAACAGACATCCTGCAACTACCAATGCACTTTTATCGAAATAGAGCCATTGCCCTATAACATCAGCTACAGGAAGTCCGGAAGAAACGTTACATGCCAAAGACAATAAAACTATACAAGCAATGTAGACCAAACTCCCAGCCAATAGATTACGTACATTATTCATTCTATCTATCAAATATTCAATAGTATTCTATAATTCACCAAAAGATTTGTTTCCCGTCTTTATATTCAAAAATCCGTTCATCTTTACCGGCTGTGTGATTCTTCAGATAAAATAAAGCACCTTGAAACCCTGAATAGACAATAGAATCTGACACAGCCATTTGCCGCCCGACAGAATTCCATTTTCCTCCACCCCAATAAAACAATTCATACAAATTACCTTTATAAATAAAATTCACCTCATTACGAGGAGTATACACCACCTTCTCCACACGATGGGGACTTCCAAAGTCCATCCCGGTCCATCCTCCATCCGGATGTATATAATCAAATGAAGTATCCGGATTACCGTCAAATGCGTTCAAATATTCATGTGTATTGTCTTCAAAACTTCCCGGAGTACCTATGATTTCCCCATATAGAGGTATGGTATCTTCCGTATTCTCATAAAAAGCCAGTTCCGAGATATTACAGAAACATCCGTCAGCACCCTTATAGCGCATATACCGATACGGTTTATCAGACTTCAACCGGGCCACAGTATATAGCCGATACGGAGCCTCCTTTATCAAAAGTAGAGTATCCTTCCACCCAAAGTCTGCCCGGTCGCTTCCTTCCACTACTCCCCCAATCATCCGGTCATTGAAAAGAACACTCAAAGTAAGATGGCACTTCCTATACAAGACCAATTCCTGCTTTTCAGCTTCCGGAACAATGAACCGTATCTTTCCGGTTTCACGCTCCAGAAGAAAAGGAGAAGATACTGCAGCGCATTCCTTTCCGTTCCAGGCAGCCAGCGTAAAGACCGCCCCGCCTCCCACATCCTCAAAACGAGCCTCCCCCTTCTTAAAGAAAGTATATCCTATAGGTTGCCATTGTAGTCTGTTGGCAAGGCACAAATACACCATATCCCCCTCACGAAACTGTCCGGAAAGCAAAGAATCCGGAAGAGCTACAGTCCAATTCCTGTTACCGGTATAAAGTGCAGTGACATCGCGGAAGAACGGACGTCGGAATGCCGGGTAAACATCGGAATATTTCCCCAGTTTCCGTACCGCCTCCTTATCAATACTATAGGTTGCCCGGTACATTTTTCCCCTCGAAATGCTATATTCTTCCGCTTTGCTCCATACTTCTTCATAAGGAAGATTTGCAATGTATGTCTTTCCTTCCTTATCCAAAACAAAATTCCAGAAATGAGAGGCATTGTTGTCTCCCAATACCATCACCCTATCTACTCCGCACGGAATGCCCAATGCCCGCAACACATATATCATGGCATCCGTAAACTCTCGGCAACTGCCCGTATGCCATTTCAGTACATCCGGTCCCAAATGAGGTCCCACCGGAAAAAGAGCCGTATTCCGGTAGTTCGCTTTCCGCAACGTATCCATCAACAACTGGGCGGCAACCTTAGGATTATCAGCCTCATCTGTCTTCCTGAATTCATCCAAAATCGGGCTATAGCACTCATAAATTTCTTTGCGCCAGAGAGAAAGCGGCTCATCCCCTATTCTATAAGGCAATATATATTCGCAGAAAGTATCAAAATCAACATGCTTTCCCCAAGGTTGCTCCCGCCAGACTTTGAATGCCCATTCTATATGATTGACCAAAAAAGCGGAATCCACCGTCATAATGTCCCTCTTATAAGTCAATTGATTTATAGAAAATTCTCCATCTGCTCTTTTCAAGGAATCAATCAACTCTTGCACATGCCTGGAATAAGGAAATGAAACGTATTCACTGAAATACTTCCTGTAATTCTCCAAGGCCTTTCCCTCGTAAGCACCATGAAAAGGCATATTCTCTATCAGAAAACAAGCAGCACGATATTTGTCACCGTCCTCTTCCTTGTAACGGTCCAGTACCTTTTGCAACTCCGCACGGTTATCACCGGCAAGATTCAAAGCTGTGTCCAACCACTGATTTTCCGAAGAACAAGCCACAAACAGACCTGCTGTAAACCATACCCATACACACCAATGTTTCATATCACTATTCCATTTTTTCTATTCCAATCTGAAAGGCAGTCCAATCAATCCTTACAATCCGATACAAATACCTGCTTACCAGCTTCCATATGAAATATCAGTTCTTCTTCTCCACGGGTACTGTCATGCAAATAGAGCAAAGCTCCCGATGGTATCCCGTCATATGGTAGAAAAGGTTTTTCGGCAATTTTCTTCCCCAATGAGTTCCAACAGCCCTCTCCCCAATAGAAGAGTTCATAATAATCCCCTATCCTGACAAAGTTATCATCGTTACGGGGCATATACATAAAATTGTCTATAGTAACAACCTTTCCAAAATCCACCGTTACACTTGCACCGGGTTTTGATGAAATGAAATACGACAACGGTTCATTATCATAGACCTGATAGGCAAAAGTATTTGCTGTGGCTGGAGCATCTCCCCAACTGTCTATAGGGACAATCTCTTCCTCTCCTTTATAAAAATGCATTTCGGCAACTTCCGCATATCCCTCTGCCGAAGAACAAAAACGGGCATAGCGACCCCTTACCGGTTTCTCAAGAATAACGTGATTATAATTGATACCGGGCGTATCTTTCACAGTACACAACAACTCCGCATTTTTAAAATCCTTATCACAAGCCGCCTCAAAATGCCCGTCTTTTATCCCTCCCATATAGTTCCTGATACGTTCCGAAAGAGGGTATTTCCGATACAATTCAGTAGAATAGCACTTGGAGGTATCTGCAACATAAGGATGTATATCCTTGCCATCAAAATAAAAAGGATTTCCAATAGGGCGATACTGCCCGTTTGCGAATGCCAACAATATATAAACCTGCCTCGAAGCCAAATTCCTGAAAAGCGCTTTTCCACTTTCTACCTTAGTAAAATCTATTCCCCGCCACCCATAAGCACTGAACAACCCCACATAAACATAATTCCCGTCCATCCCTTCTACCGGCAGTTCCAGATTCGAATCAAAATAATTATCCGACACTTTTCTTGCAAACACATCCTTAAAAGCAGCCGGTACGGACCGGTTCCGCATAAAATCGCCATCCATGTCCCATTGTCTGCCAAAACACCGGCGGTAAACCACGCTCGGGCGCCGACTGTCAATATAGAAACTTCCCCGTTCCGGCTTCCGGGAAGGGAAAGTAAAAGGAAGGCAGACACCCGTTACATCCCTCACCACATTCCACACATGCCCTTTCCGTGTTTCCGCATTGAAAGTATAGAAATCATAGGCTACCGGGACGCCGATGGCCCGCATCACATAAATCATAAAATCACAAGCATCCTGACACTTGCCGATACGATTATGCAGCAGGTACTCTCCTCCCAAATGCGGATAGTTAAAGACCCACGTAAACCGGTAAGGGTCTTCCTTCTGCAAATACTCCCAAACTACGCTAATCGCCTCCACTACATCGATACCCGTATAAACCTCGTCCAGCAAAAAGGAATAACGGTCATGGTATATCTGCCGCCAGTTGTCCGGAGTCTCATTTCCGATACGATAGGGAAGCAGCCATTCACAGAAATCTGCAAAAGAAAGGGAAGCATTCCACGGACGCTTTTTCCAACCATCAAAAGCCAAATCAATGTTATTTATCAAGAATTCAGCCCTTATATTCAGTACATCCGGTTTTCTCTGCAATCCGGAAGGGGTATAATAATCCCAATCCGGTACGGCAGTATCCTTCAGCATCACCCCATAAGCATCTGCCGAAGCCAGCACTGTTTTCAAAGAATCCAGTTCTTCACCTTCAAGGGCATAGTGATAAGGCATATTTTCTATCAAGAAACAAGCGGCTTTATATTTTTCAGGCTCATCTTTATAATGTTCCAGTACCTTTTCCAGTTCGCCTTTGTTGGTTGCAGCACACTCCAGTGCGTACTCCAATCTGCCGGAAGCATTGCAAGCCTCCAATATCCCGGCAATCAATAATATCCAGAGCAATTTAAACAGAACTTTCATCTTAGTCTATTCTTTTAAAGATACGTTTCCATCTCATTTTTCCAGTATTCGGGCTGACGGACTTCCATACCAGCC
>OGRD01001332.1_pt1 | contig 9969 bp, 10 predicted proteins | sample 1553441 | NCBI WGS metagenome assembly OGRD01 (sample SAMEA2580106, study PRJEB22360) | human gut metagenome | biome: human gut; feature: human-associated habitat; material: faeces | place: Denmark | collected 2008/2010
ATAAGCAGCTCGTCGCGATGAAAAATCTGCTGGATAAGATGGATAACGCCTATCTGCACGGCGAGGATTACACGCCGTATGATTTCGAGTTCCACAGCATGATCGCCCAATGCACCGGAAACGATGTGATGATGCGCCTGCTGCCGACGATTCACGAATCCATTCAGGCGGGCTATCACCACACCCGCCGCGTGGAGGGCAGCTATCAGCGCGCGAGCCAGTGCCATTTGGAGATGTACCGCGCGATCATGGAGCACGACAGCGCGCGCGCGCGTCAGGCAGCCCAGCGGCATATGATGCAGACGATGCACGACTCCGGCGTGGAGGTTCCCTCGGTGCTGGTGAAATAATGGAAACGATCAAAATCATCGCCCGAATCCGCAGCGACTTTCCGGAGAAATTCGGCATTCCCCGCCAGAGCGGCGTCGTGCCGGAAACGCGCGCGGAAATCGTGTTCGAAAAGCCCTATCAAAACCCGGACGCGCTGCGCGGCGTCGAGGGCTTTTCGCATCTGTGGCTGATCTGGGGCTTTTCCGCCTGCGAGCGGGAGGCTTGGTCGCCGACGGTGCGCCCGCCGAGGCTGGGCGGCAACGCGCGCATGGGCGTGTTCGCCACGCGGTCGCCGTTTCGCCCCAATCCCATCGGGCTGTCGTCCGTGACGCTTGAGAAAGTGCGGCTGCACACCCCGGAGGGGCCGGTGCTCGTCGTCGGCGGCGCGGATCTGATGGACGGAACGCCGATTTACGATATCAAGCCCTATCTGCCGTATGCCGACTGCCACCCGGAGGCGACGGGCGGCTTTGCGGAGGAGAAGCGGCATTACGCGCTGACGGTCGATTTTCCGGCGGCGCTGGAGGCGCAGATCGACCCGGCGCACCGGGCGGCGCTGCGCGGCGTGCTGGCGCACGACCCGAGACCCTCGTACCAGAGCGATCCCGAGCGCATGTACGGCGTGGCCTTCGCGGGGAAGAACGTCAAATTCACCGTCGAGGACGGCGTGCTGACGGTGCGGAAAATCGAGGAAATATAAAAGAACGCTCAAGCCTTTTTCAGCGAAGGCCTGAGCGTTTTTGTGTCGGCGCGTATGAAATCAGGAATTTTCGTCGTCCTTCAATAAATCCTTCAGCTTCTGATCCGGCGCGGAGGTCTCGTCCTCCGGCAGATGCAGGTCGATGTGGTCGCCGGGCTGCTCCAGCGCGACGATGCGCGTCTGCGGGGTTTCCCCGGTGACGGCAAAGCGCAGCGCGACGTCCGGCCGCCCCTGAAAGTGCATCGGGATGAAGACCTTGGGCTTGACGGTCATAATGAAATAGCCCGCGCCCGCGTCATACATGCTGCCCTGACGGGGATCGACCGGGAAAAACGCCACGTCGATCTTCTGCTTGGGAATCGGCGCGACGCAGTCATAGAACGCGCGCTCGGCGGATTCGATTTCCGTTACGGAGGATTCGTCCCGCCAGTGCCACAGGTTCAGGTCGCCCGCGTGGAACAGCGTGACGCCCGCAAAATCGACGCAGAACGAAACGCCCTCGTCCGTCGAGCCGTAGGCGTTCACGGTCAGCGCGCCGAACGTGCGCGCCTCGCCGGGGGACATGCGCACACCCTTGTAGGGCTGCGGAATGTCAAACCCGAGGATATAGGTCGCGTTTTCGCCGCACAGATCGTAGATCGCCGGGGAAAAGTGATCGTCATGGTGATGACTGACAAACACGTACAGCTTTTCAAACGCCGCGAGCGCCGCCTGATCGGGCAGAGCGCGCCGATCCGGGCCGGATTCGCTGGCGTCAAAGAGCAGGCCGGTGCCGCCGAGCGAAACGAGGAAGCCGCTTCCCCCTAAGTATTCAATCGCGATATCCTTCATATCGATGCGCTCCTTTCCGTATATTCGCTCCTTTCATTTTATCCATTTTTTTCCACTTGTCAATCTTTTTCACCGCTCTTTCTCCACTGATGCTCCATTAAAGCGGCAAAAACGGTTTGAAACGGGAATGACCGCACCACTTTTTGTCAAAATTCGTCATAAAGTGTCGGAAATCGTGCTTCGCGCGCTCCCCGCCGTGTCCGGCGCGGCGGATGAGAGCGTTTGAAAATTGTCAGGCAAATTGTGTTTTTCGCCATGTTGACCGCGCCGAGATTTGGCGCATTTAACGTTGACACATTTTGCCGGCCTCCGTATAATAACTCACAGTGTTAGCAAAAGGAGGGATTCTGTGACAGGTAACGCCGCGCTGACGGAGGAAATGACGCGCCTGCTGGATGAACACCCGCGGGAGGCGCGGGAAAACCGCTTCAGCGCAAGCCTGTGCGGCGAAATGGCCGTGATGCGGCTTTTGCATAACGGGACAAAGAAAAAAATGACGGCGGGCGAGCTGAGCAGCAGGCTGAGCATGACCACATCGCGCGTCGCCGCCGTGCTGGGCAGCCTTGAAAAGAAGGGGCTGCTCGAGCGCGAAAACGACGCGGTTGACCGCCGCCGCGTGCTCGTCTTCCTGACGCAGGCGGGCGAGGCGCTCTGCGAAAAGCGAAAAGCGCATTTTAAGAGCAAAATCGCGCTGCTGCTGTCCATGCTGGGCGACGACGCGCCCGAATTTGTGCGGCTGCTCGGGCGGATGTTTGAAATCACGTCGTCCGATGCGTTCAGGCAGGGCGAGTGCATTGAAGAAGATCAGGAGGGATTCAATGGCTGAAACAAAACCGACCGGCGCAAAAAAGCATATCACCGGCGCGCGCATTGCGCAGGAAATCAAACAGTATAAAAAGGACGCGCTGATTTCGCCGCTGTATACCGTGTGCTGCGTCATTCTCGAAATTCTGATTCCGTATCTCACCGCGTCCATCATCGACAAGGGCATCGCCGTGGGAAACATGGCGCACGTCGCGAAGATCGGCACGCTGATGGCGGTAATGGCGATTCTGGCGATGTTCTTCGGCGTTCGCGCGGGCGTGCACAGCGCGCGGGCGAGCACGGGGCTGGCGAGCAATCTGCGCGAATCCATGTTCGGGCGGATTCAGGAATATTCCTTCTCCAACATCGACAGGTTCTCCACCGCGGGGCTTGTCACGCGCCTGACCACCGACGTCACCAATATTCAGAACGCTTTTCAGATGATTCTGCAAATCTGCACCCGCGCGCCGGTGACGCTGATCGTCGCGCTGTTCATGGCGTTTTCCGTCAACGCGAAGCTTTCGCTCGTGTTTCTGGTCGCGATGGCGTTTCTGGGCGTGATGATTTTCGTGCTTATCCCCAAGGCGATGAAATATTTCAAGCTGATGTTCCGCAAGTACGACGCGGTGAACGGCGTGGTGCAGGAAAACGTCGGCGCGATCCGCGTGGTCAAGGCGTTTGTCCGCGAGGATTACGAGGATGAAAAATTCTCCGGCGCGGCGAACGCGCTGTTCAAAAATTCCATCTCCGCCGAGCGCATCATCTCGTTTTCCATGCCGATCATGCAGCTCACCGTCTACGCCTGCATTCTGTCCATCAGCTGGTTCGGCGCGAAGATGATCGTGGGGCAGACCGGCCTGACCACGGGCGAGCTGACCAGCCTGCTCTCCTACGTGATGAACATTCTGATGAGCCTGATGATGCTCTCCATGGTCTTCGTCATGGTCACGCAGTCCGCCGCGGCGGCGCAGCGCATCGAGGACCTTTTCCGGCACGCTTTCGCCGGAGAGGGCGCCGCCCTCGATCTCATTCACGATGAAAATATCCACACACTCGAGCGGCCACGAGAGGATCTCCGCGGAAAACGGCGAGGGGTTGAGCGCAACGGTCAGACCTTTTTCGTGCGCGGCGCGCAGCACATCCGGCATATGGGAGATCTCATTCTGCGTCAGGAGAACATCGCCCGTACCGTAGCCGTCAAGAAAGGCCGCGATATCGTCCGTGCCCACTGTTCCGTTTGCGCCAGGCTCGACGATAATGCAGTTTTGCCCATTGGCGTCGACTTGGATGATGGCGTGGCCCGTAGTGACGGAACGCGCACGGATACGCGCGGCATCTACCCTAGCTTCCGCACAGACCGCCACGAGCGCCTCCAATTCCGCCGCGCCGACGCAGCCGGCGAGCGCCGTTTCCGCACCGCCGCGGCTGAGTGCGATCGCCTGGTTGAGACCCTTCCCGCCCCAGGCGGTACGGTATTTTCGGCTGGAGACTGTTTCACCTGGACGGACGATGTGCTCAAGCTCATAGACCCTATCTATGTTGATCGAACCGATAACGAGAGCTCTTTTCATAATGTGCTTCCTTTCCTGCGCGCTCGTGCGCTTTCTCTTTTGATAAGCCGGGGTTCAAAGTATATGGACTGATGCGGCAGCTCCGGATTGGCGATCTCCTGCATGGCACGGCTGCATGCCTCATACCCGATGTCGTAGCCAGACTGACGGATTGTTGTGAGCGGCGTATCCAGCATTTCGCAAAAGCTGATGTCATCAAAACCCACGACGGAAATATCCTGTCCAACGGTAATGCCCCGCTCGCGAAACCGCCGGTAAAGCCCGATGGCGGTCATATCGTTTTCACAGAATACGGCGGTGAACCCTCCGGCAATCACGCTGTCCGCCAGCGCATACCCTCCGGTGGAAAGATAGTCGCCTTCTATGACCATGTCGCCGGTCACGGAGATCCCAGCCTCCTCCATGGCCCAACGGTAGCCGGATTCGCGCTCCTGCGAACTCATGAGCCAGCGCGGCCCGGTGATGCACGCGACGCGGCGATGTCCCAGCTCAATCAGATGCCTCGCGGCGAGATAGCCGCCTTTGCGGTTATTCAGCCGGATGGAGCTGTACGGCAGCGACGGTGACTGCCGGTCCACCTGGATCACCGGGCAGGACATGCCGGCAAACACATCGGGCGAACAATTGTAGGAAAGGGCAACGATCAGCGCAGACACGCCCGTTGCAGCCATGGAGCGGATCTGCTCAGCGTCACGGCTCGGCGACTCGCCGTTCGTTGCGAGGAGGACCTTGGCCTCCTGCTTATAGGCGCAGTCCGTCATCCCCTGCACGATGTCTGCGAAAAAGGCGTTGGACAGCTCCGGGACGATCAGCCCGAGAATGACCGGCTTCTGCCGGCTTTTTCGTTTTCCGCTCGGCAAATAGCCGACGCGCTCTGCCGCTTCAAAGATGCGCCGGCGGTTTTCCGGGGAAATGCGGTTTTCCCTGTGGTTCAGCACGAGTGACACGCTGCTGACGGACAGGCCCAACTCCTCTGCGATACTGCGAAGCGTCGGTTTTTCCTTCATATGGCCGCTTTACCACCCTTCCATTATAGACCTTTCGCTTTGATTATATCTGATGCGGCGAAAAAATCAAGGTAAAATTTTGATTTTTTATCACATTTTTTTCGGAGTTTTTACATGTTGCTGCTGCTGTTTATTGTTCGATAATCCAATTTTTCAATTTATGATCGACTTGAGATTGACCGATTCGTGAATAAATGATATAAAAATAAGCAGAAGGTCACAAACCCTTTATTTTGTGTTTATGATAAAAAGGTGATAAAATGTATAATGACGCTGTTTTAAATGGAGACCTGAATCGAGTTCTGGGAAACATGCGGCACACGGATCGGCTCTGCATCGCAGACTGTGGGCTTCCGATCCCAGATGGCGTGGAAGTGATCGACCTTTCGCTTAAAATGGGCGAGCCGTCGTTTCTCGCAGTACTGGATGTTGTGCTCGAGCACTTCGGCGTGGAAAAGATATTTCTGGCTTCGGAGACGGAGAACATGAACGGCGCGCTCTATGAACAGCTCCAAAAGCGTTTTTCTGCTACCCCCTGCGAGACGATGCCGCACGAGGATTTTAAAAAACTCTCCGCCACCTGCCGCGCCATCGTGCGGACCGGTGAGAACACCGCCTATGCCAACCTGATCCTGCAGTCATCCTGCATTTTCTGAAATTCGTACTTCGCCGAGCGATCGGTAAAGATAAATATGAATCATCTGGAGGAGAAGACATGAAAACAAAGAAATTCTTCGCCCTGCTTCTGGCTCTCGCCATGCTGCTGGCTCTTGCCGCGTGCGGAAACGCTTCTGCGGACACGAATGAGACCAACACCAATACCGGCGCGAAGCGGAAGCTGGTTGTCGCCAACTGGCAGTCCTACGCCACGGACTCCGACTATGGAGCGGCGCACTTCGCCGAGCTCTATGACTGCGAGGTAGAGCACTATTTCCTCAGCTCCATCCCCGAACTGCTCTCTGTGCTGGAGAACGGTGGCGTCGGTCAGATCGATGTGGTCTGCATAAACCCGCTTTATCTTCAGCAGTACCTGAACGCCGGTGTGCTCGACACGATTGACACTTCCGCGCTCGAGAATTACAATAACCTTCGCGAGGACTTCCGCACGATCGACGAAGTCAAGGACGAAAACGGCAATATCATCGGCGTCCCCTGGGTTTGGGGTACGACCTCTCTCTTCTACAACGCGGATGTTATCACCGACGAGATCACAAGCTGGTCCGCTCTCTGGAATCCCCAGTATGCCGGTAAGGTCGCCTTTGAAAACGAGTATGACGCCGCGATCCGTACGGCCGCCATGTACACCGGCGAGGATCCCCGCAATCCGGATACCGACACCGTGCGCACCGCTCTGACCGACCTCAAGAGCAATGTGAAGACCTACTGGACGAGCCATGACGACTTCGTCAAGGCCTACACCTCCGGTGAAGTTGTGATCGGCAACGTCTGGGGTTCTATTGCCACCGAGCTCAAAAACGAGGGCTTCAACATCCAGTACATCCATCCCGAAGAAGGAACGGTGGGCTGGTGTGATTACTGGTGCATCGTCCGTGACTCTGCCAACAAGGATCTCGCCATGAAATGGATTGACTACTGCACGGGCGAGTACTTCCAGAACAGCATGGCCACGGCCGGCGCGCAGGCTTATTCTCCCGTTAACACGGTCGTCACGGAGGCCCTCTCCGACGAAGCGCGTGCTTCGCTTTGGCTCTACCCCGAAGCGCCCGCAAATGTCAACCTGGCTCTTCCGCTGACCGACGAGCAGCTCACGGCGTGGACCTCCCTCTGGGATGAAGTCAAAGCCGCAAAATAAGTTTTTCCGTACGGGCCGGCCGGTCTCCTGGCCGACCCGTATACCTCTTTTGTAACTGGAAAGGAATCACGCCATGAAACCATCCAAGCCCCGTAGTGCCGCCCGGCATTTGATCTGGCCGTCCGCTGCCATACTGCTCGGCATGAGTTTTGTCCCGCTGTGCATGCTGGTATTTTTCAGCTTTGCCGACGGCAACGTATCCACGCTCAACGGTGTCGCGGGGTACACCGTGCGCAACATCGTGGAGGCCGTTACCTCTCTCACGGTGCAAGGCCTGATGCTGAAATCGTTCTGGATGGCTCTTCTCGTAACGGCCATCTGCATTGTAATCGCTTATCCTGCGGCATGGGCCATTGCCAAGATCGTTCCCGAAAAATACCGCAGCACGCTTATCATGGTGTCCATCGTTCCGGCGTTCACCTCGCAGCTTTTGCTGATCTATTCTATCATGACGCTCATGCAGACGAACGGTCTTGTCATGACGCCGCTGCTGAAGCTGGGCATTCTCCCGGCGGGAACTTCGCTCATGTATACGAACGGGTCGGTCATACTCATTCTCGTGTATGAGTATCTGCCATATATGATCCTTTCCCTGTATTCCTGCCTGGAAAAGATCGACAACAATGTTATTTCCGCCTCGCACTCTCTCGGCGCGAACCGCTTTCAGACCTTTATCAGCGTTGTTCTGCCGCAGAGCTTCTCGGGACTGATGACCGGCATTTTGATCGTTCTCATCCCCGTGGCTGGCAGCTTCGTTGAGCCGAACATCGCTGGCGGCCCTTACAGCATGATGATCGGAAGCCTGATCGACTCCCAGTTTACCACTTCCATGAACATGGGCTACGGCGCGGCGCTCTCGCTGTTCTTCCTTGTTGTCATGTCGCTGACGCTGGCCGCGATCCGTCTCGTCATGAACATTGCAGACAAGCGGATCGGAGGATAAAATAGCTATGAAACAAAATCCAAAACGCAGCGCTTCGGCGCGGCGGTTCAATACCGTTCTCATTGTTTGGCTGTGCCTTACGTTCTTTTTCCTTCTTTTCCCGATCCTAGGCATTGCCATCATGTCGTTCAACTCATCTAAATACGGCGCGCTTCCGTTTGATTTTACTACCAAGTGGTACGCTGAACTTTTTCGCTCGGCGGATCTGATCAGCGCCACGTGGTACTCGCTCTGGTTCAGCCTGCTTGTGAGTCTCTGCGCGGCGGTGCTCGGAATCATGGCATCTCTTGCGCTGCGGCGGATGTCACGCAAGTGGAACAGGGCGTTCCCGACGCTGATGAACGTCCCGGTCATCATTCCCTGGCTCGTGCAGGCGGTTGCGCTGCTGCTGCTCTTCAACTACCTCGGTATCGGCAAATCGTTTGCCAGTCTCTTCTTCGGGTGCCTCGTCGCGGTCATGCCGCACTCGTTCCTCATTACGTATTCGCGCATTATGACGATGGATAAATATCCAGAGGAAGCCAGCCGCACGCTCGGTGCGTCCCCTCTGCGGATCCTGTGGGAAGTAACACTTCCCATGATCTTCCCGGCGGTGCTCTCGGGCTTTCTCATGTCGTTTGTGCTGTGCTTCAACTGCTTTTCCATCCAGTATTACCTGGCGCCGTTCGGGACATATACGCTCCCGATGCTCATTTATACCAAGATCCGCGCCGGCTACAACCCGGACATCAACGCTATTGCCACGCTGCTTACCATCGCCATTGCGGTCGTGATCTTTATCATGAACCGTGTGGGCTTCGATGCCGGACAGCTTGTTGGGCAGGGACATAAGGAGAAATAACCATGTCTGAAATCACCATTCAGGGCATTTCCAAAACCTTTGGGGATACCCGCGTTCTGAACGATATTTCTTTCTGCGCGAAGGACGGCAATCTTCTTTCGCTGCTTGGTCCCTCCGGCTGCGGAAAAACAACGCTTCTGCGCATCATTGCCGGGCTGGAGTATGCCGACAGCGGTACGATCCATGTCGGCGAGCGCGATCTCACGCCCATTCCGGTAGAAAAACGCAACATCGGCGTTGTGTTCCAGAACTATGCGCTCATTCCGCATATGACCGTTTTCAACAACATCGCCTACGGCTTGAAGATCCGCAAGGTTCCCAAAGAGCAGATCCGGGAAAAGGTGGAGCAGTACATCCGTCTTGTCGGACTTACCGGTATGACCGACCGCAAGGTGACACAGCTCTCCGGCGGCCAGCAGCAGCGCGTAGCGCTGGCTCGAGCTCTGATCATCGAGCCGGACATCCTGCTGCTCGATGAGCCCCTTTCTGCTCTTGATCGAAAGATCCGCGCCGAGATGCAGTATGAGATCCGCCGGATCCAACAGCAGGTTGGCATTACAACGATTTTCGTTACCCACGACCAGGAAGAGGCCATGACGATGTCCGACGAAATCCTGCTCATGCGCAACGGCGGCATCGAACAGCTCTCTACGCCGGAGAACATTTATAACCATCCGGTGTCGCTCTATGCCTCTGACTTTCTCGGCAAGGCCAACACGCTCATCGGCACACTGCATCAGGCCCCTGACGGCTGGACGGTCTTCGGTGACGGCTGGAAATTCCCCGTTGAGCCGCAGAACGGCTTTGCCGACGGGGAGGAGGTCTGCCTGGCGATCCGGGGCGAACAGACCCGCATTCTCGATGCCGCGGCGGACGGTGCGACGGCGGCGGAGATCACCGATATCGTGTTTACCGGCGAAATCTGCCGCATTACCGCCTGCGCGGGCGGGGCGACGCTTTCTCTTGCGTGCATCAACGTGCAGGCGGAGCACTACCGCCCCGGTCAGACGGTCTACGTTCTCGCCGACCGATCCAAAACGCATTACTTCAAAAAATAACTTTGCCGGAGGATATGTATTATGATAACGCCGGAACGCGGCTGGAACACCTGGCACCCCGTTTCCTGCTC
>OGRD01001338.1_pt1 | contig 9939 bp, 8 predicted proteins | sample 1553441 | NCBI WGS metagenome assembly OGRD01 (sample SAMEA2580106, study PRJEB22360) | human gut metagenome | biome: human gut; feature: human-associated habitat; material: faeces | place: Denmark | collected 2008/2010
GAAACGACAAACGAAACTTCGGCGCTTGTATGCTCTCCCGAAAAGACCTTTATCGCACTGTTTGCAAGCGAACCGCCGAAGAATATCAGAAGTCCCGACATCAGGGCGTTTGAGAAAGATATGACTTTGCTCATTATTGCAAAATACATGATTGACAGCCCCGTGGCGAGTGCGGAGACGGGGGAAACTCCCTTGTAAATGCCCACGGCGGTTAGCGCAATGCCGAGGAAGAATCCGAAAAAAGAGACGGGCGTTTTCAGAATGTTGAAAAAACCGCGTATTCCCGTTCCGTATTTATATGCCGCGGAGTGAGCCGCATTGAACGCGCGGCGTCGCGCTCTCCGCAAATCTTTTAATGTATTCATGATTTCCTTTCCTAAATAAAAGCATTTACATTATTTTACCATATTTACATTGAATTTGCAACCGTAAATTCTTAAAATAATATGTGTTCCGTGCTTCGGGCTTGATTTTTGGAGAAAATAGTGGTATAATGTCAAAAACGAAACACATATTCAGAAGCGATATTTCCGCATTTTTCGGAATTTTTGCTTTTTTCTTTATCCGTGATGAAAAGCACGGAATTTGTTTGGCTCTCTTTTTTGAGCGCCGCTCGGAGAAATATTTATATGCCGGAAACAGAATCTCGACTTATAAAAAGAAGAAAATTCAGAAACCGCAGCAGATGGTTTGTTTTTATCATTGCTGCGGTCACCGTGCTTTTTACGGTTTATCCCACTCTCGGCGGGCAGGTCGTTTCAAACGGAACGGAAATGCGATATTCTCTGCTCCGAATAGAAAGCATCTGCGAGGGGTGGTCGAACGGTTATTTTCCCGTTCGCGTAAACCCGCTGTTCTTTGACAACTACGGTTACGGCGCGTCGCTGACGTCTCCCGACCTGTTTTTGTGGATTCCCGCCTTTCTGCGCCGCCTCGGTCTCGGACTTACCGACGCATACAATCTCTTTATCTGCCTTTGCGTCACGCTCTGTTGGTGCGCAACGTACAAGGCTGGCAAAGATATAACAAAAAGCCGTTACGGCGGTCTTATCGCCGCGGCAACAGTAGTTCTTTCGCAGTATTACGCGAATACGCTTTTCTATCGCGCATCTTATGAAGATTATCTTTCGTTTATCTTCGTTCCCGTTGCGGTTCTCGGTCTTTACGATATTTTTTATCGCGAATACAAAAAACCGTGGATATACTTTTTCGGTATGCTCGGGCTTTGCTGTTCAAGCGTGCGTCTGTTCGCTATGATGTTTATTCTGAGCGTTGCGCTGTTCTGCGTTTACGCTTCCGTTTTCAGAAAGAAACCGAAATTTTTGCTTGTGCTGCTGCTTTCGTTTGTTCTGATAGCGGCTTTGACCTGCTCTTTCTGGCTGCCGTATCTTGAACAACTCCAATATATCGACTTCACCGAAAAAGTCGATATCAACTGGGAAAATTCGAGTGTAGGTATAAACCGCCTTATCTCGAACACGCAAGCCGTTTCGGACGGCACGGTGATGTCCGCCTCTTTCGGTGCGGTTTTGATTCTGCTGACGTTGCTCCGTTTCTTTGTCCGCAAAAAAGACGATACGGCAAAGATTCTCCCGCTTGCGGACAGGCTGCTTTTCCTCGGCTGTTTTTGTCTGTTCCTTTCGTCGTCGCTTTTCCCGATAAAATTCTGGTGGATACTCAAATTCATCGGCTATCCGGCAAGATTTTATATTTTTGCCGTCATATTCTTCGCGATAGCGATTGCGATAGTCATGCACATCGGTCTTAAAGGCAAACTGTTGCGCTCCGTTGCGCTGTATTCGCTTATAGCGGTCTCTATTCTTGTCGGACTCGCGGAAGCGGACGCCCGCAACGTTTCGTATATTTCTTTCAGCAACGGTTATTACAAAAACGACCCGAACAGAACGTATTCTATAAGTTCGACGTCCCTTATCCCCGCCAACACGAAGCATAACGAACTTTATAAAGGCAATTCGGTGTTCTTTGACGACGGCTCCGAGCGGTATATAACCGCGCGTGACGGCACAAGCATAGAGTTTGACGTTGAAGGCTCCGAAAAATACGCCGACCTGCCGCTTCTTTATTATTACGGATATACCGCCGAACTTCTTGACGCGGACGGTAATCTGACCCCCGTTAAGTTGGACGGCGAGGGTGAAAACAAAGTTTGCCGCGTATACCTTTCCAAAGTGGGCAAGGGAACTGTCCGCGTATGGTACAGACCCACGTCTTTGCAAAACCTTTCACTCGGTATAACCGTGGGTTCGCTGGTTGCCTGCGCAGGCGTTTTCGGCATCTATTACAGCCGTAAAAAACAACGTGGCGTGGCGGACGAACAAACTGTCTGACAAAGGAGGAAAAACGATGAAACACGGTATCGGCGCGGTTTTCGCAAACGCTTTTTACAGATTGCGCGCGGAACTGACACGCCTTGTCAACAACAAAAGATCCCGATTTGTCGCGGTCAACGCCGTTTTTGCGTTCGTCGTTCTCTGCGTCGGTCTCTATTTTGAAAAGTGCTTCGGCTCCGATGTTTCGGGGGCGTTTATAAGCGTCAACCTGCTTTTGCTTGCATATATAACGTATTATCGTTGGCGCGGACTTCACAGCGGCGGCGTGCAGCTGACGTTTCTGCTGCTGTTCGTGGTATTCAATATGACCGTCTGCTGCGAACTTATTTCCAATGACTCGGTATCGTTTATCGATTCCCCGAAGTTCTTCCTTAACCTGCTTCTTTATGCGTCGCTTTATTATGCCGTGTTCTTTATTTCGAACTCGGCATTGCTCACGCTTATCATTCCCGGTCTTTTTTGGGCGATTCTTGCCAGCGTCAACTATTTTTTGAACGACGTTCGCGGCAGACCGCTTTTCCTTTCTGACCTGTTTTCGATAGGCACGGCGATGAACGTTGCCGATGAATACGCGTTTACATTCTCCGCCAAATTCCTGATAATTTGGTTCTTTATGATATTCCTGTCCATGCACGTCATATATATGCTTCACGAATTCGGCAAGCAGAACATGAAAGTCCGTTTCCGTTTCCGTGCGATAGGCGTTATTGCGATAGTTGCCGTTTTCTTTATCGTTCCGAGCGACTCCATTCTGAAAATGGCGGGCGTTGAACCGTATTTCTGGACGCATAAGAAAAACGGCTTCCCGCTGAACTTCCTTATGGACTTGAAATATTCTTCAATGTCCGAGGCGGAGGGATACAGCCCCGAAAAGATAGGGAATTATTACGTCGATTACAATACAAACGTGATATACGACGACGGCACGTTGCAGACCGAGGAAAAAGACGTTCCGAAATTCGAGACCGATCTTGTTCCCGATGAAAGCCAAGACCCCGAAAACCCGACGGAAAACGACGTTCCCGCACCGACCGACAAGGACAGCGAAAACGGGGAACAAAACGGAGAAAATTCCGTTACGGAAAAGTCTCTTGAAGAAACAAAGCGCCCGAACGTTATCGTTATAATGAATGAAACGTTTTCGGATATGCGAGTGGTCGGCAGTTTTGATACAAACAAAGAGGTCATGCCGTTTATAGACAGCCTTTCGCAGTTGGAAAATACGATAACGGGTTATTCGTATGTTTCGGTGTTCGGCGGCGGCACAGCGGACTCCGAATATGAGTTCCTGCTCGGCGACAGTATGTATATTTACGCGCAGGGCGCGATTCCGTATCAACTTAACTTCAAAAACTCAACTTACATTTCGGGATTGGTCGAATCGTTCAACGCTCTCGGGTACAAAACGGTGTCTCTGCACCCGTATCTTTCTTCCGGTTGGAACAGACCCAATGTCTATTCCGCGATGAGGTTTGACGAACAGCATTACGACGAACTTTTCAAGAATGAAGATACCAAATATCTGCGCAACTATATCTCGGACGAAAGCGATTACGAAAAACTCATAGAACTTTATGAGCAAAAAGATGAGGACGAACCGTTCTTTATCTTCAACGTAACCATGCAGAACCACGGCGGTTACGGCGCACAGTTCGACAATTTCGATCAGCAGATAACGCTGACCGACTATCCCGGAAAATACCCGAAAGCGGAACAGTATCTTTCGCTTATGCACGAGTCGGACAAGGCCGTGCAGAAACTTATAGAGTATTTCAGCAATGTAGATGAGCCGACGGTAATTCTCTTTTACGGCGACCATCAGGGCACGATAGAAGATGAGTTTTATGACATTATCCGAGGCAAATCGTCTTCCGACCTCTCTGCGGAAGAAATGCAGAGCAAGTATATAACCAAGTTCTTTATCTGGTCGAATTACGAACTTGACACGTCGTGGCTCGGAGAAAATGAGGACAAACACAACCTGCACACGAGCGTCAATTACCTTTCTTCCATTCTGTTCAAGTCTGCGGGTATTCCTACAAGCGCATATCAGAACTTCCTTTTCGAAATGCGCAAGACGTTCCCGATAATAACGGCATTCGGAATAAGGGACAAGAACGGCGAATATTACGCTGTCGGAAACAAATCCGATGAAATATATACCGCGCTCCGTCCCTACGAAATGATGATTTACAATCACGTTTACGATAAAAAGAACGTATACCTCGACTTCTTCTGCCTGCGCCGAAAACCCGCAAGCACCAAAAAGATAATTCAGATAAACTGAATATTTTCGGATATGAAAAACGCCGCGAAACGGAAAACGCTTCGCGGCGATATTTTTCTGTTTTCACTTATCCGAAACAGAGTAGTATATCGACAAAATCATTATCGGGAATGCCGTGATAAAAGTCATTACAAATCCCGATATAAATCCGTATTGCTTTTCGCAAAGTCCGCAGACCGCGCGCACGGGCTTTCCTCCGTCCGTCGCGCCCGTTTTTGTCAGACGCTTAAAGTCTCCCGTGTAAAGCGAGGAAAACGTGCTGAGCACTACCAGTATGAACACCGCCGCAAATATAAAGCGTCGGGCAGGGGACTGTCCCGCGAGCGTCAGGCAAGACAGCAAGATGCATACCGCAATGCATACCGCCATTCCGATAATCGCGGGCACGGTCAGCAGAAGTCTGCCGTTTTTGATTTTTGTCATTTTATGCTTCCTCCGTTTTCGGCACGGAAATTTTTACAGGTCGTCGGCGTCCTGCGCGGGTTGTCCTCCGTCTTTGGGGTTGCCCGTCCAACTTCCGAGAACGTCCGTGCTGTTTTCGCGTTGGGACGTCTGTCTGAACGCTTCTATTACCTCTTCGGTCTTGTTTTCCGCCGTAAGGCGTTTGTTTTTCTTTTTCGGCATAGTTGTCACCTCTGTGATATTATGCCGTTTTTTTATTTCAATATCCGCAGAACGAGGTCAAAACAGCGGTTTGCCGCCGTAAGCCTTATTTCTTCCCGTGACCCGCGCAGGCGCAATTCCTCGACTTTTTCGCCGAACGGGGAACTGACGGCGACAAAAACAAGTCCGACGTCTTTTCCGCTCGGTCCCGCATATCCCGTCAATGCCGCTCCGACTTCCGCCGCCGCAAACTTTTTTGCTCCGCGCGCCATTTCAAGCGCACATTCCGCGCTGACTTCCGTATGTTTTTCTATCGTTTCCGCTTTTACGCCGAGTTTCTCGATCTTGATTCTGTTTGAGTATGACACCACGGAAGCTTCAATCACTTCGGACGCTCCTGCAAGGTCGGTCAACGCTTTCGCGCAAAGTCCGCCCGTGCAGGATTCCGCAAACGTGATATGCAGTTTTTTCTCTTTCAGAACTTCAAAACATTCCGAAAGGCTCGGTATGTTTTCCATCAGTAAACGAACTCCGTTCTGTCATAGGTGACTTCGGAAAGCAACTTTTCGATATCGAGTTTTTTCTCTTCTTCAAGAACTTCCGCCAGCGTCGGTTTTGTTTGCGGGTGACGCGGCGTGAAGACCGTGCAGCAGTCCTCGTAAGGCTCAATCGAGGTTTCGTAAGTGCCAATTTTGAACGCTATGTCAACTATGTCCTGCTTATCCATGCCGATACACGGACGAAATACGGGCATATCCGCCGCCGCTTCCGTAACGGTTATCGCTTGAAGCGTCTGGCTTGCGACCTGTCCCAGGCTTTCGCCGGTTATGATTGCGCCCGCTTTCGCCTTTTTTGCGATGTCGCAGGCAATGCGAAGCATGAACCGACGCATTATCAGCGTGAACAGGTCTTCTTTGCACTCTCTGCGAATATGTTCCTGAATATCCGTGAACTGAACCACGAAAACCGTCATTTTGCCGCTGTAACGGCTGACAAGACGCGCAAGTTTTTCCACTTTTTGGCGCGCTCTTTCCGATGTGTACGGAGGGCTTTCGAAATGCACCGCGCTTATCTTCATTCCGCGCCGCGCCATCATATATCCCGCAACGGGGCTGTCAAGCCCTCCCGAGAGCATGAGAAGCCCGTGACCGCCTATGCCGCACGGAAGCCCTCCCGCGCCCCGCTTTGCGTCGGTGTGAACAAAAATATGATGCTCACGAACCTCCGCGTAAACCGTAACTTCCGGCTCTTTCATTTTTACTTCCAGATGAGGAAAAACCGAAAGCAGCTTGCCGCCGAGCTCCGCGCCTATTGCGGGCGATTTTTTCGGATACGATTTGTCCGCTCTTTTCGCCACGACTTTGAAAGACTTTGCAAACATCAGCGCGGGACGCAGATATTCCGCCGCCTGCGAAAGCATTGTGCCAAAGTCGTAGTCGCAGACCGCCGCGCGTGTGACGCTGACCGCGCCGAAAACGCGGCAAAGTCTGTCTTCCGCTTCGTCCATATCGACGTTTTCATCTTCAAAATCGACGAATACGGTCGATTGTTTTGCAAAAATATGCGCTTTGCCCAATGTTTCGACCGCATTGCGGACATTGCGGAGAAGCAAGTCTTCGAATTTGTATCTGTTGGCGCCTTTAAGCACCATTTCGCCCTGTTTGAGAAGAATAATTTCTTTCATTTGTCTTCCTTTATCTTACGCGCTCGCCGAGCGGGGTGTCTTCCGCAAGGAATACGACACGGACGGTCTCTTCGCCCGACGCAAGTATCATACCCTGCGATTCCACACCGCAGAGTTTTGCCGGTTTAAGGTTTGCAACAACGATTATCTTTTTGCCTACAATGTCTTCGGGCTTATACCATTTTGCTATGCCCGAAACGACCTGTCTTTGCTCGTAGCCGAGGTCTATCTGCAATTTGAGCAGTTTTTTTGCTTTCGGCACGGGTTCACACGCAACGACCTGCGCTGTACGGAGTTCAATGCCCATGAAGTCGTCTATGCCTATTTCCGCAACGCCCTCCGGTTTTTCGGGCTTTTGTGCCGCTTTTACAGCCGCTTCATGTTCCGCTTTCAGTTCTTCGAGTTTCTTTTCCGCGTCGATTCTTCCGAACAGCATTTCGCTTTCGCCGAGAACCGTTCCCGCCGCGTAAACACCGAAGTTTTCGACCGTCGAAAGGTCTCCCGCCTCCGTGTTCAACTGCTTGAATATCGAAGCCGCGGTCGAAGGCATAAACGGTGTGAGAAGCACCGCGCCCACGCGTATGGTTTCAAGCAGATTGTAAAGCACCGTTCCGAGAACTTCTTTTTTGCTTTCGTCTTTTGCAAGCACCCATGGAGCGGTCTCGTCAATGTATTTGTTTGCTCTTCTGAGCATCGCGAATACTGCGTCTTCTGCGTCCGCGATATGCAGGTCGTCCATTTTTGCCTTATAGGTCTCAACGGTCTGTCTTACCGTTTCGATAAGCGACGCATCAAATTCCGTGCTCTGCGCGGGAGCGGGAACTGTGCCGCCGAAATACTTTTTGGTCATTGCCAGCGTGCGGCTTACAAGGTTGCCGAGATTGTTTGCCAAGTCGGAATTGTATCTTTCGATAATGGTTTCGTAAGTTATGGAACCGTCTGCCGCAAACGGGGTCTCGGAAAGAACATAGTGTCTTACCGCGTCAACGCCGAACGCATGAACAAGGTCGTCAGCATATATAACGTTGCCCTTTGATTTGGACATCTTGTCCTCCCCGAACAGGAGCCACGGGTGTCCGAACACTTTTTTCGGGAGCGGCAAGTCGAGCGCCATAAGGAAGATGGGCCAGTAAATTGTATGGAATCGGAGAATGTCCTTGCCGATGACGTGCAAGTCCGCGGGCCAGTATTTGCCGAAGTTTTCACCCTGTTTGTCAACATCGTAACCCAGCGCCGTGATATAGTTCGTCAGCGCGTCAAGCCAAACGTAAATAACGTGCTTTTCGTCAAACGGAACGGGAATGCCCCATTTGAAAGACGTTCTCGAAACGCAGAGATCCTGAAGCCCCGGTTTGAGGAAGTTGTTTATCATTTCCTTTTTACGGAGTTCGGGACTGATGAAGTCGGGGTGGTCTTCGATGTACTTCATAAGTCTGTCCGCATATTTGGACATTTTGAAGAAGTAAGCTTCCTCTTTCATCTTTTTGACGGGTCTGCCGCAGTCGGGGCACTTGCCGTCAACTATCTGCGTTTCCGTGAAAAACGATTCGCACGGCTCGCAGTACCAGCCCTCGTATTCCGATTTGTATATGTCGCCCTGCTCGTAGAATTTTTTGAAGATATTCTGAACGGCTTTTTCGTGATAGTCGTCGGTCGTTCTGATAAAGTAATCGTAACTTGTTCCGACAAGATCCCAGATTCCCTTTATCTGCTCCGCAACGCCGTCCACGAACGCTTTCGGAGAAAGTCCCGCGTCATGGGCTTTGTTTTCTATCTTCTGACCGTGCTCGTCAGTTCCCGTGCAGAAGAAAACGTCAAAGCCCGCAAGTCGTTTGTATCGCGCGATGGCGTCGGTCAGGATTATTTCGTAAGTGTTTCCTATATGCGGTTTGCCCGAAGCGTAGGCGATAGCCGTTGTTATATAGTACGGTTTCTTTTCAGCCATTTTATATCAACTCCTTGTTATCTCTGCGAATAAATTATCAGGCACGGTACGCCGTCTATTTCAACTTCTTTTTCAAACAGCGCCGTCTGCTGTGCTATAAGCGATTCGAGTTCGAGCCTGTTCTGCATGTGAAGCGTGCCGTAATATTCTTTCGGTATGACCGCAACCGCTTCAAATTTGCAGTCAAGGCAATCGAAAACTTTACTTATTGCCGTTCTGCCGTTTTCAACTTCCGTTCCGTCGCCGGCAAGCGCCTTGTACTGCTCGCCGTAGAGCATATAAACGCCCTTTATCAGATCTCCGTCCGTAACTACGGTTATATAAAGCGCGCGGTTTTCGTCTCCGCCGCTCTTGTAGCACTCCTCGTCTTCGTCATAAGTGAAAAACGGAGTTATCGGCTCGGGGAGAACCAACGTTTCGCCGCCGTCGGAAATTCTGTTGAGAATGATAACGTCGCCGTCGCCGCCTCCCACCGCCATGGTCGGATAATCCTCCGCGTCGGGGTCAAACGTCATTTTGAGTTTTTTCGCTCTCGTTGCCGCGTCCTCTTCGCGTACGGTTCCCGCAAAAACATCCTGAATATAGTCGAAAGCCGCTTCGTTTACATCCGCGCAGCCTCTGCCTATCTCCTTGTAAAACTCAAGAATTTTCGTTCCGGGAATGCAGCCGAGATTTATCGCCGCCTTGATTACATATTTATATTCTCCTTTTAACTTTTCTTTATTATCTTTCCGAGCGCGTCTTTCAACGTGTCTGCGGTCTTGTTTATTTCTTCTTCCGTCGTGAACTGCGAAAACGAAAAGCGCAATGCGTTTTTTTGATATTTTTCAAGCCTGAGCGCTTTGAAAACGTGACTTCCGTGTTTTGACGAACACGCCGAACCCGTTGAAACGTATATGCCCTCGTTTGAAAGATAATGAAGCAGGTTTTCCGCCATATACCCCTCGAACACGGCATTCAGAATATACGGGCTTCCGTTTTCGGGACTTATGACAAGCCCGCCGAGCACCTCGACTTTTTCTTTCAGCAGAGAAAATATTTTTGAGACCTTTTCTCTGTTCGCTTTTAC
>OGRD01001345.1_pt1 | contig 9892 bp, 10 predicted proteins | sample 1553441 | NCBI WGS metagenome assembly OGRD01 (sample SAMEA2580106, study PRJEB22360) | human gut metagenome | biome: human gut; feature: human-associated habitat; material: faeces | place: Denmark | collected 2008/2010
AACGAGCTTTATTAGTAGCGATATTGCTTAACTGCGCACAAAGATTCTTTCCAATAAAACCTTTAGCGCCTGTTATAAGTATATTCATTCTTCAAACAATTACAAATTGTTATTACTCATAATGTATATATTCCTTCTATAAGAACACCTCACAAAAAATTACTATTATTTTTTGTCATTGTCATACCATTAAGTCCATATTCCGTAATTTCAGACTCAGAAATTCTCTGCAACCGTTAATAATTCCAATAAAATTTGCCAAAACAGTCCAAACCGACTACTCACCATACTAATTATGCTATAGCATAAAGCGATTATCTCTACCAAAAATCCGATATTCTCATATCCATATCGCAAAACCATTAATGCAAGACTCTAAAGAGTCATGTCTTTCACATATCCTTATAGACAATAACTTGAAAGGGCTTGGAGATTATCTTAATACCACCTATAGTACTTACAAATACTCTCTCTAGAAAATACCCCCAACATAGTTTGTAGACATTTCCTGCAGACTCCATCATTCAGTCTGTAGTTTATAATCAATTCTAAGATAATCTCAAAGTCATACAATAAAAATACCTTCCTATATATGCACTTTCCAACAATTACTCATCAGATGTGTTGAATATTTTAATGAATAAATTTTATTTTATCTCCTCAAACGGATACTGATTCTCCTCAAAATCCTTCAACTCCTCCACAATCTTCGTCTGTTCCAAAGTCAGCTCTCCCTTATTCCAAGTGTTAATAATTTCATGAGCCTCCTTCGCTAAACTCTCATCATAAAATTCACCATAACAATACGTCAATAGCCTAACCTTTAACAACGAAGGAGGAAGTTTTGGAAGCACCTCCCAGCTACGATCCAACACATTCTGAACATATTCCTGCTTACTACCATTATCATAAATAGTAGCAGCAAAAGCCCCCAACAAGCCAAGACAAAGTTCAGCCTCCTCCTCAACCGTAGTTCCACGAGTATTATAAAGTTCAATAGCTCGTTCGTAGACATCACGATTCAAACGTGCAAATTGGTCCGCATAAATGGGACTTCCATCTAGCCCATAGGTTAGAAGATGATGGGCTAAAGAAAATAATGATGAAGAATTAGAATCCATATTATAAATTGTTTTATTCCAAAAAGAGAATTTCCTTTGACGAATTCAAGATGATAATAGTATTATTAACCAATAGCTACTATCAATGATAATATCAATCAACAACTACCGGTTCAACAAGCGAAGGGGGTATAAAAGTAGTAGCAATAGCCATGACGCCTTCAATATTAACGACCACGCGGCGATCATGCCTGATACGAACAAACTCGCCAATAACACCTTTGAAGACACCATCTGTGATACGAACTTTCTGACCTTTCACCAAGTTCAATTCAGTTGACTCAATATAAAGAACTGCTTCGTCGTAACTACCCGCCACGAGAATAAAGCTACGCATCTGCGCATCAGGAATAACGACCGGACGACAATATTCACGATTCATAATGAAACGTATAGGCATTTTTCCCTCGAGTTCATCCTTCAAAGCGTCTATACGCTTACGAGTAGAATGAATAAAGACAAGATTATGAATGGCAGGAACCAACTTACGTACACGCTTACCACCTTTCATTACTATTCCGTAACGCATAGGGATAAAACTCTCTATGTTTTCCTCGTCCAAAATAGCTTTCAAAGCCAATTCACGACTGTAGGAAACACGAACAGCAAACCAGTGGAGTAATTGAGAGTTAGGAGTAGAAAGTTGAGAGTCAGTACTTTCGTTCATGAAATTTTCGCGAAGTTAGTTCGCGTCAGGATATTTTTTAGGGACACCGGAGTAGTGAAATACCTACCGGTCAAATTATGTAATGCGATTATTTTAAGTAGCTTAACTTGCATTCATTTTATTCCAAAGCTTCCTACCGTCACGGAAAAAAAGTCTATGAAACAATTATATGGAACTTTTTATATATAAAAAGCTATAAACGAATAGATTAGAGAGAAAAATCGTTTTTTAATCGTTCGTTTAATGGTGCAAAGATAAAAGGTATTTTTGGAATGTGCAAGATGTTTAATAAAAATAATCTCGCAAACACTTTCCTATTTATGTAAACATCTAATATACAAACTATTATTCTCAAAATAAATGTCATTAATATCTATTCGGATTATTATCCTGACAGCTACTATTCTTTCGTAAATATTTACACATATTAAACGAACGATTTTTGAGCACTCAAAAAACAAGAACCTATCCTCCTATATACCAACCTATTAAGCTACATAGAGAAAAGTTTCAAAGTAACATTAATCCCGATATTCTTGCCCACTCTTCTTTTTACACTTACCTTCGCAACTTACAACATATTTTTCCATCACTAATTCTAACATTAAAAAACATCTGAAATATGGAAAAGAATAAAGTAAATACAGCAGCAAAAAAAAACTGCAAAAAAGAACAAGAATAATAGTAAGAAACCAATAAAACAAGGTATTAAGGCAAAAAGAGGGCCCAAACCCGGGGCTACGATTACAAGAATAATCGACCGTCGGGACATTATAGAAAAAGCATTTTTAGAGCTCTACATGATAAATTGTCTGGACGCGTCTCCAGAAAACGGATTGGCAACGCTTGCACGTTTTTTATACAGAAGAGAAAAGTTTCAGCAAAAGAACGGTAAACGAATATCAGCCAACACAATAAGGCAAGATTTGATTGAATTACTTAAAGAGTCTAAGTACACAAATCCGAGAAATAGAAAGAGAAAATAACAACAAAAAACAAGTATGAATTAGTGTTGAACAACATGTTGTAAAAGGACTTAATTTTGCTCCCGCTTTGGCAAAGATTAAGCCCTGCAGATGAGAAGATGCCGCTTTATCCAAAAGTGACATCTTCTTTTTTTGCCCGACACAAACACCTACTAAAGAATTAAACATGAAATAATTAAAAAAAATGAAATGCAATGGAAAATGTTTTCAAAATGTCACTATTCATGCCCCCTATCTCACCGATTAAGGACAAAACAACCGGAAGAACTGTAAAGAGCGCCACACTTACTCCGCTACGGACAATAAATCTGGAAGAAATATATAAACTGATAACCTCCAACGAGAAACTCACTGCATTGACTCTTGAAGTGCGAAACGCCGCGCTGCAAGGTGACGAAGACACCAGCCGTCTCCTGAAGCAGCAAACACTGCCCTACGTGACCCCTTGCGGAATCTTCACCCGTCGCCGAAGCGACTGCCTGGAAGAGCTGTCCGGACTGGTAGTAGTAGACATCGATCATCTCGAATCCACCGAAGAAGCCGAAATCCTGCGACAAGAATTATTCGATGACCCTTATCTGTGTCCCGCACTGGCATTCATCAGTCCCAGTGGACTGGGCGTGAAAGCCTTCATTCCTCATGCCTCGGAACAAAACGCCACAGATGGAATCCGCTGGGCCATGAACTATGTACACTGCATGTACGACAGCAACCACCGCCAACCCGGAAAAGGAGTGGATACATCGGGAAAAGACCTCGTACGCTCCTGCTTCCTCTGCCATGACGAAGGGGCGCTTTTGAGAACTAAAAAATAAACATCGAAAATTAAAATCACGAATCAACATCCCAAATTATAATTCAAAATACTTAAAGCCAATGGAACAATTATCTGCATTGCACCGCCTGACCGAAGCCGTCAGAAATGCAGGAGCCGACATCGCTCCCACTTATCAAGAGTACATACAACTGGCATTTGCCATCACCACCGACTGTGGCGAAGCGGGCCGCCAAGATTTCCTGACCTTGTGCAGTTTCTCACCAAAGTACGATCCACGAGCAGCCGACAAACTATTCAGCAATGCACTGAAAAACGGACACAACAACGTACACATAGGTACCGCCTTCCATCTGGCCGAAGTTTGCGGCATAAAAGTCCAATCCGAAATTCCGCACGGATGGGGTACACTTGGTACACAAGGTTCGCACTCCTCTTCTGCCTCACACACACGCACACGTGAAGAAGATGTATCCGCACATGAGGAAGAAAACCTACTGGACAGCAACCCTCTCTCTCCCCTGCCCACTTTCGACGAGCACACTCATTGGCCTTATCCCTTGGAACGCATCGTTAGCTACGGCACCTCCCGTGCCCAATGCGACGTACTGCTACTGGGAACTGTCACCGTACTGGGTGCCAGCATGGGGCGGCACGTGCGATGTGCCTACGGAGGAAAAATGATCTCGCCCTGTCTACAGACTTTCATCACAGCACTGCCCGCATCAGGCAAAGGCGTGCTCTCGCTGGTACGCCTGCTGGTAGAACCCCTCCACGATGAAATCCGCAAACAGGTGGCCGAAAGTATGGCATCTTATCGCCGCGAAAAAGCAAAGTACGAGACACTGGGCAAAGAACGTGCAAAGACCGAGCCTCCCGTAATCCCGCCCAACAAGATGTTCCTCATCTCCGGCAACAACACCGGAACGGGTATCCTGCAGAACCTGATGGATTCTGACGGCACCGGCCTGATATGCGAAAATGAGGCCGACACCATCTCCACCGCCATAGGATCGGAGTACGGCCACTGGAGCGACACCATGCGCAAGGCCTTCGACCACGACGGCCTTTCCTACAACCGCCGCACCGACCGGGAATACCGCGAAGTGAAAAAGAGCTATCTCGCCGTACTTCTTTCCGGCACCCCAGCACAAGTGAAGCCCCTGATACCCAGTGCCGAAAACGGACTCTTTTCCCGGCAAGTATTCTACTACATGCCCGCCATACACTACTGGCAGAACCAGTTCGACCGCAACGACAACAATCTCGAAGAGATATTCACTGCACTGGGCATGGAATGGAAAGAAAAGCAGAAGGCCATCGTCATGAACGGACTTTTCACCCTGCGCCTCACCGACGGGCAGAAAGAGGAATTCAACCGTTTATTCTCCAGTCTATTCGTACGTTCCGGACTGACCAACGGTGACGAAATGTCGAGCAGCGTGGCGCGTCTGGCCATCAATATCTGCCGCATCATGGAAGTGGTGGCCATGCTCCGCGCATTGGAGCATGAAGAGATAGCCGATTCACCCAATGTATCGCCCGACCCGAACACCGCTCCGGACAATCTGAAGGATCACATCGTCAGCTTATGGAACCTCATCATCACTCCCGACGATTTCCATGCCGTGCTGTCCCTGGCCGAAAGCCTCTACCGCCACACCACCCATATCCTCTCCTTCCTACCTGCTACCGAAGTCACCAGTCGGGGCAATGCTGACCGGGATGCACTGGTGCAATGCATGGAAAAGAAATTTACACGGGCCGAATTCATAAAAAAAGCTGAAGAGATAGGCATTAAACCCGGAACAGCCTCTACCTGGCTCAAGCGCTTGCAGAAGCACGGTCTGGTGGAGAGTGTGGATGGAAACGGAACTTATCAAAAGCCCTAACCATAAATACGCACGTGTGTGCGAAACAAACGGAAACAGTGAACCTCTGTACCAAGTGTACCAACCTCAACTTTACGCCGCCCAACCTCAACTTTAAGGTTCGCCAAGTGCAGCCGCTATCAGGCTCACCTGGGCGGACGTATAGGTGCGGGAGTGAGAGGACGTCCCCACAGCGGCCAAGTCATCACACAGGCCGGGATAAAGTTCAATCCAATGCTTCAACTTGCGGTAAGCGGATTCGGGACAAAGATTGGGACAATAGAGCTGGGCAAGTTCGGTGCGCCCATAGGTACGGATTTCAAAAGTGTTCATATCTGACATTCATGTGTTATATTTCATCAAATATAGCTATAAATCACGACATAGGCAACTATACGCATATAAATAACAGACAGAAACCGTCCGTAATCGACCGTAACAATCCGAAAGTGACAAACACCCGTATACACGGTATTATCTTTGCATCGTTGAGTTCAACACCGTGAATATTTAATTTTTAATTATTAATTCTTAATTTGTTTATCAAACTATGATTCGTTACAAAAAGTATCAAGTGACGGGCGAAAACAGCCCGCTGAAAGGTCTCTGGTATGCACGCCCCGTAATTGAGGAGACTTTCGACATTGAGAAGCTTGCCAAGCACATGTCCAACCACAACACCCCCTACTCGTCCGGAGTCATCAAGGGAGTGCTGACTGACATGGTATCCTGCACCAAGGAGCTGATTCTGGACGGAAAGAATGTAAAAATGGACGATCTCGCCATTTTCTCCGTGGGGATTGTCAGCAAGAAAGGCGCGCAATCCGCTGCCGACTTCTCGCTGGCCAACAACGTGAAGGGGCTGAAACTCCGTGCCCGTGCCACGGGAGAACTGAGCAATGCACAGATTAACCTGGAAGGGCAGATGAAGGAGTCTTCCATGTATACCGTAGAAGGCAAGCCGTCCGGTAATAAGCCCGGCGGAAGCGGCGAAGGAAACGACGGGGGAATCGAAGATGACCCGTTGGGATAATCTAAAGTCGAAGGCCGTAGAAATTAAAAATTAAAGGCTGCGCGAGGATTTAATCTTCAAGTTTCAATGCTTAACATTTAATTATTAATTTTCCAAGTGGTCAATTTTCTAAGTTCTAACTATCAATTATCTACTCACCATGAATGAAGAAAAAAAGTCAAAATCTGTATGGGGTATTGTCCTCAAAGTAATCATCACCGTAGCCACCGCCATAGTGGGAGCTTTAGGTTTAGGCGCCTGCAAGTAGCCATGCGTACGATTACCCTCCTCATTATTCATTGCTCGGCCACGCCTCAGGGCGTGTGCCTGAGCCTTGAGGATTGTCGTCGCGAACACATCCGCCACCGTGGCTTCAGCGACATCGGCTACCATTTCTACGTAACCCGCGACGGAGAGATTCATCGTGGCCGTCCCACGGAAAAAATCGGTGCGCATTGCCTCAACCATAACCGCCACTCCATCGGCATCTGTTACGAAGGAGGACTGGATGCCAAAGGCCGACCGTCCGACACCCGCACGTTGGAACAAAAGGCTTCACTGCTGGCCCTACTGCGCGAGTTGAAACGTATTTTTCCACGCGCACTGATTGTAGGGCATCATGATTTGAATCCGATAAAACCTTGTCCATGCTTCAATGCGGAAAGGGAATATAGGGGGCTGTAAAAAGCTCCCTTTTTTCAAATAAAGGCTTTCCGGGAATTTTGTGCCTATTTTTATTTAAGTTTCGTAAGCTTTGTATAAAGCTTATAAATGATAATTTATCGGTGGGAATAGCTGAGACCAAGCCTTTCAGGCTTAAAATTCGCTTCGATAAATTTTCATTTATAAGCCTTATCAAAGTTTGCGAAACTTGAGTTTTTTATAATTCTTTTGTACCTTTGACGCTTATTATTCAAAAAACGATTCAACATGATACAGTTATTTCACCGCATGATCTCTGCCACCCTCAGTATTTCTGAGAAACAAATCGGCCATACGCTCGATTTATTGGCGGAGCTACTATTCCCTTCATCAGCCGTTACCGTAAAGAAGTTACCGGAGGATTGGATGAAGTGCAAATTGAAGCAATCAAAACCCAATATGAGAAGCTGAATGAGCTGGCTAAACGAAAAGAAACCATTGTCAACACTATCAACGAACAGGGAAAAATGACTCCTGAACTACAAAAGCGTATTGATGAAACCTGGGATAGTACCATTCTTGAAGATATTTACCTACCCTACAAACCCAAACGCCGTACGCGTGCAGAAGTAGCCCGCCAGAAAGGTCTGGAACCCTTGGCAACACTACTGATGTTGCAGCGGGAACCGAACCCGGAGAAGCGCGCAGAAACATACGTCAAAGGAGAAGTGAAAGATACGGAAGATGCATTGAAAGGAGCACGGGATATCATTGCAGAACAGGTCAGTGAAGACGAACAGGCACGTAACACCGTACGCTTCGCCTTCTCCCGGCAAGCTGTCATCACGGCTAAAGTGGTGAAAGGAAAAGAGAGTGAAGCTGATAAATACCGGGATTACTTTGAATTCAGTAAACCCCTGAAAAAATGCACCTCACACCAATTGCTGGCTATTCGCCGTGCCGAAGCCGAAGGGCTATTGAAAGTCAGCATAAGCCCTGATGATGAAGAGTGTGTGGAACGTCTGGAACGTCGTTTCGTCCGTAGCAACAATGCTTGCGGAGAACAAGTGGCGGAAGCCGTACAGGATGCCTATAAGCGTTTACTGAAATCTTCTATCGAAACGGAATTTGCCGCACAAAGTAAAGAACAGGCGGACGAAGAAGCCATCCGGGTATTCGTTCAGAACCTGCGCCAATTATTACTGGCTTCTCCATTGGGACAAAAGCGGGTAATGGGCATCGATCCGGGATTCCGTACAGGTTGCAAAGTGGTATGCCTGGATGCGCAAGGCAATTTACTGCACAATGAGAATATCTACCCGCATGCTCCGGTATACAAAACCGCAGAAGCTGTGTCTAAAATACAAAAAATGATAGAAGCTTACCATATAGAAGCCATAGCGGTAGGAAACGGAACGGCAAGTCGTGAAACAGAAGAGTTTCTGAAACACCAGACCTTCAGGCAGGAAATTCAGGTATTTGTTGTAAGCGAGCAAGGGGCTTCCATTTACTCTGCATCCAAGATTGCGCGTGATGAATTTCCGGAATACGACGTCACAGTGCGCGGAGCTGTATCCATCGCCCGCCGACTGATGGACCCGTTGGCTGAATTGGTGAAAATAGACCCGAAATCCATCGGTGTAGGTCAATACCAGCATGACGTAGACCAGACGAAATTAAAGAAATCACTGGACTTGACCGTAGAAAGTTGCGTAAACCTGGTGGGAGTAAACCTAAATACGGCAAGCAGCCACCTGCTGACTTATATTTCGGGGTTAGGCCCTCAACTGGCACAGAACATAGTAAATTACCGTGCTGAAAATGGTGCATTCACATCGCGTAAACAACTGATGAAAGTGCCGCGCATGGGAGCCAAAGCTTTTGAGCAATGTGCCGGTTTCCTTCGTATTCCGCAATCCAAAAATCCTTTGGATAACACAGCCGTTCACCCGGAGAGCTATTGTATAGTAGAACAAATGGCCAAAGACTTGGGATGCAGCGTGGCAGAGCTTATTACCAGCAAGGAACTGCGCCTGAAAATCCAACCTGAAAAGTACCTTACCCCTACCGTGGGCATGCCTACTTTGAAGGATATTCTACAAGAATTGGACAAACCGGGACGTGACCCGCGAGGTCCGATCAAGATTTTTGAATTTGACAAGAATGTGCGTACAATCAATGACCTGCATGAAGGTATGGAACTTCCCGGCATTGTAGGTAATATCACCAACTTCGGCGCTTTCGTGGATATAGGCATTAAAGAAAACGGTCTGGTTCATCTTTCACAACTTGCCGACCGTTTTGTTTCGGATCCGAATGAGATTGTATCTATTCACCAGCATGTCCGGGTTCGGGTATTGAGTGTGGACACGGATCGCAAACGGATCGCTTTGAAGCTGATCTCAGAGTAATCACAATAGCAATAATCATCAACGCGGTGCACAGGATGGAGCCTTCGAAACCGAATGTACCGCCGTTGATGATATTCTCTTCCGGTAATTCTAAAGACAATAAAGTACCGCCCAATCTTCCTCCACTTACTTCGAAACCGAGAATCGGACCTTGCAGCCAATTCCAGAAAAGATGAAGAGCGATGGCAAACCATAAATTACGCGTATATATATAGGTGGAACCAATTAAAATTCCCGCCAACAATATATTCAGAAAAGCAATCAGAGAAAAGTTGGGATTAAAAATATGCATCAGGGAAAACAAGGCAGAAGAAAGAAACAATGCCACAAAGCGATTTACACCTGCGGCCAGCAAATGCCCCAGAACAAAACCACGAAAAGCAATCTCTTCTGTAAGGGCAACCAGC
>OGRD01001347.1_pt1 | contig 9890 bp, 7 predicted proteins | sample 1553441 | NCBI WGS metagenome assembly OGRD01 (sample SAMEA2580106, study PRJEB22360) | human gut metagenome | biome: human gut; feature: human-associated habitat; material: faeces | place: Denmark | collected 2008/2010
TAAAGTCGATGTACAGCGCTTTGGTATGGCCGATGTGCAGGTATCCGTTGGGTTCCGGAGGGAAGCGGGTATGCACCTTGCCGTCGTTCTTGCCCGCCTTGAAAACAGCGACACCAAGCACCGCGACCACGCAGATCGCGAGGATGCTGCATCCGATGACGATGCCGCCCCACGTGTCGCTCCCGCTGCCGCGGTGGATGAGGTACATCGCCATCAGCGACGCCGTCAGGCCCACGGCCTGCACGGAAAACTCACGCGGATAGAGCAGGAACACGATGCCGATGAGCATCACGACCGGCACGATCACGCACATCATCGTCGTGCCCTGCGGGTAGACCTTGAGCATCAGGATCGACGACACGGCAAAGAAAAAGCCGATGCATAAGAGCCATGGCGCGGCGGGCGCGAAGCGCGTCCACTTTTTGCGCATCAGCCAGACGACAAGGCCCGCGCCGAACAGCGCACAGCCGATGTAATCGATGACCTGAAGCACAGTCATCATCGTGAGCACCTGACCGACGCCGCCTTTGACATAGTAGTTGTTCACCATCAAAAGATAAAATTCAGCAATGACGCCGGCCATGAGCACCGTGATCGCACGATTGACGTTGCGATTGCTTCTGGCCATGCGTTCTGCCCGCTTATCGTTGTTTTTTGCCATCTATCCGAGCCTCCAAAAAAGGTTGTCGTTTTGTAAGCGCCTGCATCAGGCGGAAACATTACATCATAGTATAATAGCAGAACTCCCCCCGTTTGGCAAGGGAAAATTCTTATTCTTGTGCCAGATCCTCCCTTTTTGCACCGCGCTTGCTTTTCTTTTGCGCAGGCTTTATAATGTTTCGCATGCAAAAAAGAGGAGGATCTTCCCCATGTCCAACGTTTCGATCAAGCTGCTGCGCGAGGGCGCAAAGCTCCCCACGCGCGGCTCCGCTTTCGCCGCCGGCTACGACCTTTACGCGTGTCTGGACGGCGACAAAGAGCTCATCATCCCGCCGCACGCGACGGCTATGCTGCCGACCGGTCTTTCCTTTGCCCTGCCGGAGGGCACGTTCGGTGCAGTTGTCGCCAGAAGCGGCTTAGCTTCCAAGCAAGGCCTCCGTCCGGCAAACTGCCTCGGCGTCATCGACAGTGACTACCGCGGCGAATGCTTCGTCGCCCTGCACAACGACAGCAACGAAGAGCGCACCGTGCGCCACGGTGACCGCGTCGCCCAGCTCGTGCTGCTGCCGTTTCTGCCGATGGAATTTGAGCAGGTCGACACCCTTCCCGAGACCGTGCGCGGCGAGGGGGGCTTTGGCAGCACAGGGCGCTGACTCAGAGCACGAACGCCCCGTCCACCGCGAGCACCTGGCCCGTGACGAACGACGCCTTGTCAGACGCGAGATACGCGACCGCCGCGGCGATGTCCTCGGGCTTGCCGAGGCGGCCGAGCGGCGTTTGCTCGGCAAGGTCCTTGAGCGTTTCCTCGCCCAGCACCTTGACCATATCGGTCTCGATGACGCCGGGGGCAACGCAGTTGACGCGGATGCCGCTCGGCGCCAGCTCCATCGCGAGCGAGCGCGTCAGGCCGATGAGCGCGTGCTTTGTGCAGGAATACGTCACCTCGCACGACGCGCCGTGCTGGCCCCAGATCGACGAAATGTTCACGATGCAGCCGCTCTTTTCGTGCAGCATGTTCGGCAGCACTGCCTGAATGGTGTTGCGCGCGCCGTTCAGGTTCACGCCGAAGTAGCGGTCCCACATCTCGTCCGTCACATCCTGAAAGAGCGCCTGACCGGCGACGCCTGCGTTGTTCACGAGCAGCGTGATCTTACCGAGCTCGCGCTCGCACTGCGCGACCATGGCGTTCACCTCGCTGCGCTTTGACACGTCCGCCTGCACGGCGATGGCCTCGCGGCCTTCGGCGCGCAGCAGCGCGACAAGCTCGTCGGCCTTGTCCTTTCGTTCATAGTAATTGATGCACACGGCATAGCCGTCCCGCGCGAGCTCCGCCGCGACCGCGCGGCCGATGCCGCGGGACGAGCCGGTGACCAATGCGACCTTTTTCATGTGTTTGCCTCCGTCTGTTGTCAATGATCTGTTTCATTATAATTTACATAACGCAAAAATGCAAGCACCGCCGCCTTTTTGGGCAGCGGTGCTTTTTTCCATGCGCTCAGAGAAGCGGCGCGATGTAATTTGTCCATAGGGCGCTCAGCGGCATCACGAGCACCATCGCCGGGATCATGTCCGCCACGGGGAAGTCCTGCATCTTGGCGATGCGGCAGCCCGTTGCGATGAGCAGAAAGCCGCCGAACCGGGCTTCCCCCGTTCGGCGGCGCTCTTGATCTTGTATTAAGATAACGCAAATTTTTTCGCCTGTAAAGATTTTCTTGCACCGTTCCGCCGCCCGCGGAAACTTTTCTTCTTTTTTTGCGTCTAATATAGACAAAGGGCGCAGAGGAGGTGAAGCGTATGCGCCGCATCAATCTTTTTTCCTACGGCATGATGTCGCTGCTGAAATTATTCGCGCGCGTGCTCGTCATCGTCCTCGCCGTTTCGCTCTTTCAGCAGGCGCGCAGCGCACAGGCCGTCCCCGTGCGTCCGCCGCACTTCGACCGCCGCGCAATGCCCGAGGCCCTTGCCGCGCCGGTGCGCTCTCCCAAGGGAGACGCCGCAAAGCCCGCGCCCGACTGGCGCTTTTACGTGCTGGAATACCACAACTTTACGGAAAATGCGTCTCAGGCGGCAGACTACACCATGACCGTCTCCGCGCTGCGGCGCGACCTCGACTTCCTGCGCGATAACAGCTATACGACAGTCCTGCCGCGCGAACTGGCTGGCCGGCCAGTTGTTTGTGCCGGTCAGCTCGACGACGGCTCGCCGCTTCCGCAAAAGGCGGTACTGCTGACCTTTGACGACGGATATGAGAGCAACTATACCCTCGCTTTTCCCATCCTGCGCGAATACGGCGCAAAGGCGGCCATCTCGCTCATCACTTCCCGCATCGACGAGAGAGCGGACGGTTTTCTCACCTGGGATGAGTGCCGCGAGATGGCAAAAAGCGGCCTTGTCGAGTTTGCCTCGCACACGAACGACTGCCACATCCGCCCCGATGCGCCCGGCATCGAGCGCAAAAGCGGCGAGGACGAAGAGACTTACATCTCGCGCATCTCCGCCGACCTGCAAACGAGCATCACACGCATCGAACTCGAAATCGGCCAGAACGTCACGACGTTCACGTATCCTCTCGGCAAGATGGAGCTGTGGGCCGAACCGTTTTTGCAGCAGCACTTTGCCGTCACACTCTCCGGCGTCTACGGCACTGCCCGCTACGGCGACTCCCTCTACCACCTGCCGCGCTACAACATCACGGATCTTCATCCCGCCAGCGAGTACCTCCCCGCCTCTTGACCGGCAGTCAAGAGCTTCGTATACTAAAAGCAAGCATTTCCCCAATAAAGAGAGATGATAAGGAGAGAGCCCATGAGTAACCTGCCAGGCAAAATTACGGATCCCCATCTTTCCGCGGAAGAGCCGCTCACCTTCCGCCGTTGTCTCCGCTTCATTCTGCAGGCCCTGCTGCTGGCCTTCGGCTGCGCAGCTATCATCAGAATTATCGGAATTTTATCTCTTTTCTTTTAGCAAATTTCCCTGCCGCATCCGCGCCATCCTCTACGCTCACGCCATTTTCACCTGCATCCTGACCGGCAAGGCCCCCGCGTCCAACGATAACACTCCGCAATAATCCCCATCGCGCCTTGCCCCCACAGGGCAAGAGCGCCCCGCAGTCTCAATCGACGCAGCGCTCCATCGTGCATTGCCGCAAAGCGGCAACAGCGCCCCGCACCCTCAATCGACGCAGGCACTCCTACCCACTCCGTTCCCTTCGGCGCTTTTGCGCCGTAAAATGCTTTTGCTCCGCAAAAGCACTTGCACAGGGGCAATTCACTTGCCCCTGTGCTTTTTCATCTCCCACGGATTCCAAAAAAGAGAGACACGCCTGCGCGTGTCTCTCTTTTTTGGAGCAGGGTACGGGAGTCGAACCCGCCTTAACGGCTTGGGAAGCCGCTGTAATACCGATATACCAACCCTGCGAACGGATGGAGTATATCATATTCTTCGTGTCATTTCAAGGCGAAATATTCATGTTGGCGCAAATCCTTTCATATTCTTTGCCAAACGAAGAAAGGAGCTCCGCCATGAAACGAATGTTCCCGATGATCCTGCTGTTCGCGCTGCTTTTGTGCGTGCCCGTGCGCGCCGACGAGCTCACGCTCGACGCCCCCTCCGCTCTCTTGATGGAAAAGCAGACCGGCACGGTGCTCTTTGCCAAGGATGAACACACGCCGCGCGAGCCCGCGAGCGTGACGAAGGTGATGACACTGCTTTTAACCATGGAGGCCATCGACTCCGGCGCGCTTTCGTATGACGACACCGTCACAGGCAGCGCGCACGCCGCATCGATGGGCGGCAGCCAGATCTGGCTCAAAGAGGGCGAGCAGATGCGCGTCGAAGACCTCATCAAGGCCGTGTGCGTCGTCTCCGGCAACGACGCGGCCGTCGCGCTCGGCGAGCACTTGGCAGGCAGCGAGGAAGCGTTTGTCGCGCGCATGAACGAGCGAGCCAAAGAGCTCGGCATGAACGACACGCACTTTGTCAACTGCACGGGCCTGCCCGCGGACGGGCATGTCACCTCGGCCTACGACATCGCGCTCATGTCGCGCGAGCTCATTTGGCGCCATCCCGACATCCGCCGCTTTACGACGATCTGGATGGACTCGCTGCGCGGCGGGGCGTCCATGCTCGTCAACACCAACAAGCTCGTGCGCTTTTACCCCGGCGCGACAGGACTCAAGACCGGCTCGACCGATTCGGCCAAATACTGCATCAGCGCGACCGCGGAAAAGGACGGCATGGAGCTCATCGCGGTCATCCTGGGCGGCAGCACGAGCGACAAGCGCTTTTCCGATGCCAAAGCGCTTTTGAATTACGGCTTTGCGGCGTACTCGCTCGTCACCGTCACTCCCGAATCGCCGCTGCCCGCCGTGCCCGTGACGCTCGGCACACAGAAGACGGTGCAGAGCGTTCTGACGAGCGAAAACGCCCTGCTTCTCGAAAAGAGCTGTGCAAACGGCCTGACGCAGGCCGTCTCGCTGCCCGAGAGCATTGATGCGCCCGTCGAGGAGGGCGAACCGCTCGGCACGCTCGATATTTTCGACGCAGACGGCACACCGGTCGCATCGCTTCCGCTGCTCGCGGGCGAGAGCATACCGCACCTCACGTGGAGCGAGCTTTTCTGCCGCCTGCTCAAGCTCGCCTACTGCGGGGCGTAAGCTCTCTCTGTTTTCCACAAAAATCGCTCCGAAACTTTTCCGTTTTACGCTCATGCGTATAATTTTCAGCCATTTTTCGGCAAAGCATGCTTTTCTTGCTTGACAGAATCGAAAAAAGGTGTATACTGCAAGCAATTTCATAAGTCTTGATAGAGGCGCGGCTGACATGAGTAGCCCCCAACAAAACGGCAGGAGACCGTGGGGTGCGGAAGGGGACGCCGCCGAAGGGTCGATAAAATCCCTGTTTTGTCGATACTTGGGTCGTCGGGAAATACCCGGCGGACTGTCGTCCGGAAGGACGGAGTGCTGTCATGATCGACGCGATCAGGAGCCTTGATGTGTTTCACATCGGTTGTTTGATGTTTTTGTGTTAAGTCATGATGGAAATCATGGCTTAATTTTTTTGTTCTGTGTTTGTATCACAGGAAAGGAGAAACATCATGCAATTCGTCGGAACCTTCTGGGCGCTCGTGCCCCCCATCATCGCCATCACGCTGGCGCTGATCACCAAGGAGGCGTACTCGTCTCTCTTTATCGGCGTCGTGATCGGCGCGCTCTTCGCCTGCGACTTTGCCCCCGTCGCCACGATCGACATGATCGTCAACGACGGTATCATCGCCGCGATCGCGGACAACGCGGGCATCTTTCTCTTCCTCGTCCTGCTCGGCATCATCGTGGCGCTTGTCAACTTAGCAGGCGGCAGCGCGGCCTTTGGCCGCTGGGCGGAAAAGAACATCCACACCCGCGTGGGCGCGCAGCTTGCGACGTTCATCCTCGGCATCCTCATTTTCATCGACGACTACTTCAACTGCCTGACCGTGGGCTCTGTTATGCGTCCGGTGACCGACCGCCACCAGATCTCTCGTCCCAAGCTCGCCTACCTCATCGACGCCACTGCCGCTCCCGTGTGCATGATCGCGCCAATCTCGTCCTGGGCGGCCGCCGTGTCCTCCACGGCCGAAGACCTCGACACCGGCATTTCCGGCATCCAGCTCTTCATCCGCGCCATTCCCTATAACTTCTATTCCCTTCTGACATTCGTCTTCATCATCACCCTCACGCTGCTCAAGTTCGACTACGGCCCGATGCGCGGCTTTGAAGAGCGCGCCCGCAATACGGGTGACCTCTCCGGCAGCGCCGGCAGCACCGAGGAGAACGCCAACCCCAAGGGCCGCGTCATCGACCTTGTCATTCCCGTCATTATGCTCATCATCCTCTGCACCATCGGCATGCTCTACGTCGGCGGCTTCTTCGGCGCTGACACGTCCGGCTGCACCGATTACGCCGGCGACTTCATCGGTGCGTTCGGCAACACGGACGCGTTCGTCGGCCTCCCGTGGGGCGGCATCATCGCGCTGGTGCTCACGGTCATCTACCTCGTCGCCCGCCGCGTCGTCGGCTTCCGCGAGGCTATGGGCTGCATCCCCAAGGGCTTCCAGGCCATGATCTCCCCGATCATCATCCTGACACTGGCCGTCTCCCTTAAGACCACGCTCAACGCGCTGGGTGCCGCAGACTATGTGCACGATCTGATGTACGCTGCCTCTGAGGGCCTTTACAATATGCTGCCCGCCGTCATCTTCCTTGTCGCGTGCGTGCTGGCCTTTGCCTCCGGCACGTCCTGGGGCACGTTCGGCATCCTGATCCCCATTGTCACAGCCATCTTCCCCAGCGACAGCGCGCTGCTCTACATCGGTATTTCCGCCTGCTGCGCGGGCGCCGTGTGCGGCGACCACTGCTCCCCCATCTCCGACACGACCATCATGTCCTCCGCCGGTGCGCAGGTGGAGCATGTCAACCACGTCGCCACGCAGCTGCCCTATGCCATCACGGTCGCGTGCCTGAGCTTTGTGTGCTTTGTGCTCGCGGGCTTTATCCAGAACTGGGTCGTCTGCCTCGCCATCGGCGTCGCGCTCACGGTCGCCACGCTCTTTGTGCTGCGCGCCGCAACGTCCCGCCGCGAGACAGTAAAAGCTTGAACATCCAATAACGAGCCTCGCAGAGTTTGCGCCCGCAGGCGCAAAAAATTCGGACGTTTTTCGCCGCGACATGTGCGTGGCGAAAAACACTTTGCGCGGAGAGAGTATTCACCCGCACATTTTATGTGCGGGTGAATGCGGGTCGGAGCGAATCTTAAACTTATTTCAAAGGGCAATAGCCCTTTGAAATAAAGAAAAAGGGGCGGGAACATTTCCCGCCCCTGATGCGTCTCTATTATGTTTGCGGGCTTTTACACCTCGATGCCGAACTTCTCAAACCGGGGGATCAAGCCCTGCCGGGGATGAGGATCGCCGTCGTCGGGGATCTGCGCCAGATCGTAGCCGGGATAGTCGTTGCCCTCGATGATGGCGGGGCCCTTCTCCGTCATGCAGATGTCCCAGCCCACATAGTGGAACTCCGGATACATCAGCGCCGCCTTCAGCGCCAGCGCCTTGACCTCCTCGTGCATGGGCATCTGATAGCCCTTCAGCTCGATACCGGTGGTGGGGTGCCGGTCGTACTTCTTCAGCTCCTCGTCGTGGCCCTGCCCGGCGATCTTGCCGGTGTCCAGATCGAACCGCATGGTGATGCCGCCCCGGCCCATGTTGTCAAAGGCCATTCCGCCGGTGCCCGCCTTGCAGGCGGCGTAGATCACCAGCGGCTCGCCGTCCTTCACGAAGGTGGCCACGCGGATGCAGTTGATGGAATCGGGATGCAGCGCCGCCGCCTGGGGATGCTGGCGAATGACCTCCTCGCAGATGCCGAACCGCTTCTCCGGCCGCTTCACATAGGCCCACATGGCATCCACATCGTCGAAATCCTTCTTGTACAGCTTCTCAATGCCGCTGCCGCAGTCCCCGTCGATGGGCTTGACGATCACCGCGTCCTTGTCCGCCAGAAACGCCTTAAACTGCTCCGCGTCGGCGGTAAACAGATTCAGCGCCTCACGGCCCATCAGGGGCCGGAACTTCTCAAAGAAGGCATTCTTGTCGTTGAAGATGGCGGCGTCGGTGCGGTTGTTCACCCGCCTCACGAAGGCAGCCGACCGCACACGGGTCAGATACGTGGAGCGCTCCGCGTCGTTCAGGTCGTAAAATTCAAACATCATATAGTCCGTCGGGCCGGCGCCGTAGCGCTTGGCGCACCGCAGCATGTCGGTAAACAGCGCCGCCGTAGGCTTGCCGCAGATGGCGTGCGCCTTCTCGGCGGTCTGCCAGACCCGGCGCAGCGGCACGTTCTTGGCCGCCTGACGAATGGAACTCAGTTTCATAAAGGCAAAACATCCTTTCATAACAGGTGCTTATTATTATATCGAATTTGCCACAAAAGAAAAGCCCCTTCCGCATAAAAAATTGAAAACCCAGCCATAACGAAGGCAGATTTTACGAAAAAACTTCCCCGCCCCTCTTGACAGGTGTACCGCATCGTGGTATAAGTGTATTAACACGCTTAATACACTACACTCGGAAGGAGTGACACTATGATCCATCTGGACTATCGGGACAGCCGTCCCATCTACGAGCAGGTGAAGGATGGCCTGCGGCGTTTGATGGTGACGGGGGTGCTGGCGTCGGGTGACAAGCTGCCATCGGTGCGGGCCATGGCCTCGCAGCTGTCCATCAACCCCAATACCATCCAGCGGGCCTACGCCGAGCTGGAGGCCGAGGGCTGCCCTGCGCCGGCGCCCGCGGCCCCGGCGGCGGACAGCGCCGACCCCGTAGACAGGCAGACGCCGTTTTGCTATTTCGTCGCATATGGTACGAAACACACCACGTATCCGGCAAATCTACGTCCGAAAAGTGTGGAATTCGTGGACAAAACACCAACCGGCCCGGAAGTAGCCGTCAAGGTGGAGTACGACTTGACAGTCGATTTGAAGAAGCTTACTGCCACCGGAACGACCACGGTCTACTATGAGATCGTGCAGCTCAGGGAGAGCGGGTCCGGCGCATGGGGCGTGCTGACGTCTGTGAACAATATCGTACTGGATATGGAGGACAGCGGTAAGTTTTTTCAGACACTGAAAACCGATGTGGGCGTCTTCTGGGGCTATACTCTCAGCGGCTTTACCGCCATGGGTCACAGAAACGCCGCGGACAGCCCCGCCCTCAAAATGAACCAACTCGTCTACAATAAGGATAAGAACACAGTAATTTCAACCGAAAACTCCGTGATTACAAGCAAGATAGAGGACCTAAGAACATGGAACCCCCTCTCGCAAGGTGATGACTCGTGCTCCAATTACATCACCGAGGTCTATACGGACGGCTACAACTGGGCCAATCCCTTTGTTGGACTGTCGGAATACTATAAAAACGGCACCATCAAGGCCTATCTGCCGGAATGGGTCAGCGTAACGCCGGCCAGCCGCCCCGGCGACACCCGGGTGGAGTGCGGGAACGCTGTGGGCCTTCACTTCAAGGGCAGCACCGACTTAAAGAACCCCCGGCGTTTCCTTTGGGGCTTCCGTGGTTTGCTGAAAGGCACGGACCCAGCTCCCACCAACCCGGATAAGGTGAATATCTCCATCAATGCCAAGCGGCTGGCCGTTTTCTCCAGCGGCAGCGGCGTGACGGTGGAACACGTGGCCGACGA
>OGRD01001348.1_pt1 | contig 9889 bp, 8 predicted proteins | sample 1553441 | NCBI WGS metagenome assembly OGRD01 (sample SAMEA2580106, study PRJEB22360) | human gut metagenome | biome: human gut; feature: human-associated habitat; material: faeces | place: Denmark | collected 2008/2010
CCGCCGCGCGGTCGTCCGCAGCGCGGAGCAGACCTACGGGGCCGCATGGGTGCTCTTTGCCTGCACGCTGCCGCTGCTGCTGGCGTTTCATCCGGTCACGATAAACGGCTTCACCGCCAGCCGCACGGGCGTCGGGATCTCACTTGATTTTTGGCAGGCAGCGCTGGTTCTGCTTACCGCTCTTGTCACAGGCGTACTTGCTGTGCGGCTTGTCGAGCGGCGGCTGGTGAAAAAGAGATTCCTCCCGCCGGAGGAGAAAACGGAGGCGCAGCGCAAAAACGACAGGCTCCTGCGTACTACGGCGCTCACGCTCTGCGCGGCGCTGGCGCTGAGCGCCTTTGCTGCTCGCGCGCTCGTCGGCTTCGGCGACACGAGGCTGCTCGCCGAGGGCGTGGAGTTCACGGACTTCGACTCGTTCAAGCGTTATATGCGAAAGCCCGTCAAGCCGACCTATGACAGCGGCGGAGGGTTTGCGACGGAGACCGCCGTTGCCGAAAGCCCGCTCTACTACGAGAATGACACGCCGATCTATCGCTCGCAGACCGAGGGCGCGACCATTGAGGACGACAACGGGAATGTGCTCTGCAACTTCATCTGGCGCAACCGCTCGGTCGTTTTCTGGCGGACAGGGCCAAAGGCAGACGGCTATCTGCCCGTCACCGTCTACACGCAGGAGGCGATGTCGCTGGCGCGGCAGAAGGCAAAGCACATCGACATGGTGTTCTATGGCGTCTATGCTGTTGAGGTCGTCGCCGCGGCGGCATACTATCTCCGCAAGCGCGAAAAGTAAAAAAGGCAAAGAGAAAGCGCGGCCGGCGGCTGCGCTTTCCTTTTGCTGTTTTCAGATGTGAACGACCTTCAGCTCGCTCGCCTCAAAGAGGCCGAGACGCTTGCCGACGTTGACGTACACCTGCGGGTCGCCGCTGGTACAGATGGTGAAGGTGCCCTTCTTCTGCGGGTTCAGGGCATTCTGCTCGGCAAGGTACGCCTTGACGGCATTCGCCTGCTCGAGCGCGGGGTTGATGAGGTGCAGCTGCGGATAGCACTCGTGGAAGTTTTCCTCCACGATGGGGTAGTGCGTGCAGCCGAGGATCAGGTCGCTGACCTTCTCGCGGGAGAGAATGTTGTCGACCTGCGTGGTGATCTCAAGATTGATGTCGTGCTGGTTGAAGTCGCCGCGGTCCACGAGCGCCGCGAGCAGGGGAGAACCCTTGCCGACCACATGGCAGTCGGGGTTGCCCTGATGGATGAGCTCGGCATACTTGCCGGAGGCGACGGTGAATTCCGTGCCGATCAGGCCGACGCTGGAGAGCTTCGCGCGGATGACGTACTTGGCGGCCTCCTCCACGATGCTGATGATGCGGAAATCGAAGCAGGGACGAAGGCGCTCGGCCATCGTGGAGATGGTGTTGCACGCCACGGCGGTGCACTTCACACCGTTGGAGCCGAGGAACTGGAGCATATGGCAGCTCAGCTCAAAGATCTGATCTGCGGTCTTGTTGCCGTAGGGGCAGTTGGCGCTGTCGCCGAAGTAGATGATGTCCTCACCGGGCAGGATGCGCTGCAGCTCGCGCACGACGGTCAGTCCGCCGATGCCGCTGTCCATCACGCCGATGGGATTGGACTTGTTGAGCATGGTAAAACCTCCTCAAAATGCAGTGGCATTTTCTTCCGTTATTGTACCACAGGAAAGTCAAATTGCAAGCAGAAAGATATGGACGGAAATTATATGGGACTTTTCTGCGAAAATCCTTGCAATTCTGTAAATTTCTGCTACCATAATATTTGGTGGAGTTTGGCGCAGTATGCCATCTCTGCCACGGGAACTGTAAAATACGGATCGGGAACACACAGAAGATTGGTGACGGTATGACGATTTTTAACTTTATTTCCCTCTTCGGCGGGCTGGCGCTGTTTCTCTACGGTATGCAGCTCATGGGCGACGGATTGAAGAAGGGCTCGTCCGGTGCACTCAAGGCGGCGATGGAGAAGGTGACGAACAATCCGCTCGTCGGCTTCCTGCTCGGCCTTGCGGTCACGGCGGTCATTCAGAGCTCGACGGCGACCATCGTGCTCACCTCGGGCCTTGTCGGCGCGGGCGTGCTGACGCTGCACCAGTCCATCGGCATCATCCTCGGCGCGAACGTCGGCACGACCATCACGGGTCAGATCATCCGTCTGCTCGACCTCAACGCCGACGGCGGCGCGTGGCTCAATCTGTTCAAGCCCTCCACGCTCGCGCCTCTTGCGGCCATCGCGGGCATCCTCTTCATCATGGCCATCAAGACGCCGCACAGCGACACCGTCGGCAGCATCACGATGGGCTTCGGCATCCTCTTCACCGGCCTTCTGAACATGACCGCAGCGGTCAGTCCGCTGGGTGAGTCGCCCGCGTTTGCGCAGATGTTCTCCGGCCTTGCCGACGCGCCGGTGCTCGGCTTCCTCGCTGGTACGGGCGTAGCCTTTCTCATTCAGAGCTCGTCGGCGACCATCGGTATCCTGCAGGCGCTTTCCATGACGGGCGCGCTGACCTTCGGCTCGGTCTACGCCATCATCATCGGCGTGAACATCGGCGACTGCGTGACCACCGCCATCGTCTGCTCCATCGGCTCGAAGGCGGACGCCAAGCGCACGGGCGTCGTCCACATCATCTTCAACCTCTGCGCCTCCGTCATCATCATCACGGCGCTGACCGTCCTGCACCATGCGGGCGCGCTCGACGGCCTGTGGGGGCAGACGATGACCTCCGGCGCCATCGCGAACGTCCACACGATCTTCCGCCTTTCCACCGCGATCCTGCTCCTGCCGGTGTGCGGGCAGTTTGAAAAGCTCTCCCGTGTCCTCGTCAAGGACGATCAGCAGATCGGCGAGAACGTCGACCACGAGCTCTCCCAGCTCGACGAAAAATTCTTTGCTTCGCCCGCGCTGGCGCTCTCCGCCGCGTCGGACGCCATCGGCGCCATGGCGCGCCTTGCGCGCACGGGCGTGATGAGCGCGCTGGACGTTCTGCATCATTTCGACCGGCATACCATCGACGTGATCGACCGCAACGAGGACCACATCGACGCATTGGCCGACAGCGTGGACAATTATCTCATCAAGCTCTCCAGCCATGTCCCGCCGGGGCACGGCAATGACCTGCTGAACTACTACATCCAATGCTTCTCCGAGTTTGAGCGCATCGGCGACTATGCCGTGAATCTCACGGAGAATGCCGAGGAGCTGCGCAGCAAGGGCATTGAATTTTCCGAGACCGCGCAGCAGGAGCTGCAGGTGCTCGGCGAGGCTCTGCGCGAGATCATGGACTACGCCTACCGCAGCTTCACCGCCGTGGACGCGCAGACCGCCCGCCGCATCGAGCCGGTGGAGGAGGTCGTGGACGATATGGTGGCAACGCTCCGCACCAACCACATCCGCCGTCTGCGCGACGGGCAGTGTACGGTCTACGCGGGACTCGTGTTCCTCGATATTCTCATCAACGCCGAGCGTATCGCCGACCAGTGCTCCAACCTCGGCGTCTACACCATCTCGCAGTTCGATCCATCGGTCATGAACAGCCACCACGAGTATATCCACCGCCTGCACCAGGGCAACGATCCGGTGTTCAACCGCGAGTATCAGGAAAAGCACGAAAAATACTTCGGAATGCTCAGCGCCATCAACGACTGAGCAAAAAAAGACAGAGAAAAAAGCGCCGCGGCTGCGGCGCTTTTTTGCGTCCTTATTTCAGCGTATCGCTGTTGTTGAGCACCGGCACGCTGTAGAGGAACAGCACGTCCGCGTCGGTGAAGTCCAGCAGCTTGCCCATCTGGGAGGAGGGAAGATAGCGGATATCCGCCAGCGTGATCTTTGCGTAGCCCTCGGCGAGCAGGGGAGCAAGAGAGCTGCCGAAGGAGTCGCGGAAGACGATCAGCTCGCGGTCGGTTTCGGCGTTCGGATTTTCAATCGACAGGAGAGAGATCGAGCCGGAGAGGAACAGCTCATAGGGGTCGTTCCCCGCGCCCTTTTCCATGTCGTACACCGCGCCGGGCTTGCCGGTCTCGTAGTTGTAGACCGTGCAGTCCTCCAGCGTTTCACTCGTGAGATAACGCAGCTCGTCGGGCTGCATGGGCAGCGCCGCGTAGCCGTAGTACACGCCGTAGTAGGGGCGGTCGAGCACCTGCTCCGTGTACTCGTCCGTGAGCGTCACGCCCATCTCACGCGCGAGGTACGCTGCCACGGCGGGCAGCCTTTCCTGCCGCCAGTGGGAGTCCGTGCGGTAGTAATCGTCCAGCGTCAGCTGACCGAAGAGGTCGATATACTGCGCGAAGTCCGTCTGCTTCCGCAGGGCCTCGACGAAGGCTTCGTAGTCGATGGCGGGATAGCCGTTTGCCTCCGCGAGGAAGTAGTTCTTGTCGGGGATGACGGAGAGATAGACCCTTGCGCCCGCGTCCGCCATGAAATTCTCGTAGAGGTAGCGGAAGCGCTCGGCGGCGTGGTCGATGGAGCTTTCGTTCATCGGATATTCGAGCTTTGCGGCATAGCCGTCCTTGATATAAACGCCGTTGTTGTCCTTTTGCCGGTAGACGTAGAGCCGGTTGAGCGCCTTGAGCGTGCGCCACTCGTCGCGCAGAGGGAACTGGTCAAGCGCATAGCCCTCAAAGTCGGACATGAATTTGCCGCTGAGCACGGCGTCCATGCGGACGGCGGGAAGCTGCTTGAGCCTGCGCCGCTCGCTGAGCGAGAGACTGTCGGCGGGCTTGAGCGCCGCCCACGCCCCGAAGCCGAAAAGAAACGCGGCAAGGAGCACGACGGTTACGATATTTTTGATGCGTTTGTTCATCCTCGCACCCCCTTAGAAGCGGAAATACAGGAACGGATTGAATGAGCCGTCTACAAGATAGCCGGTCGAGACCGCGAGCACAGAGACGAGCACGAGCGGCTCGAGCACATCGACGACCATTGCTCCGGCTCTGGTCGAGCCAAGTTGCTCCACGATCCGCTTTGGCAGCGGCGTTGCGCCGACGATGCCGATGAGAAACACCACGGCAAAGCTCCGGAGGTAGTACAGGCTGATCGGGTTGACCGCGCTCACGCCCGCCGCGCCGAACAGTCCGCCGATGGTCGCAGCGGCTTCGCCGACGCTGTTCGCGTCGAAGAGCACGAAGCTCACGACCACAAGCAGCAGAACGTAGATGTGCTTGAAAACGCGCGTTTTCGCAAGCGCCCTGCCGTACCAGAGCTTTTCCGCCGTCAGAAACACGGCGAAGAATAGCCCCCACAGCACAAAGTTCCACGCCGCGCCGTGCCAGAGACCGGTCAGCAGCCAGACGACCAGAATATTGCGCAGCCACTTTGTTTTGCTCACGCGGTTGCCGCCGAGCGGGATATAGACATAGTCGCGGAACCATGAGCCAAGGCTCATGTGCCAGCGCCGCCAAAACTCCGTGATGCTCGCGGAGATGTAGGGATAGTCGAAGTTCTCAAGATAGCGGAAGCCGAAGATGCGCCCAAGGCCGATGGCCATGTCGCTGTAGCCGGAGAAATCGAAATAGATGTTCAGCACGCAGGCGGCGGCGTAGAGCCAGTAAAAGAGTACGGAGCGGTCGCCGCTCGCCTTGAACGTCGTGATAAGCTCATAAAAGACGTTCGCCAGCAGCACCTTTTTGCCCAGCCCCAGCACGAAGCGCCGCGCGCCGGCGGCGACGTCCGCGAGGGAATGCGTGCGATGCTCCAGCTGAGAGGCAATGTCCGAATAGCGCACGATGGGGCCGGCGATGAGCTGCGGGAACATGGCGATATAGGCGGCAAGGTCGATGAAATTACGCTGCGCCTTCACGTCGCCGCGGTAGACGTCCACCACATAGCTGAGGATCTGAAACGTATAAAAGCTGATGCCGATGGGCAGCGCCACGCGGAGCAGCGGAATATGCAGCCCCGTGAGCGCGTTAAAGCCGGAGAGGAAGAAGTCCGCGTACTTGCAGTAGCCCAGAAGTCCCAGACTGAACACGAGCGAGAGCGTCAGAAAGAGCTTCGCGCGCCTGCGGTCCGCCCGGTATTTCTCCACCAGACGGGCAAGCACATAGCCCTGCACGATGGACGCGAGCATGAAAACAACAAATTTCGGCTCGCCCCAGGCGTAGAAGAACAGGCTTGCGAGCAGCAGCACGGTATTTTTCCAACGCATCGGTACGAGGAAATAGAGCACGAACACGCAGGGCAGGAAATAGAAAAGAAAGGGAATACTGGAAAACAGCATACGGTTGGCTCCTCATTTGAAATGGACAGCGCCCGCACCAAAGCGGTTCGGGCGCTGCTGTATTATTGCGCGCTTAGGCGACAGGCGCTTCAAGGGCGGTGTCTTCGCCGTCGGAGAACTCACCTTCGCCGATCATCTCGTCATAGGCGATGGCAGCGTCGGAATACGCCGCCTGAAGCTTATCGCGGAAGGTGTTCACCAGCTCCTCGTCACCGTAGACGGAGACGACATAATTGCCCAGCGTGGCGATGACCAGCTTGTCGGGGAAGCCGCACATCCACTGGCGGTTCATGATGTTGTCCTTGAGGTCGGAGACGACACTGTCAACGTCGGAAGAGCTCGCAACATGGAACGCGCCCGCGGTGAAGGTGTTGGCGTTCATCATGTGGGTGAGGGACGCGGCGTCGGAGAGCTTGCCTGCGTCCGCGGCGGGGAAGGAGAGAGAGTAGTCAAGTGCGTCTCCGTCTTCGACGGAGAAGTTACCGGGCGCGTCCTCGGTCATATTCGCCTCATCATAGTCGCCGCCGGCAGCAGGGAACTTGTCGTCGTCGCTGTAGTTGGCCCATACGGCGTTCAGCAGCTCGAGAGCGCTCGCAGGCTGGCTGTTATTGCCGCTATTGTCATCCGTCTTGCTGCCGCAGGCGGCGAGGGAGAGAGTCATCGCTGCGGCCAGCAGCAGGGTGAGAAACTTTTTCATGGGAATTTACCTCCAAAATGTTGTGTGTTGTCAATAGTAATGTGGAATGGGATGCTTACGCCCGCGCGGCGGCCCAATAGCCGTTGGCCTCGTCGTAGCGCAGCGTGACGGCGGGCGCGCCGTCGAGAGAGAGCGTGTAAACCGTACCTGTGTCCGGCTCTTCGATGGTCCAGCAAAGCTGCACCTTGCCGGAGACGGTGTAGGAGGTGAACTCCTCCTGCAGCGAGTAAAGAGGCTGGGTCAGCACCCCATCCGACACCGTAACGGTTACGGCCTCGCCCGATTTGCTCTCGATGGTGAGCATCGGACTGAGCGGGCCGCTCAGACTGCCGCGCGCGTCGAGCGCCATCGCTGCGGGCTGACTGATGGGAATGGGGATTGAGGAGAGCGCTGCGCCTTCGACCTTGATCTCAGCCGGTAAGGTGTCGCGCGTCATCGCCAGGGCGGCGGCCAGCACGAGCACAAGGCACGCCGCAGCGGCAAGAAAACGCGGGAGGGCGTACCGTTTGCGCGGCTTGTAGGCGTAGGCGTCCGCGATGAGCTCATCGTCGAGCTCGCCTATGGCGCGGGTCAGAACTTCATGCTTCACAGTATCCCTCCTTGATGAGATGCTCCCTGAGCTTTCTGCGCGTGCGCAGGAGCGTGGTTTTGATGCGGCTCTCGCCGCAGTGAAAGCGCGCGGCCAGCGCTTCGACCGGTTCGCAGTAGAAGTAGCGCAGGATGAACATGCTGCGCACCTCTTCGCTCTGCGTGCGCAGAAACGCGCTGATGCTGCGGCCGAGCTCTGCTGCCATGGCCTCGTCGTCGGGCGAGGACAGGGCGGGTGCGCAGTCGTCCAGCTCGTCGAGCGAGAGCGCGAAGACGTCGCCCTGCCGCTTCTGCGCCGACCTCGCCTTATAGCGGTTCAGCGCCAGATTGCGCGCGATCTTGCCGAGAAAGGCAGACAGGATCGCGGGCCTTTGCGGCGGCATGGCCTGCCAGGCGTGTAAGTACGTGTCGTTGACGTTTTCCTCGCTGTCGGCGCGGTCAGATAAAATGTTTTGCGAAATTTTCATGCAATAGCTTTCGTATTTGGCGGCGGTGGCTTCGATGGCGTGCTCGTCCCGCTGCCAGTAGAGGTCGACGATCTCATGGTCGTCCATAGGTTCGCTCCTTTCTGTTGTCTGCCATCATGGGGAAAAGACAACTTTTTTGCCGTTTGCGTTACACAAAAGAGAAAATATTTTTGAAAGTATACCACATTCGCCCGTTTCGTAAAAGGGCGGCATGCTATTTTTGACAAAACGGGAACTTTTTTCCATCCGCGCCGTCTAATATAACAAATCCCGAAACGGAGGTACATCCGACATGAAACGATTCTTAACGCTGCTGCTCGCCGCGGCGATGGTCCTGTCCTTCGCCGCCTGCGGAGACAACGGAACGACGATCCGAAATGAAAATGAGAAGGACAATGTGAAAAAAGACCCCATTGCCGCGCAGTATTTGCAGGACCTCGCCGTGAAGACGGCGGACTATCCCGTGCTGCCCGCCATGCCGAACGAAGCGGAGCTCGACGAGGCGTTCAGCACCATCGACTATGACAAGATGGGCGCGGACGCCTATGAAAAGGCGCAGGAGAAGATCTGGGAGGACTGGGACGCGCGCAGCAATGCCTATTACGATGCGCTCAAGGCGCTGCGCAGCAAGGGCACGAGCTACCCCGCGGCATTCCTGCACTTCACACAGGAGACGGGCACGCTGCTTTCGGCGGAGGAGAACACCGTCCTCTCGCCCGCAAACCTGTATCTCGCCTTTGCGATGCTCAGCGAGACGACGGATGGCGACAGCCGCGCGCAGCTCTTGTCGCTTTTAGGCCTTGAAAATACCGATGCGTCGCGCGCTGCGGGCAACTATGTCTGGCGCAATCTCTACGGCGAGACCTCGACGGGAAAGACGCTGCTCGGCAGCTCCGTGTGGCTGAATGAGAACGTCCCCTATAATGAAGAGACGTTGCAGGTGCTCGCCGAGCAGTACCTTGCTTCGACGTTCTCCGCCCCGATGGGAGATGAGAAGACGGACAAGGCCATCGGCGAATGGATCAATGAGAACACGGGCAATCTCTTGCAGGACGCGGCGGGCGAGATCCAGACGAAGCCCGAGACCGTGATGCTCCTTTTGACGACGCTCTATTTTAAGGACCAGTGGCGCGACGAATTCTGGAAGGATGCGACGAAGAAGGACACGTTCACCGCGGCAGACGGCGAGAAGCAGACCGCCCAGTTCATGCACCGCACGGACGACCGCGCCGCGTACTATCGCGGCGAGAACTACACCGTGGCGGAGCTCGGCTTCCGCGGCGGGCAGTCGATGCGCTTTTTGCTGCCGGATGAGGGGACGACGCTCGAGAGCCTGCTTGCCAATGGTGAGGTCGTGGGCGGACTGATGGCCTACGACATGGACGCTGCGCTGCCGAGTGCGGAGATCCACTGGAGCGTGCCGAAGTTCGACGTGGATTCCAACCTGGAGCTGACCGACGCGCTCAAGGCGATGGGCGTCACGGATGTGTTCGACTTCGATAAGGCGGACTTCTCGCCCCTTGTCGACTTTGACCGCTTTGACAAGGCGGTCGCCGTGACGCAGGTGCAGCACGCCGCGTGCGTCAAGGTGGACGAAAAGGGCTGCGAGGCCGCCGCGTTTACCGCCGTCAGGGCGGACGCCCAATCCGCCGCGCCCGAAGACCTACCCGTGGTGGAGATGGATCTGAACCGGCCGTTCGCGTTTATGATCACCGGCGTGGACGGTCTGCCGCTCTTCCTCGGCACGGTGAATACATTGAAGTGATTTCCCACGCCGCAGGGAAATGTCCCATTGTCATGGGACTGCGCGGGGCAAAGGGGGCCTTCTCTCACGTGAGAGAAGGCCCCCTTTGAATCCCCCAAGAGAACGGCAGGGGCGTTTCGATCTCGCCCCTGCAC
>OGRD01001351.1_pt1 | contig 9855 bp, 19 predicted proteins | sample 1553441 | NCBI WGS metagenome assembly OGRD01 (sample SAMEA2580106, study PRJEB22360) | human gut metagenome | biome: human gut; feature: human-associated habitat; material: faeces | place: Denmark | collected 2008/2010
TTCAAAAAAACATTTTTTTCGATTTCTGAGCTTTTATCCGGTTGTAATTATTCATGTAAATTTTTTAAACGAAATTTTAATAAAACTATTGACAAAAAATCGTTTATGGATTAAGATTTTTACTAAATTTAACATAAAAAAGGAGAAAAACATTGCGACGCCAAACAAAATCCATCGAAGCGCATAAGCAAGATGGTACATACAATTCTACGAAGCATGGAGTGGACGTTCCATTGGCGGAAGGACCGCTGAGGAAAATCAATTGGGACAAGATGTCCTCGGAAGATATTTATAATACGATTGCTGATGTTATCGCGCAGAAGGGCCTTGACCATGCTGAATACTCTCTGGCTTTGGAACTCTTAGTTTATGCGGTGAATAGGATGCTTAAACTCCGCAGGGATTTGAAAGCTCAAGGCGGCGAGACATATATTACGCCGTCAGGTATCAGGAAAAACAATCCTACAGCGAAACTTGTTATGGAAGCAGAAAAGCAGGTTGATACGCTCCTGCAAAGATTTGGGCTCACGCCGGATTCTCGTAGCCGAGTAGCTAGGAAGAAGGGAGAACTTAATCTAGGGGGTGAAGATTCTTTCGGATCTCCGGAAGGTTTCTTCAATTAAACCAATAATTTAAAAATATTTTAAAAAAAGTAGTTGACAAGTATAAAAATCTAAGTATAATCTATTTCAGTAAAAGGTGTTGTTGGCTACATGGAAAAGCTACGCTTTCGAGCGTTACCGTATATTCGACTCATATGGGCACCATCAAAAAGATAGACTCGTATTTCAATTGATGGAAAGTAAGTCTGTAACCGAGAAAATACGGGCTTAAATCCTATCGAGTCTATCATCATGCGACCGTAACTCAATTGGCAAGAGTAGCCGACTTTTAATTGGCAAGTTATGGGTTCAAGCCCCATCGGTCGCACCATAAATCTGTAAAAAGGAGATTCATAGATGGATACCACCACGGATTTCTTTGAAAGAATGTTTTCTTGTGAAGGTTGGGATCAGCTTGACACTTTCGACTTTGTGTTTTATGATTGCACTTTGAACAGGGATATTGGAGATTTTAAGGAAGGGACCAAGATTGACGCTATTACTGTCCTTTTTAGTGTCAGCAAGATCGAATTTGCGACGTTCATTGAGAACGAGAATGGTCCTGATGAAGAAAAAATCATTTATACCGCAACACTTTTCCCCTGTATGATCGAACGACCTTAAAAACTATTAAAAAAGTTCTTGACATTCTGATTTAAGTTTAGTATAAGGTTTCCATCAATTCATTCATACGTTTGCTCCTCGAATCGGGAGACGCAATTTCCTCCTTTATTGCGTCTCCCATAATCAAAATTTTTAATGGACTCGTACTTCAATTGGCAGAAGATCCGGCTCATAACCGGGAAGTTATAGGTTCGAGTCCTATCGGGTCTACCATCATACTATCGTAGCCCAACAGGTAGAGGCAAGGGTCTTAAAAACCCTACAGTATTGGGTTCGAATCCCATCGGTAGTACCAAAAAATATTGTGGGATAGTTCAGTTTGGCAGAACACTTGGTTGATGATCAAGGTGTCGGCGGTTCAATCCCGTCTCCCACAGCCAGAAGAATTAACATTAGGACAGGTGCCAGAGTCAGGCTTATTGGGGCGGTCTTGAAAACCGTTGGCGCAGGAGCGTCCGTGGGTTCGAATCCTACCTTGTCCGCCAAATTTATCGATATTTATACGGGATACGAAGTAGAGCAGACAAGTGCGTTGAAAAACTGACGGATATGTCGAAAGACATAGACTAATAGTAGCTGCGACGCAATAGACCTTCTATGACGATAGATAGAACTAGCATATCAAACTCGTGGTTACGATGCTTCGTTACTTGCAAGACCCTATTAAATATCGATAATATTTCGATGGATTGAGTTGATCTACGTATCTCCCCGTATGGATCGAGAACGCAAGGTCCTCTCCATCGATAAAAGCCAAACGTGATCTTGAAAGGAACGATTCGACCTCCTTGCGTAGCCTATCGAGGTCCGTTTGGCCCCACAAATCTCCGGGTGTAGTTTAAGAGCTTAGTCAGGATCTAGATGAGAAAACCGCATACTAGTAGGCACTCATTGAAAGAAGTGATGAGATTTTGACAGGCCACAGTTAAAACATCTGCGCGAAGTAAACAGCTTCGAAGAAAATGCGAATGCTTGATCAGCATTTTAGGTGCAATTCCCGCCACTCGGACACAATTAAAAAAAAAGGAATGGTGTAATGGAAAAGTTTAAATCCTCAGCAATTTATTTTATTGATTCTATGTTTGCGCTCTGGATTATTTGCAGTGCTCTCAGATGGGATTGGATAAATCTATTAGATCCGAACGAAGTTATGTATCTTATCTCATTTATTGGCATAAGCGCGTTTATGACGGCTAGAAACGCCAATAAGGACAAAAAAAAGACTCCGCACCGAAATCTCTGTAAATCTAAATGAAAAATAATAAATTTCGTGGTTCCATAAGTCATTCTCCATAGTCTTTACAGATGGGTAAAGATGCTGCGAACATCTCCATCGCAATAAAAACCACGAAAGCGAAGGCCCCTAAAACAATTCAATATGTTTTAGGGGCCTTCTTTTGTTACTTGTACACGTTGATAAACCATGTAACGAATATCGTGAATGCAGCGGATAAGATGCCTAACGCGCCTTTCCAGATCGAAATTTGTCTATCATGTCGTTTAAGAGTTTCTTTCATTTCCGTGATGTTGTCAATGTCGATTTTATCGAGCTTTTTACGCATTTCTTCAATCAACATGCTTTGGTTTCCAGTCCGTTCATCAATACGGTTAGCAAGAGTAAGAATATGCCGTATTGTTTCCTCGTTCGTCATAGTGTGGCAAGCTAGGCACCCGAGATTAGGTGGTGCCGATTGCTGCGTATTTTCCGCCATGATCTTCCTACTTTTTTGAGGTGCTTCCTATTGGGGAGGAATGATACAAAAGTCTATTCTGCGAATTTGACGAATTGGAAGACCCGAAGTAATATTCCATTACTTGTTTCGAGCTAGAATAGATGTTCGATACCACACCGCCAATCAGAGCGACAAGAAACTCGGGCACTTTTATATCTGAGAGAGTTCCATTCATATATAAGGCCATAGCATAAAATATCGCGGCAGAAACGGCAAGGTTGCCAATCACGTTTATAATGGCAAGAAGTTTCGGCGTCGAAGAATCATCGGCGTCTATCTCACGTTGGCGGGCGTCTTTTCTATCATCGGCAGAAATACGAACAAGGTCAACTTCCAACTCAGCTAATTTTGCTTTAAAATCTGAATCGACCTTTTTTAATTCTGCCAGTTGCTCGAAAGAAGCCTTCTGCACACATTGGGCTACTTGCTTTTCGTCGGCGTCCGAGGAAAGCCCAAAAGCCGCTGCTAATGACGATACTGCAACTCCAGCCAGAGGGCCACCAAGAGCGGTAGCGATTGTTGGAGCAACGGTTCCAACGACACTCTTCCAATCAAAATCCATAGTTTTTCCTTCATACTTCCCTCTCCTATGAATTTTTTACCTATTAAAACTCAATCTGATAATGCGGCTGGTCAACGATAGTCTTCCAATTTCCGCCCCACGTGAGATTCACGCCAAGTTCTTCCGCGCATTCCATCATGGCCTTATTAATCATCAACCACTTTTCCTTGTCGGGTTCAACCTGAACAGAACCATTATAATAGGGATACAGGTCGACAGCGTGCCCATACCCATCGGACTGTTTCAGATGGTAGGACTTCAAGGTCTTTGAAAAACCATCCTTCTTCAACTGAACCTGCCTTTCATACGTACGGAGCCCTTCAACTACCGTGAAATCAACTTCGCTTTTCTGCAAAGCGGCTTCAACAACGGCACGGAGCTTCGGATGCACACCTTCAAGATTATTCAATGAACGCTTAGAAAATTTACGCATATAATTTCTCCTGTTTACGTTTTTAGGAAGTAGCGTAAATCAATTTTACAATTTTGTCAAGTACCCATTCAAATAATTTTACAATTTTGTAAATAAAAAGGGCATCTAAACTATGGATGCCCTTTTTATTATCATAATAATAGCCTATATGTTTACGCAAAAACGCTTTTAATCAGTTGGACGCCTTCATCCGTGACTCCAATTTGATTATGAACTCCATCCGTCGAGTATATCTTGAAGTATTTCTCGCCAGCCTTATTTACCTCGCAAAGGCGCTGATGAATATATCCTTTAGATTTCGCCCAATTCGTAATAAGCCCACGCTTCAATCCGAGCGATTTATTGATATCCGTGAGTGAAAAGCATCCTTTCTTGTCAATCCGGACTTCCGCGATTTGTACCAACGGTTTCTGATATTCTACAGTTTCAAGAGCTTTTTGTTTGGCCTTTTCTGACTCTACCAAAGCTTCCAAGGCTTCAATATATGTCTGAGGAAGCGCTGCGACTCCATATCCTCCCGTCTTGCGGATGGAAGGAAGAATATCCTCGCACACCCAATCCTGAAAACGCTCGGCATTCGGCAAATTCGACCGCATGATAAGCCGATAAACGTCAGATTCAGGGATGATATTGTATGGCATGGCCCCTTGCGGCGAATCGCCGTACCTGAATTTATTGACTTTTTTACAATGCGCACTCACTGCGTCAGATGGTCGTCCATACCCCAACGCCTTAGCAATATCACTCGCTATAAACCACGGCTCTCCATTCTGTTGGATCACACGAACCTTACCAAACTCAGGATTCTCAAAAATCTTCAATTTATCCATAATTATCTCCTTTTAAATTTATTTATTATAATATAATCAGATTTCTACTTTTAAACACGAAGAATATTCGTGTTCTATTTTTAGGAGCAGAAAATGAGGGAATAAAGACCAGATTCGGAAACCATATTCATTTGATGAGGAATTTCAGCTCTAGGATTACCATCAGGATTAATGAGGGTAATCTTTTCGTCTTCATCCAGTCCTCGAAGTGCCTCCGAAATATTCCCCAACCCCAAACAATCGCATACATCCTTTGCTGTAAACCACGGATCTCCGTTCCTATCAACTACACGAACATTGCCGAATTCCGGATTCTCAAAAATCTTCAATTTATCCATAACAATTCCTCTCTTTTAATGGTTAAAAAAAAATGCCCGACAACCGGGTAGCACAGAGACACTAAGTCTCTCCGGAAGTCGGGCAAATATTAATTTTTTATTGAAAGATTACTTGTGCTACCAAGATGAAAACAATATACACACTGAAATTACGTTTGTCAATATAAAAATTAATAATGTGGTTGAAAATATTTTTGTGCAATCATCAGAATAAATGCGGAAGCATAATAGAGCTTTTCCTGAATTTCTGGAGTCATATAATCTGGATTATCCAATTCTTTCATCATTCTATCAGCTTCATACAAAATATTATATACTTCTCCAATTGCAAAAATATTTCCCTTATCATATGCATACTTATCTTCAATTTTATGCATATCTTTTACTATTTTGTCTAAAATTTCAATTCCATCATCATAATCGTCTTTAGAAGAAATACTTCTCAAAGTTTCCCAAGGCATACTATTTATCCTCCTTTTGTTCATCAAGAAGAAGAACGGTTGCGGCTGTATAGATGATAATATCAAGAAGCTCATTTCTGGCACGTTCAAAATCGCCTTTGCGAACCATATCATGAGCCTCATATGCCTTCTTATGGACTTGATAGAGCGGACCGCCGATGCCTACTCTACGAGAGATTTCCATGAGAGGCTGGTCCATAAAGTCTACAGTGCCTTCTATATTATGACGCTCCTTCCCTTTACCAGAGAAGCATCGCAACATAGCCTGATGGATAACCTCACCGACCTTTCTTTCCCCATTGGTGATTTCTCGGTCGCCTTTTACTTTGTATTCATTAGTAGTCTCATTTTCTAAAGAACGCATAGCTCCTCCTCTATATCTATTTTTAACAAATTCACTATAAAAGCCGTCACGAAATATTTTCAATACATCTTGATCAGACATTCCATCCGGAATAGTAATTCCTTTATAACAGTTCTTAGGTAATTCTTCTATCATAACTTTCCATCAAGCTCTTGTTGGTTCAGGAATAGGACCAGCAAACTCTATGCCCGGAAGAAGGTCATCGGCACATAGGGGCATTGTATCACTACTAAAATACATAACATGAGGTTCCGGAAAAAGGCTGCTCCTCATCCAATAAAATCCGGGAACATTAGGAATTTCATTTGTCCACGTCAAAGTATTGGAATGATCTTCGGCTGCGGTCTTTCTTTTGGTCATGTTGAATCCTTGGATTAGAGGTTTGGGGTATGAAAAGCCCCACCGGGGGAGGGCGGAGCGTGGGGTGCTATCCCATTGCATCCAGTATTCGACTATCAGCGTTCTCAAGCGAGGAAAGAGCATCATCCATAGCGCCGATTGCTGTTTGCATCGTTTCCCCGCGTTCACTGGAGTTTAGGGATTCAGGAAGATTTTCAAATGCCTCTAGCTCCTCGTCCCGAAGTTCCTCCAACTTCTCCATGATGTCAGAAATCTGATCGCTCAATTTTGCGAGCCTATCACGTCTGTTCTTGTTCATCTGTTTCTATCCTTTCTCCGCAATTCTCAGCTTGCTTGCGGGAACCGTCCATTTCCCTTCGTAGCCGTACACGGTGACGTACATAGCCTTGCGTCCCTTCCCGAAATCACGGGGATACGGGGCGCAGGATGCCGTAACGGTGACGGTTTGGCGTTCGCCGCCTACCTTTGCTCGGTAGAGAAAACGGCGTCCCGGAATTATCGATGCCAAATCAGGACATTTTAGTCTGATTTCGGGGAGAGTATCTGTTTCGGGCATAGCTTAACTTTCCAATGCCTTAATTTTAGCAAATAGCTTTGGCGCGGTCCTATCGCTTCTATCTCGTTCCTCTTCATAAAGACGCGTCAATTCATCCCAATGTTCGACAAAGGGTTTCCATTTCGGGAATCTTTCCGCAACTTCATGTAAGCGTTGCTTCCATTCCGGTATGAACTTGAGCAGGAGGTAACAGCGTCGGAAATCAGACGGGTCATGAGGTACATCGTATCTAAACCATGAAGGACTGGTATTGAAAACCGCGTTGTCGACCATCCCGGTTAAGACTGCGTGAATCGTTTTAGAAGAAATTCCGGTTTCTCCGTTGGCTAACCACATCTGTTCCCGCCATTGCTGTGGAAGCGAAAGTATCTCAGCCGTGTAATCCCCGTACAAATCAACACTCATGATTCATCTCACCTCATATGCTTGTGAGCCTATACTTTTCATTGAGTACAAAGGCTTCCCCACGATGGCCCGGAAGTCGCTCCGCTGTATCCGGAAATTTAAGCCTCAAAATAACTTTGCGTCCCGTCTGTTTTGAAAAACGTTCCGCCGAGGGCAAGCTCTCCCATGCCCGTACAGGAGGGAGAATGCCTCCGGAAGCTCTATACCGATTAAGTTTCTTCGCCGTGGTTACATGCCATACGATCATTTTTATCGCTCCATATTCTTCGAAAGTTCATACGCTCGCTGCCAACACAAGCTAGGATCCGTTCCGCAATCTACATCGCAGTAACCATCTTCCCCAAAGACAATTTCTTTCCATTCATCCAATGAAGCGTCATCAGATACGGAATCGATTCTTGGAGTCCAGAGAGGGCATCTTTTATTCGTATCGAAAAATCGATGGTATGGGCAATCCAAATAGTCCCCGTTAGAATTACCGTTTTCTACGAGCCACCTAAACGCGGCTTTACTTTTTTCGAGTTCTGCTTCCAAAAGTTCCAATTCAAAAGACATTTTATACAATTCAAGTCCTAAATCCTTCATCATCACTCTTTTCCTCCTTTCAATGTTTCCAACAAACGCAGAATATCCGGATATTCGTAGAGTGTCAACAACTTTTTTAAAATAAAATATAGCCCAACAGAATACTCAAACATTCTGTTGGGCTATATTTTATTTCTACTCTTCAAGAAGGGCTTTCTTGATCAACTGAACACCGTCCTCGGTAATTCCGATCTGATTATGGACTCCATCCGTCGAATAGACCTTGAAGTATTTCAATCCAGCGTTGTTCACCTCAGGAAGCCTTTTATGGAGATAGCCTTTATCTTTTGCCCACTTTGTGATTTCCCCACGTTTCAATCCAAGAGATCTGTTTACGTCTGTAATCGAAAAGCAGCCCTTCTTATCAATCCTCTCCTCCGCGATCTGTACCAAGGGCTTTTGAACTTCGATAGTTTCGAGAGCCATCAGTTTTGCATGTTCCTCCAATCTGCGTTGTTCCTCCTTATCAGCCCAAGCTCGCGCGGCTTCAACAGGATCGGAGAAATTGGGAAGAGCCACCGTTCCGTACCCTCCGGTCTTACGGATGGAAGGGAGAACCTCTTCACAGACCCAATCCTGAAAGCGTTCCGCGCTAGGAAGATTGGATCGCATCACCAGACGGTACACATCCGACTCGGGGATGATGTTGATATAGACCGGAGGACGATTCACTGAAATGAGCGATTCGCTAGGTTGGGTGATTTTATTGACTTTTTTACAATGCTCTCGTGTAGCTTCTTGGGGGTTCGCATAGCCCAGAGCCTTCGCAATGTCGCTCGCTGCAAACCACGGTTCACCGTTCTGATCAACAACACGAACCTTACCAAATTCGGGATTCTCAAAGATCTTTACAGAGGTCATAGATTTCTCTCCTTTTGAATTGTTCATAAACGCAGAATACCCGTATATTCGTAGAGTGTCAACAACTTTTTTACGAAAAAAAAAATACTTGTTTCTGACTCTAGGGAATATCCCCGAAGGAATATCCCCGAAGGAATATTCCAGAAGGAATATCCGGGTATCCATTCCGAATGTGCTCCAACGTAGGTATGCCGTACGTGAATGGAACCAAATGAAAGGAGGGATTATGGGTGATACGGAGGCTAGGAGGGTGTTTTTAAGGCTTGAAATGTGTTTCGTGAGTATTTGGTCGTGTAGGAGATGAATGTGGCCTTAAAAACGATTTGTGTAGGAACTTTTAGAATTTCATAGGCTTACATTTATTAAACAAGATCATTCAGATAGTCTTCGGTGGTCAGAATAACATTCTTTAATTGATTTTTCTTATAATCTTGCAGAGCTACGTATGCTAGGAGCAGAGCATCGGAACGGTTATGATGCTTCTTGAGATTCAGTGGGGCGTCTGGGAACAATTCTCTTGCCATTGGTAGCGACGGTTTGTCCTTTTTGTCTACCTTGACGAGGTCAAGCTCGCGTTGCCAGTACTGAGGAGGTACGAGAGAATATGGAATTTCGAGCGTCCGCAGGATTCCTTGCCAAGTACCAAAGTTCTCTCCAAAGGAAAAGGTCGATACTACGCCCTGCTTCGGCATGGCATGGACCTTCTCGATGTAGGCGTGATTGACGTGTTTATTGAACTTGCGAAGAAATGAGATTGGGTGATTCGTAAAATCGCAGATCGAACAAAATGATCCATCATCACAGATTATAGCTACGGCACCAGTTTTTCCGGGGTCGATGCCGATGAAATACGGTTTATCAAATTTTGATTTAGCCATCGGATATTTACTCCTGTGTAACATTTTATACTGTGTAGGTTTTTTGATTATCCGATGTATGTAGCAGAAGAGTCGAAGGAAGTCAATGATGGAATGTGTGGGATCAGTTGGGGCCTGTGATCACTATGAGGTGTGATCAGAACGAAGGCTATAAACTCTTGAAATTTTTATTTAAAAAAATTCAACTGATCACAACTGATCACATTTTTCGAAAAAAGATAAACCATGTTAATGAGTTGCAATTTTGTGATCAGTTGACACAG
>OGRD01001353.1_pt1 | contig 9848 bp, 8 predicted proteins | sample 1553441 | NCBI WGS metagenome assembly OGRD01 (sample SAMEA2580106, study PRJEB22360) | human gut metagenome | biome: human gut; feature: human-associated habitat; material: faeces | place: Denmark | collected 2008/2010
CCGCCATTCCGCCGGCATTTATGTTATCGACGACCCTGCCGCCGTTTCCGATACGGATAAAGGCGTAAAGAATATTCGGAGTGCCGTCGTCGGAGGTCAGCGAGACGATCCGCAGCGTATTGACCGAGTACGGATATATCCCGGATATCACGGGGTGCTGGACAATGCACTCCTCTACAAGGAAGCGTCCCGTCTCCGTCAGGTGCTTATACATAGCGCCGACCGATTCATAATCGGATCTGTTTATCTTCTCGACTCCGCGCCCGCACGCCTCGTCGGTCGGCTTTGCAACGACGGTTTCAAGGCCGGACATGAATTTTTCAAAGTCGCTTTCCGTGGCTTCCTTCAGGTATATCCACCTTCTGCCGAGATATTCTCCGAACAGGCGGTTGAAATCGATTTTGTTGTTCAGCAGATGATAGTATGCGGGATCGTTGCACTTTTTGATTATGGAATTGTTTATCCCGCGGGTGACATAGGTTTTTCTCTGCTTTCCGTTGAGCGTCCACCACTCGTTCAGGCGGTAATCGCGGTATCCTGCGCCGTAGCGGAGTCCGCACCAGACGACATCACAGAAAAGAAACGGGCGGTTCTTTCCGGTTATTCCGTGTATTTCGTTCACCGTTACAAACAAATTTTTGAAATTCATGCTCTTTATACAGCGCATGATATATCCGAAACCTGACATACTTTTCTCCGGGTCTGTTTTTTTTCTATAACTACATACTATTATACTTCATCGGAGCCGAAAAGTCAATCTTTACGGAAATTTTGCGGTAATATTGCCCCGTGGGTTCAAAAGCCGTTGACCCCGGAGCGATTTTGTGGTATTATATATACGACACACAGACAGGAAGGCACTGCAGCGTAATGAGGATCACGATTGAACAGGTAAAGGCAAACGAATCGATAAAAAGCTATATAAAAAAGGCGGATGAGTCGCTTATTGCCCTCGGGTATACCGAGCACAGCTTTCCGCATGTCACAAAGGTCTCGCAGACGGCAAAGAAAATACTTCTGACCCTCGGATATCCGGAAAGGGACGCGGAGCTTGCCGAAATTGCGGGATATCTGCACGACATCGGGAACGTTATAAACCGCGTTGATCATGCGCAGAGCGGCGCCATAATGGCGTTCCGTCTGCTTGACAGGATGGATGCCGAGCCAGATGAGATAGCGACGATCATCACGGCAATCGGAAATCACGACGAATCAACGGCATTCCCGGTCAACCCTGTCGCCGCCGCGCTTATCCTTGCCGACAAGACCGACGTCAGGTGCAACCGCGTCAGAAACACAGACCTGCCGCGGTTTGACATCCATGACCGTGTGAACTACTCAGTCAAACGCTCCGACGTGACCGTTTCGCGGGAGGAGATTGTGCTTGACATTGATATAGACACCGGGTTCTGTCCGGTCATGGACTATTTCGAGATATTTCTCAACCGCATGATACTCTGCCGGAAAGCCGCCGAAAAGCTCGGCATACGCTTTGCGCTGATAATCAACGGTCAGAAGATGATCTGAGGAGAGAATATGAACACGGGAACGATTATTTTTCTTGCGGTTCTGGCAATTATCATCGCAGCACCGGCAATTGTCATAGCGGTCGCGGTAAAAAAGCTGAACGCAAACCGGCTTATACGGACTGCCGCTTACACTCTGTCAAACGGCGGCTTTCAGCAGTTTGACGACCGTCCGCGCTCGCTGAACGGGTGCGAATCGATATATCTGTCACAGATACGGAGCGATTTTCCCGACTTTGATCCCACCGCGGTTTACACGGAGGCAAAACGGGCGCTTGAAGAAAAGCTCTCCGGAAAGGACTCGCTTAAGATACATAACACCGTCATTTCCGGGTACAAAAAGGCTCTTTATGAAAAGACCGTCGTGCTTCAGGCGGCGCTTCAGTACCGTGAGGGCGGAGTGCTGCTTCAGAAACGGTATGTTCTGCTTTATTCGTATCTTGTGGGCAAAAACGGCACGGTGCTTACCGCCAACTGTCCCAACTGCGGGGCACCGGTATCGGACAGCTCGGCAAGGATATGCCGGTACTGCGACTCGCTGCTTGTAAATCCCCTCGGAGGGGAATGGAAATTCACTGATATCAGCGAGGGCTGAAAGGAGAATTGTTTTGATGGTAATAACAGATGTACTGTTTGCGATAGTTCCGATACTGTTTGTTGTTGTTTTCATATCGGTTTTCACGGTCGTTATCGTTACGATCGTGAAGGGGATTTCGTCGTCGCACCGTATGACCGGCGCGGTTGACCGGACGATCAGTCAGGCGATGGACTCAATTTCCGGAGGGTTTCAGTCCCTTATGCTGAACAACCGCGGAGGTGTACTTATTCCGCAGATAACCGCGGATTTTCCGGATTTCAGCCCGACGGTCGCACTTGGATGTGCAAAGGAAGCGGTCAGGATGAAATACACCGACGATACAATGACCGTCGGGAATGCGGTCATTTCCGACTACACCCGTTCCTCCGGCAAAAGCACGGTGGTTATCGAGGTTTCCGCCGCATCGCGCGGGTCAGGAAACAGGAAATATATTGTTCTTTACGAAAACACGCTTGAACGGAATATAAACTGTCCCCACTGCGGTGCGCCGCTTAAGGACAGTGTCGGAAATATCTGCGCTTACTGCGGTTCGCAGATCGAGAAGGCGGAAAGCGGCGGCTGGAAGGTCTCGTCGGTCATGGCGGGATGACGGTATAATAGAAGACCGGATATTAACAAAAACTCCGGTGAGTTAACATCTCATCGGAGTTTTAATGTAATTATTAGTCTGTTCAGCCGACGATCTCGTCGGTAATTCCGAGATCCCACATCAGTCTTGAGCCGACATATTTGTCCCTTACGTCCCTGCTGAAAAGCACGGCGTTTTTTGTTTCCTCCTCGGTGAAGCCGATTTCCGCAAATGAGGTCGGCAGTCCGATTTTCCGAAGCCCCGGAACAATCTCTGACGGGAGGGGGAGCTGACGGATGAAACTCTGAATACTGTCCCAGCTGCCGATTATTCTGTCAAGGCGTTCGCGGTGCTTTGTTTTGTCGTATTTATGCTCGTGCGCCTCGTTTGCTATCATTGCTTCTGCACCGTTTCCGAGCCAGCGGCGGAGCTTTTCCTTCCAGCTGTCATACGAGAACGCCGCGGCATACTCAAGTGCTTTTTCGCGGTCCGGGGTAACAGAGCGAAGTTTTTCGTATATTTTCAGACATTCGATAGTTGCCGCTCCGCACTGGATGCCGTGGAGATCGGAATGTGTGCCGAACTCTGCGGCTCTCATATCGCAGATATGCGAAAGGTAATGCTCCATTCCCGAGACCGGGCGGGTGACTCCGGCATAATTTGCGGCGATTCCCGAGAGGACCATGCCGGTCATGACGGCGGCGATTGAGCTTTTGTCGCGCGAGGGGATTCCGTCAAGGTTTTCCATACACTCGTTCAGCCCGTCGGTCACGAGTGAGGCTACGGTATCGCAGTAATATTCGCCGTTGATTATGTTCGATATCTTCCACTCGGCAATGCTTATGTATTTTGCGATCATATCTCCGAGCCCGGAAAGGATCATTCTCATCGGAGCCGCGGCAAGGACGTCGGTGTCGCCTATGACGGTATCCGCCACGCGGGTCGTCAGCGAGAGCTTCAGCCCGTCGCGTATCACCGACGAGGTTCCCGACGCGTAGCCGTCCATTGAGGGGGCGGTGCCGTATATGACATACTGTCTGCCGGTCAGAGAGGATATTATCTTTCCGATGTCGTTTATGACACCGGAGCCTATGCCGAGGACGGTGTCGCAGGAGGGGTCAAAGTGCATGACAGCCGAGCCGACGGCGCGCTCATCCGGCTCTGCTCTTCCCTCTCCGGGCAGAAGAAACACGGTGTGGGCGATCCCGGCTTTATCAAGCTCCGCGGTGACGCGCTCTCCCGCCGCCCTGTATGTGTTTCTGTCGGCAAGGATAAACACCTTTCCGGCACCGTAAGATTCAAGCACATCGGGAACTCCTGCGGTAACACCGCTTCCGATCATGACGCGCGAAAATCCCGCACTGTGGCACTTTCCGCACCGGCAGCTGAACTGTCCTTTCCCGATAAGCGTCTGAAGGTCAGTACTCATTTTTATATCCTCCTCTGTCGGATAAACAAATTTCTTATACGGTATGATATCAGAAAAACGTCGGAAAATCAAGAGGGCACTGCCTTCCCGGCAAAAAAAACGCCCCGCAGGAAACGGGACAGTTTTTTCGGGAATAATCCGACATAAAATGCGACCGGGATAATAAGCCGGGTTCTGTTGCGGCAAAGCCGCCTGCACTCATCTGTCTCGACCGTACGTTACCGCACGGCTCCAGCCGCCCCGGGAATCTGCCGAGCAGGCAGCCCGTTTCCGGGATTCCCATGGGGAGTTGCTCCGGGTAGGGTTTACATTTGCACGCTGTTACCAGAATGCCGGTGAGCTCTTACCTCGCCTTTCCATCCTTACATGACGAATCATGCGGTTTATTTCTGTTGCACTTTCCCTGAAGTCGCCTTCGGCGGACGTTATCCGTTACCCTGCTCTGCGGAGCCCGGACTTTCCTCACAGCAATACCTTACGGCGTGATGCTGCGCGAATGCACCTCCCGGTCGCAGGTATATTATAGCACATTACGCCGCCGATGTCAATCACCGTCCGGCTTTTTCCCGGATTATCAGCTCTCAAGCTGTTTTCCGAGAAAGACAGCCGCAGTCTGCACCAGTTTAAGCTCCGTGTCCGCGCCTGTCGGAGCAGGTTCACCGCACGACACCGATATGACGCATCCGGCAACATCGCCCTCCGCGATAATCGGCGCGGCACAGCTGACATAACATCCCTCCGAGTCGGCGGTGACAGACAGCTTTTCTCCGCCCTCGCTGTATTGGTACACGCTTCTGCCGTCGGTCAGCTTTCCGACGTCGTCGGATATCCGCCTTTCGGAAAAGCCCTTCTTCGGAAGTCCCGAAACGGCAATCACCGCGTCCCTGTCGCATACCGCGATGCTCAGCCCGCAGACGCGGTTCAGCGCCTCGGCATACTGGAGCGCAAAATCACCGAGCTCCCCTATCGGGGAGTATTTCTTGAAAATGACCTCGCCTTCGCGGTCGGTGAAGATTTCGAGGGGGTCGCCGCTACTGATAACATTGACACGAAAAACCTTATCGGCTTGTTTTTTTGCCGACTGAACCGCCACGGAATTGTATTTTTCCGCAGATTTTTCGATATTCTCCGTGTCCCCGTTAAAATTTGCGATTGCCTCCTCCCGCACCTCATCGTTACAGCGCAGGAGCGCGTCCACATCGTCACGCAATTTGATCTCGATGTGGCTTTCATATACGATGATACGGTCAACAATCAACCCGATATCACGCTTGTCCAGTTTCTCTTTATTCAGAATATCGTGAAAGATCTCCAGCACCGTTTTTGCGTGACGGTTCGCCCGGATGATCATATTTCTCGTATCTGCTGTCATGGCAATCTGATTTTCCAGCCCCTGAATCCGGTTGGCACTTTCTTCAATCAGTGCGTCGTAGGTTTCCATGATGACATCTTCATTCCCCCTTGCACGCGCGAGATCGCGGGATTTTTGCCGCATCAGGATTTTGAGTGAATCCTTTTCCTGCTCGATGAGCTTTGATAGTTCTTCCGCGGCTTTCGCACTGTCTTTTACCGCGTTCGGTTCAAAGCTGATTTCGGATTCCAGTTGTTTTATCATTTTTTCGGAGTTTTCGCAGACCCTGGCGATGTATCGCTTCAGCTCGCGGTCGAGTACGTCTACACGAATATGATGCGTCGTGCATCCGGCTTTTCCGCGCGTGTGATAGGTCCCGCAGATATAGGCGTCGGCAAGGTCGGGGCGGCTGCGTGAGAACATCGGTGAGCCGCAGTCACCGCAGAAGAGGTATCCGGAATAGTTGTTGGCGTACTTCTTCTGACCGCGGTAGTGGTTGGTCGTGCGCTGCTTCAGAAGTTCCTGGGCAACGGCAAAGGTACGGTAATCGATAATCGGCTCGTGGTGATTTTCAAACACGATATGCTGACTTTCGTCGAGCGGCACATCGTTCCCGTTTATCTTTTTCCGTTTGAATTTGTGCTGACGCAGCGTGCCGATATAGAAATCGTTGCAAAGAATTTCGGAGATGGTTACAATGCTCCATGTTTCCTTGACCTTGCCCTTATACTCATCGCCTTGTGCTTCTTTGCGGGCTTTCTCCCGCATTCGCGGCGTTGGAATGTGTTCGTATGTCAGATGGTTTGCAATCTTTTTGTAGCCCCAGCCGTCGATATAATAGGCGAATATCCGCCGCACTACCTCTGCGGACGGCTCGTCAATTTCAAAGGTCATCTTTTTGGAGTTTGTAATTACATAACCGAACGGAACCGAACAGATCCACTCGCCTTTGGACTGTCTGGAAGCAATGACATCGGACACCTTGCGGCTCGTGTCGGTGACGGGCATTTCATTGACGAAGAAGTAGAGCTTGATCTTCATCCAGTCGTCGATGTGATCCTGATAATAATCCACACCATCGCCGATGGCAATAATGCGGAGGTCGCGCTCGGTGAGATCCTCGAATTCGGCAAGTCCTTTGCCCGTTCTGCGTGAGAAACGGCTCAGGTCTTTGATGATAAGTATATCGTATTCGCGGCGCATGAACTTTTCACGCATACGCATATAATCGGGGCGCTGCTCGAAGGTATAGCCCGATTTATCGCGATCCTCAAAGTAATCGACCGTGCTTGTCGGAAAGTGCAGGCGGCAGTATTCGCTAATAATTGCCTTCTGGTTTTCAATACTCGTATTGTCACGGTCAAGCTCCAGATCCACGGAGATTCGGGTATACGCGGCGATTCTGAATTTTTCAACCATATTGTCTGCTTTTCCTTTCTGATATTATGATAACATTGTATCACATATCCCGTCTGATGTCAATGATATATTTGCAAAGACATGAATTGTTATCATTTTTCGGTGGCTTGTTTTTGAAATTAGTACGGACAAAAGCGTCATTTAATTTCAGTAAATCACTATTCGCTGAAATTAAAAAGATATACATTTCAGTTTTTGTTGACTTTTTGAAGCCATTGTGCTATAATAAGCGTAGTAATTTCAGTATGGAGGAGAACAATGAATGAGCATAGCCGGAACCTATATTACAAATTTATCGGGTGACGCAGCCTATCAATCGTTCAGACCGTCGCCCTTGCCGCCCGAACTGAATATCGACTATGAAATGCTTTCTTTGCTCACCGGTGCAACAAAGGCGATTGCAAAACTTGATACATTGGCTACCTATATTCCGAATATAAATCTCTTTGTCTCGATGTATGTCCGCAAGGAGGCATTGCTCTCTTCGCAGATCGAAGGTACGCAGGCAACGCTTGAGGATGTGCTTAATCCGTTAATTGAAGAAAATACGAATCGGAATGTTGCAGATGTCGTCAACTATATCAAAGCAACAGAGTTTGCGCTTGACCGATTGACTACATTGCCGCTATGTAACAGATTGCTGAAAGAGACACACGCAGTGCTGATGCAGGGAGTCAGAGGGCAGGAGAAGAATCCGGGAAATTTCCGTACTTCACAAAACTGGATCGGTTCGCAGGGCAGTTCCATTAAAAATGCTCGCTATATTCCGCCGAATCCGCAGGATATGATAGACGCGATGTCCGACCTTGAAAAGTATATGAACAACGACGACTCGCTTGATGTGCTGATCAGAGCCGCATTGATTCACTATCAGTTTGAAACTATCCATCCTTTTCTTGACGGCAACGGTCGTATCGGAAGGCTTCTCATTACGCTTTTTCTGATGGAGAAAAAAGTGCTGCATTCTCCCGCGCTCTATATCTCGTATTATCTGAAGCTGAACAGGGTTGAGTATTATGATCGAATAAGCGAGGTTCGGACTAAAAACAATTACGAGCAATGGGTCAGTTTTTTTCTTCTTGCCATAAAAGAATCCTCTGAGGAAGCTGCAGAGACGATCCTCAAGCTCAACGTTTTACACAACAAAAATGTTTCTGTAATAGACGAGCTGGGACGGCAAGGAAAGACATCACGCCTGATTTTCGATTACATTGAGAAAAATCCGATCATCGATATCGGCAAAACCTCACACGAGTTGGGTATTTCCTTCAACACGGCATCATCTCACATCAACCGTTTGGTCGAACACGGCATTCTTGTTCAGACGAACAATTCAGAGCGCAGACGCGTTTTTGCGTATGAAGAATACCTTTCCATTCTTCGAAAAGATACCTGATTTTGGAACAAGGCAGAAGGCGTTACGCCTCCTGCCTTGTTCCTTTAGTCCGAACCTGCACCGTCAGCTTCAGCTTTCATCTGAAGCTCAAGATTGTGTCGGAGAAGCAAGGCAGTATCCGGTAACAACTCCCGGTCTCCTGATTCAAACACCGACACAAAATACTTGTGCTTCGCAAATTGCCGGTAATACGGCTCAAGCGATTTGCGGAATTCTTCATTCCGTGCCTCGCTTCTGGTGAGCCATATATCGACCGTTTTTGTGTCATGATGAATGTTCATCTCCATATGACCCACCTCATTTTTTCAATTTTTGGCGTAAACGCGCCCGTCTTTTTTTGCGTATTTGCGTTTTGCAGAAAGAATAATATCAATCGTTCCTCCCCGAAAGCTGAATTGCCCGCGCCGGATGCTATGTCCGATAGTGCATTCCGACCGTCTGTCCGGCAGTGCCTTTATGTACGCAAATCCACATTTTTATGTGTTGCATCCCCCCTTTCATTATTGACGAAGATCACAGCGAAAATTCAGGCTACATTGTCATACCCCAGTCCTCTTTTTCGCCATCCTCGTCTTCTTCAATATCTCCGTCCTCATCTTGCCCGAGTCCGATTGCCATGCCGGCAATAATTCCGGCGGCAACGCCGAGAGCGGTTCCTGTATTTCTTGCTTCCCGCTCCCGCTTTTCTTCCTCGGATTCATCGCCGTCTTCGAGAATATCCGTCAGGTTTTCAAGCCCACGCATGCCCATAAGAGCAAGGTCAGTATCATCGGAACCGCCGCGTACGCCATGCGAAGCCACCACAGTGCGTCGTCCCGTATGCTTCTTTTGCAGATAACTTTCGAGGCTTTTTCGCTCGCTTTCCCAACCTGTTCGGAGGCTTCCTCCGAGATCTTTCGTATCGCCGCCGCTGTCGCCTCGTTCTGCGCCTGTATCGCCTTCGTAATCTGCTCGGCATACTTGCCCGCCTCCGCCGCGAAAGCCGCCTTCTGTGCCTTCAGCTCGGCTGACAGCTCCTCCAGACGGTTCACCGAAGCGATCAGCTCGTCCCACTCCGCGACGCTGATCTGCACTGTCGGTATTTCTTCTTCCGTCTGCATTTTCGCCTGAATCTGTGGCGGAATATTTCTCGCCTTGAGCTTGTCCATATAGCTCTTTCCGGATTCTGAATTCATGTTCCATGTTCTCCTTTCGGTATTTTTCATCAAATAAACTCTTGTCCCGCACGCGCTTTTCCGTTCCGTCCTTGCCGCGGAGGATGTAGGTGATGTACTTCCTCTCGGGAGTCCATACCATCTCATAGCCGTACTTTTTCATTTCTTCGCGGAACTGTGCCTGAGTTTTGGCTCTTGTCATGCAGAAATCTATTGTGGCACAGAGTGCCAGCTTCATGCTGTTGCCGTTCAGCGCCGCACGATATTCCTTCGGTTTCATGCGTTGGGATTTAACTTTCGGATCGTATTCCCGAAGTACTTTCAGCCCGTGAGCCCGGCAGATTTCATCGCTTGCCCGACGCAGATCGGCAAGGAAAAATTTATTGTAATGCAGTTTCCGACCGTTA
>OGRD01001355.1_pt1 | contig 9841 bp, 19 predicted proteins | sample 1553441 | NCBI WGS metagenome assembly OGRD01 (sample SAMEA2580106, study PRJEB22360) | human gut metagenome | biome: human gut; feature: human-associated habitat; material: faeces | place: Denmark | collected 2008/2010
GCGTAAAACTGTCTTCGCGCTCACGCACATATTGCTTTTCGTAGCCGAGCCGTTCAAGTTCCTTGATGATGTATGTATTAAAATTCGATTCCACGCCGATAAGCGCATAATTATAATATTTGCCGAGACAATACAGCTGCCGCACAAAATCGTCCTCGCCGTATTGCAGTCGCAAAACCGCAACCTGTTCGCCGCTTGTGTTGTCGAGCACCTGCGCCACATAAAAGTCGCTGCCCTCGCCCGCCGTGTCCGCCCCGATAACATACGGCACACCCGCCCGGACATCGCGATATATTTTCACAAAGCCGTTATCATCGCTTTCGAACGTCGCGTTTGATATGCCCGAACCGTCGTAAGCATACGAAAACGAGCCTGTACGGAAAGGACTTGACAGCAAGGACAACCGCGCCTGCAAATTCCGCGCGTTGAAAACGCTGTAACCCACAACGCCCCATTGTCCAAGACAGTACACGTCATAATAGTAGGGGTCGCTGTCCTTATAACTTTCAAGCAGTTTGCGGTACTCGTCCTCGATAAAATCGTTATCCTTGTATGTCGTCTTAACAACCGTCATCGCGTCGGTCTTGTTGTCCACAAAACGCTTTTTAAGCCAATGCGAAACGGTTATCGGGTTGAATGAAAGCACAATTTGTTTTCGGCTTTTGCCGCCGCGCAGACGTATATCAAGCTGGTTAAAACTCTTCTCCGAGATCTCTGACGCTTCCTCCACCCATACGTCCGTCAGTTCGCCAGACGGGAACGTTATGGACTTTATCTTTTCGGGGTCGTCAAGACCTTTGAAAATAACCGTGTTGGAGTTCTTCGCGCACGTTATCTTCATCTCGCCCTCGGATATGCGAAAAAGGCGGTCAAGCCCCCACCTCGATATAATTTGCTTGAACAGCGCAAAGGTTGAATTTCGGTTGGTGTCCGCAACCTGGCGCACTACAAGCAGGTTGCATATAGGCTCCGTCATCAGACGGATGAGAAAACGCTGTACGACAAAAACGCTTTTCCCGCTTCCCGCGCCGCCGTAAAGCACAAGATAACGTGTCCGACAGTCCAAAAGCGGCAGATAAACGCGATTGAATACGCGCTTGTCAATATTGACATTCATGTCATTCGCCCCTCTTCCGACTGTCTCTTCATCTCCTTTTCCGTCCTCGCAGAAAACGTTTACATTTTCTGCGAACAGCCATGCGCGTGCCGCAAGGCGGCAATTTCGCGCGGCGTATTCAATCCTGCGCGCGGTTATTAACCGTAATCATTAAACGTTACATTTATCTGCTCCGCTCCGAGACCTTTATTTTCTCTCTCGATTGCCGCTTTCTTGTCAAGCAAAATACCGAAAGTCCTTGTCAAGTCCGATAACGTAACCTCTTTTTTCTCTTTTTCATCTCGCATAAACTGCTCCGAAAGTTCGCGGAACAGGTTCTGATACGCCAGGTTCATCACGTCATCAATCTTTTCTGTCATCGCGCGCGCGGAATCCTCGCGAAGTTTCGCAAACTTTTCGTCGTTTTTGTACTTTTTCACAATGTTCCTGCAAGTGCTCTCCGGAACCCCCGCCAGCCTTGCAACCGCAGACATATTCTCAGGTTCGGAGGCATACGCAACCATAACCGCGACTACCGTCGCCATTGACGTTTTTCGTCCTCGCAAACTTCGTTCAAACTCCTTTCCGCGCTGTATTTATATATAAAAATAAAAGCATTCCCGCTCACTTTTTTTTTAATTCCTTTGCCTTTCCCAAAATCATTTTTCAGTCTTCAACATCTATCCCCGTTTCAGTTTCTTTGTCCGAGGTATTCAGAGCCGCCGACATCGGTTTATCCTTTTCACTCTTCTTTGAGAAAGATACCGATACGCCGCGCGAAATTGCCGGCTTGCCCGCTTCGGACGACACGGAAAAATCGGAAAAAAAACCGTGCCGCCTCAGCGAACGCGCCGACAAGCTTACTATCGACGCTTAAAGGAAGGTGATAATATGACCCGCACAGCCTGTCAAACCGTGCAAAACCCGAAACCGCATCACACGGGCAGCCCGCCCCTTTGAAAAAGTACCGTGTGTTCTTTACCCCGACAAGGCGGCAAACGGAAAACCCGTCAAAAATGCCGCCGCTTGCCTATCCTGCACCCCCACTTTAATAAAAAAAGTGTATCATCGGGGAACACTTTTCAACAGTTCACAATTATTTTACAATTCTTTTTTCAAAAAAAAAGAGGACAGTCAATGCTGTCCCCGTTTTTCTATCTTTTCTCCCGTCCCTCGATAAGGAAATCCGTCGTTGTCCCGAGCACTCTCGCCGCGCGGGATATGAACTTCACGGACGGCGTCCGCTCCATAGCAAGAATATGCGTCACCGTCGCCCTCGGCATTCTCACCCGCCGCGCAAGTTCCGCCGTCGTCATTCTGTGCTCGCGCATAAGCAGGCGCACGCGGTCGGTAAGCCCGTATACAAGATACATCAGACCGTCTCCGACTTCTTCTGCTTGTCCGTGCGGTCTATGATGATATTCTGCGCGCAGCCTTTAACGGTCAGCACGGTTCCGCCAACCGTCAAAGATACTTTATCCGCGTCCTCATAGCCTATAAGGCTGCACGCTTTTGCAAGCAGGTCAAAGACTTCGGACGGCAAATTCTGACACATCCCATCCAGCGTTAATACCGCTCGCGCTATTTTGTCTTTTCGCAGATACTCTGCCACCGAGGGTTCACAGTCGCAGCGTCCGCCCTCGATATGTAACTGTCCGCAGAACGGGCAAGTCTCCATTCCGTCCTCAACCTCGATTTTCTTATCATTCGTTACTTCGCTCATTGCTTTATCTCCTTTCAGTCCCGGGTTATGCCGAGATATTTTTCAATTTCATATTTCGCCGTTTCAAAACCGTAACAGACCGCGCACTTATAGCCGGCAAGCATAAGACGCTCTATCCATTCATCTTGCGATGCAGACGTCTTATTTTTTCCGACTTTTAACTCAATGAATAGCCCGTGAAAGCCGCTTCGCGCCACGGCAAGCATTATGTCGGGCACGCCCGCTTTCACTCCTGCCGCTTTCAGCCGCGCCGCTTCGGTCTTGCTTCGTAACCCGCCGTTCGGCACGGCAAACAGATTTTTCAGTTCCGGATGCGCCGCCGCTTCATAAAACGCCCATGTAAACAAGTGCGTCTGCTCAATTTCTTCTTGTCTTCTCACTTCATCACCTCATTTCTAACCCGCCCACACGTCGGCAGACCACGCGGGGATATGACTTTCGTCGTCTGTTTTATACATCACGACCGAGAGATACCAATTCGCATTGTACTCGTTCCACCTCGGGAAAGCCCTCACAAACTTATATCCCTTGTATCGCTTCTCCCAGAATTCCGCATCGTCAACACGGTCGGCACACCATTTCTCAACCTGTCGCTTTGTCACGCCGCCGTCTTTGATTTTCACTTTCGGTTCTTCAATATTTCGCGAATAGATTATTCTCTTTTTTCCCGCGCATTGCTTCGAAATATATCGCGCCGCCGCTTCGGGACCGAACGTGTCCGGACGAAATCTGTCGCAGTTTACTCTCTCCCCCTTGTTCCACAGGCTCTCCATCACCGAGCGAGAAAGTCCGCCCGTGATAAACAGGTGATAGTGATAGTTCGTCTGTCCTTTTTTCTCGCCCGTTTTGTATGTAACCTCTTCAATTGCTATCGCGTACTTCAAAGGCGAGGACAACTTTTCCGCCGTCCGTACAAGGCGCGATAAAGTCTGCTCGATATACTTATTCGGCGCAACACGGCAAAGCGCTTCTACGTCTTCGATGTGCTGTTCCACTTCGCGCAGTTTTCTTTTCCGCGCGTCGCGCACGCGGCGAACATAGTTTCGAATATTCCGCTGTGCTTCGTCCCAATCTTTCGGCGCCTGCGCCTGCGCATACGTCGGATGCATCAGGTAGTCCCCGTCGTCGAAGTTGGCATTGACAAGCCTTATAAGTTTTTTTATAGCCTGTTGACGGTTATATTTCGCCTGTGCCGCCGAACTCTGCTTTTCTTTCGGCGCGCGCGTCAGCATCGCTCTGCCCGAGCGAAAAACGGGAAAAAAATCCGCTTCGAGCAATCTGCCGCTTACGGTTCTTTTTTCTCTTTGCATTCTTCTTTCCCGCCTTTCTTTTTGATTTTATTTCTACGCGCCGAACACGGCGAACTTGTTCACGGTGTCGCTCACCGTCTCCATCACGCTGTTGTACAGCGCGGTTTGCAGATACATTCTGCGATGTTTGATAATCGTCTCCGTCTTTTCAAAAGTCCGTATAACCTGTAACACATTTTCATGCTCGATCTCGCCGTAAACTTCTTTCACCGTCTGCGTCGGCACCTGCCGCCCCTCTATTTTAACAAAGCCCTCATCGGGACGCACAAGCACGTCCGCGATTATTCGCGCAAGTTCAACGGCAAACGCTCTGTCATCTTCATCGAAGCATTCAAGCTGTATATTTTCCGTCACCCTGTTCAGCACCGCCCGAAAGGACGGGACAGGATGGGACGGAGCAGCGCAGCGCATCTTTTCATCTTCCGTTTTTTCAAAACTCCGCATTTTCAAAACCACCTCCGCATATCGTCCATTTAATACGATTGATTACAAGGTCGGAATAGAGCCGCCCCGCAGCTCCGTTTCCGCCCCGTATTCAACTGTCAAAGTGCATTATATATAATATGTAGACTTACCTTTCCACACAGAAGAGTGAACCGTGTGCCTTATCGCACTCATACGGCATTATCCCAACGGTGATATATCCTTCGTTGCCTGTCTCTTCGTTCGCAAGTTCCGCAAGCCTCGATGTCTTGACCTCAAAATTGACTTTCACTTCAAGCCCCGCTTCCATTTCCGACAACATATTCATAAGTTCATATACTTTCATATTATATATCCCTCCTAAAACGGAAGATCCTCGTCATCAGCCGCCGCAAGGTCGGCAAGATATTCGTCTTCGTCTTTCTTCTCCTCTGCCGCCGCTCCGCCCGCTTCCGCAGACGCCGCCGCTTCGGGCTTGTCCCTCTTTGATTCGCCGAACTGTATCTCTTCAATAAAGACATCTGTCGTTTTGACCTTTTTGTCTCCTATCGTCCGTGTCGCGGTTCGCAATGTGCCGAATATGATTATTGCCGCGCCTTTCCGGAAATGCTTTCCGAGAAATTCCGCGCGCTCACCGAACGCCACGCAGTCAATGAAGTCCGCCGCGCTCTCCGCCGCGTCTTTCGCCCTCGGGCGGTTCACGGCAACCGACACGCGGCTGTATGCTTTTCCGTTACCGCTCTGCCGCACTTCCGGGTCATACGTCAGCCGCCCCATAACAATAACTTTATTGACGTTCATATCTTCCCGCCTTTCAAGTCTATAAACACTTCGCAATCCCCGAACTTGACCGCTTCATACTTCGCCAACCGTCCGCGCAGAAACTCCGTCCGTTCTTTTTCCCTCTTCAAAAGCGTGTTTGCCTTTATCTCGCCGAGCGTCGCCGCTATTCCCATATCGCAAAACTCTTCCGCTTTCTTCTCCGCTATCTCCGCTTTCGCTTCCGCCCGCGCAAGCCTTTCTTTCAACAGCCTGTTTTTCTCCGTCAGTTCCGCGTTGCGTCTTCTTAACTTGTTATACATCATTTGTCATTCCACCTTTCCGTAAACGCGTCCAATTCTTCCATATCCGACAAGCACGCGTTCCTGTCCTCGGTCAGTTCATCTATCTGTTTTTCGATAACACTCATCGCCCGTTTCAGTTCCGCATATTTTTCCGCTATCATTTCTTTGACAACATCGGGCATCTTCGGCAGCGCCGCGCGGTTTTCAGCCGAAACATTCTTCGGCATAGCCTCGATGTCCGTTTCTTTTTTCGTCGTTACTCTTATCACCGTCTTTTCACCCTCCGTTTTTTTGCGTTCCGTAAAACTCCGGCAGGCAGGATCGCTCTTTCCCCCGTCCGTTCCGTCGCAGTCCTCGAAACACGCGCACTCTCCGCATTTTCCGTTCGCGTAATCCTCTGTGCGCTCAAACTTTTTGCAGGTGTCGTCACATTCTCTCCGCACTTCTTCATCGTCACGGTAACAGTAACCGCCGTTCGAGTTCTCCTCGTCAAATTCGGTTCTGTCGGAACGGAAGTTTTTGCAGTTTTCGCATATCTCGTCTTTGCAATTTTCGCATACTTCGTCGCTATCCACGCATTTCTTTTTCTGCGCAAGAAACCCGCCGCAAGCGGGACTGTTCGCAAGCACGTCAAGAACTCGGTCATTATAACAAGTCCCGTGCAAGTTTCCGTATGTGTCAACGATACCGCGCTCAAAAAACAAGCATTCCGCACACCTGTTTTTCTTATTCTCGCCCGGCACTCCCGCCGCCGTGACCTTCCTGTCAAACTCTTCCGTCATGTCCGCCTCCGTCGTGGGCGGCAAAAGCCCGCTCTTTCTGTATTGATATACCGCCTGTCCGGAGAGTACCCCCCCCTCGTAGAGAATGCGCACTATCTCGCTTTTCGGGCAGTCGTTCAAATCCGCAAGTATTCCGACCTGCTTCTTCGAACTTATCGCATTTTTCCACGACGATATGATTTCATCTTTCGTCATCGCCAATTCCATTTTTTTTAATACCTCCAAGCATATATTACAGCATAACTTAATAACTCTTATCACCCGTTTTTTTCTATTTCGTCATACAACGCATCCACACATTCTCGGCATTTAAGATAATCACCACGCCGAATGTATATGAAACGGTTGAACAAAGTACAAAACATCCGATGCTTTTCGTCACGCTCTTTTCTCGGACATTTCTTGCAGTACAGCCCCATAGGAATATCGGCATTCATTTTAACTTGAATTTTCATGCTTCATCGCTCCAATCTATCATCTGCCCGCAAACATCACAGTATGCCTGATTTTCTTCAACTTCCGCCCCACACAGGCAGATATGAGAGACTTCTCCGTCGTTGTATATGTCGGCGGCAACTTTTTTCGGCACCTGCTTTTCAAGCGCTTCAATCGCCATATCGAGAGCAAGAAGTCCGCGCTTGATCTCCTCGTTATCCGCATAGCCTTGATTTATAAAGTCTTGATAGGTCTCCCTATCTTCTTTCAGAGTTTGTATCGCTTCTTCATTTGTCATTGTCGTGCTTTCCCTTTCTTAATATAAAGTTTGAAAACCGCTATACTTTTTCGCATCGACAAGTCGGTTTCTCCATCGCCGAAAGCACGGAAATAAGCCGCAGACGCTTCGGGATCTTCAAATTCATATAATTTTTTATAATCACTACATAAATCAGAACCGCAAATCCAATTGTCTGCGCCGCAACGATACATTCCGCGTTCTTCGGGGTTTACTTCCTTTTCGTATGTATTCTTCGGAAAGATTGAATAGTAAGTGTCCCCAAAGTTTTTTTGCGTCATCGCAAAACCATTTTCAGCCACAAACTTAACCCGCATGGGCTTTGTCCAATCGTTGACCTTTACCAAGTCCCCGACCTCGATTGAATCGAGTACCGATTTGTTTATTTCGTTTGCTGCATAGCAAACATATCCTTGATTTTTACTTTTCATTGCTTTCACGCTCCTTTATCACATAGATGTCTCCGCGCTGCTCAACAATCTCATACTTTTTCTCAAATTCAGATATTTTTACGTTATCATCAATTATTGCTTCATATTTCATTGGTGAGTTGTATTTTGCGAAGAATATAATTATAGCAAATACAAAAGATGTTAGACTAACTAAAATCGCTATAATTCTATCATTCTTATACAAAGTAAATATAGACAAGAGTAATAATAAAGTTCCAAAAGCAATAAATGACCCTATTCCAACCCAAACACCAGCCGACATTGAGCTAATTTCATTTAGTATTTTTACACCGTCCATTACTCACCGCTCCTACCTTTCAATACCCGCTCCGCTTCCTCTTGGGTGAGGAATATGTCGGAAAATGTATAATTTTTATCAATTACTTTTTTGAAACCTACTGCATATTCCTCTTTTGTCTTAATGCATAAATCGAACATCCCTCCGTCTTTGTCAATATAAAACGCCAGCACATACGCGCAAGTAACATAACCGTCATATATGACATACACCGTATCTCCTACCCTGCACGGCAGTTTCGCCCATAAGGAGCGGTCGGAAAAGTCCTCGCAAGTATCCTCTACATTATTTGTTTCGGCAATAATTCTCTTTTCCCCGTCGCTATCCTTTGTTTTCAAACGACCGACATAGTAGCACACGTTATGATGAATGCAATCTTGACAAGTCATCTTCTGCTTTCACGCTCCTTTCATAAAACACATCCAATGTGTCTTTGCCTGTTTACCGCTTTTATGTCCAAACAACGGGGTATGCCCGATAATATTCAAGATTTCTTTGACGGATATGTCGGTTTCCGACCACTTAAAAACGAGAGTTCCGTTAGATTTCAATACTCGCAGGCATTCGGAAAATCCTTTTCTCAACATCTCTCGCCAATCTCCTGTCAGTCGACCGTATTTTTTCGCAAGCCATGAATTTTTGCCAACGTGAACAAGATGCGGCGGGTCAAAGACCACAAGATAAAAGGTTTCGTCTTCAAAAGGCAAATCAGTGAAGTCGGCTACCGTATCGGGCTTAACGGAACAGTATCGAACCGCCTTTCCGTCCCCCGACTTCCATATCTGCGCGTCTTCAAACTCTCGGCAGTCCACAAACTCAACATCGGGATTTTTTTTGTCAAACCAAAACATTCGAGATCCGCAGCAAGCGTCAAGAATTCTTTTGCTCATTGCTTTCACGCTCCTTCATCTCCCGCACACTATCGCCGAAAGAATAATAAGTCCTATCACCGCAACCGTCAACGCGGCATCTTTATACTTGTATAGCAGGTTTAACATTCTTCGTATTCCTCCGTATCAACATCACCGTATTCGACAAATTTTCCTATATACTCCGCATACGCTTTTTCAATCTGCGCTCCCGGGCTGTCTTCCCACCCGGGCAACAAATATATTCCGTCCGCGCTGTCTATCATCGAAAAACATATGCGCATACACTCTATCTTTCTCATTCCCTCGGGAAGCACAGCGGGATTCAAAACCGCATATCCCGCTTCTTCAAGTCGTTTTTCCGCCTCCCCGAAGTCTTTCCAATAACCGCTCTTGCCGCTGATTTTCCCCGCAATATATATTTTTGTCACATCAATCACCTTTCTCTTTCACTCCGTCAACCTCGATTTCGTCCACGTCGTCCCAAAAGCCTTTGCTTCCGTTACAGACGTTGAACAGCGGACATCTTTTCAACGCCACGGCACATTCCCTGCCGCGTTCCCTGCGCCCCCAACAAAACTCACGGAAAAACTCGATCGCGTTTGTTTTCTTCTTTTCTCCGAAATATCCCCCGAACCTGTTCGCAAACATCATCGCAGGCAGTATTCCGTACTTTTCAAAAAACGGCGCCCATTCTCCCGAAGCGTCGGCCGTGACCAACTCATCATCAAGTTTTTTCGAACTCACAACCGCAAGCAGCCTCCCGTTCACGGATATGAACGTATGCTCCCCCGTGTCGCTTATCTTATATGTAAGTGTCATTTTCCCTCCGCAATATATATTTTCATAAAATCAGTTCCGTTCTTTTTCTGTTTCCGGAAAAGGATATCCCCTTTTCCATTGATACGGTTTTCCGTATTTTTCAAGATACCATTCCTCGAACTGTTTCTGATGTTCGGGATCTTGCAGATAATTCCATACGGTCTTGTATAGATACCTGCAAAAACTCGGGAGGTAGATATTTTTCTTCGTCTCCATTTTTCTCCTTTAATATCTGCCCAGCAGCGAGGAGTCCCCGCTCACGAGCGTGA
>OGRD01001356.1_pt1 | contig 9837 bp, 8 predicted proteins | sample 1553441 | NCBI WGS metagenome assembly OGRD01 (sample SAMEA2580106, study PRJEB22360) | human gut metagenome | biome: human gut; feature: human-associated habitat; material: faeces | place: Denmark | collected 2008/2010
GTCCCGCCGCATCTCGCGCAGCACGGGCACGCTGACGCACAGCGAGGCGGCGAGGAAGAAGACGAGGCCGATCATGCGGTTGACGCTGATGGCCTCGTGGAAGCAGACCACCGCCAGGAGCGTTGCCAGAACGGGCTTGATGAGGTAGACGAACGAAGCCTCGGTCGCGGAGGTGTATTCCGTGATCTTGGCGGTGAGCAGAAAGCCGATGGCGGCGCAGAAGACGCCGACGTAGCACAGCAGCAGCGCGGACCTGAGCGTGAAGCCGGTGAAGAACGGCACGTCGGCGAAAATGTCCAGCCCGAGACTGCGGTAGAGCGCGCCGACGGCGGGGATGTGACCGAGCAGCAGGAGCGCGAGCAGCTCCAGCCCGCCGAGGACCATGTTGAAGGTCGTGATGACCAGCCCGCCGAGCCGCGGGATGCGCAGCTTGCAGAGTGTGCCGTACATGGCGAAGAGAATGGTCGCCGTGAGGATCTCCGCGAAGCCGCGCGGACTGACCTCGAGCTTCGCGGGGTTGAGGATGAAGAGGATGCCGATCAGCTCGACGCCGATGGCAATGAGGTGGTTCCGCTTCAGCGGCTCGTGCAGGATCAGGTGCGCGGCGGCGAGGGCAAAGACGGGGTTGCCGGAGTAGATGATGGAGGTCGCCGAGGCGTCCATGTGCAGCACGGCCATCTGGAGCAGCGACATGTGCAGCGTGACCGTCAGAAAGCCGAGCAGGGCAAAGTAGCTCCAGTCGGAGCGGGTGAGGCGAATGGCGTTCCGCCGCAGGCTGCGCAGGGCGAAGGGCAGCAGAAAGAGCGCGCCGATGAGCACGCGCTCGACCGTGATCTGCATGGGCGCGAAGACGCCGCCGAGCCCCTTGAGCGCGACCTCGGTGGTGGAAAAAATCATGGCGGCGAGCAGAATATAAAGATAGCCGCGTTTCCGGTTCATGGCGTCGTTCCTCCGTTTCCTGTGATGGAGCACCGCCCATTGTATGCTCACACTCCGAAAAAAGCAAGAAAGAAGTGCTGCTTCCCGCGGGAAACAGCACTTCTTTTGGTATGCGTTCAAAAGCGAGGGTGCTTGCCTTACTTGACGGCGGTCTTCTTGCTCTCCCACTTGGTGACGCAGAGCGCGCAGGAGATGTCGCCGGTGATGTTCAGGCAGGTGCGGCCCATGTCGAACAGACGGTCCACGCCGTAGATGATCATGATCATATCGACGGGGATGTTCATGGCCTGGAGCACCATAGCCAGCATGATCATGCCCGCGCCGGGGGTGCCGGCGGTGCCGATGGAGGCGAGCGTCGCGGTGACGACGATGGTGACCATTTGGCCGAGGGTCAGCGTCATGCCGCAGCAGGTGGCGAGGAAGATGGTGGCGACGCACTGGTAGATGGCGGTGCCGTCCATGTTGATGGTCGCGCCGAGGGGGATGACGAAGGAGGAAATATCATTCTCCGCGCCGAGGTCCTCGGAGCACTCCATGCTCAGCGGGATGGTCGCGGCGGAGGAGGTGGAGGTGAAGGCGAAGATCATCGCCGGGGACGCCTTCTTGAAGAAGGTGATGGGATTGATGCCCGCGAACGCCTTGGCGGAGACGGAGTAGCAGAGGACCGCGTGGACGATGTAGCCAAGGTAGGCGCAGCCGAGGACGATGCCGAGGGAGCCGAGGATCTCGGGACCCTGCGTGGCAACGACCCAAGCCATCATGGTGAACACGCCGATGGGGCTGAGAGAAATGATGAAGGCCATCACGCGCTCGATGACCGCGTAGAGGGAGGTGACCATATCCTGCGCGAGCTTGCCCTTTTCTCCTGCCGTGAGGATGCCGCCGCCGAGAAGAATGGCGATGACGATGACCTGAAGCATATTGGAGGTGCGGAAGGACTCCCAGAGGTTACTGGGGAAGATGCCGATGAGGGTATCCATGAAGTTGGCGCTGGTGGCCTTCTCCCAGACCTGGCCGTCAACGAGCTGGAGGGTGGGGAAGAGGCCGGCGTTGTTGAAGATGTTGGCGAACACAAGGCCGATCACGCAGGCGATGGCAGTGGTGACGAGGAAGTACGCCACGGTCTTCCAGCCGACGGAGCCGACCTTCTTCATGTCGCCCATGGAGACGATGCCGTCGATCATGGACAGCAGGACAACGGGAACAACGATGAACTTGAGGAGGTTGACGAAGATGGTGCCGAAGGGCTTGAGGTAGTTGGTCGTGATCTCGGGCTTACCCATAAAGTAGAAGGCAAGGCCGACCACGATACCGAGCAGCAGAGCAATGAAGATCTGTGCCGGCAGACTGAGCTTTTTCTTTTCCATAATATACACTCTCTCCTAAAATTTCTCCTATAAACGGCAGCTTATAGATGCGATTTATAAGAGTTTTTACATTTTACCGCATCTGAACATATTTTGCAAGACCGGGCGCAGGAAAACTTTCATTTTGAGCAATTTCGACAAAGCTATCCGAAAAAGCGGGAAGCGAATGCGGAAAAATATTTTTGCGTGACCACTTGCAATGTGCGCCGCTTTTTTGTAGGATGTAAAAAGAACCGAAAGAAGGAACGGAAAACGGTATGAGAGTCATCACCGGCTCGGCGCGCGGGCGCCGGCTGAATGAATTAAAGGGTTATGATACCCGCCCGACCACCGACAAGGTCAAGGAGGGCATTTTCTCCGCCATCCAGTTCGAGGTGGAGGGCGCGCGCGTGCTCGACCTCTTCGCGGGGACGGGACAGCTCGGCATCGAGGCGCTTTCGCGCGGCGCGCAGCGCGCCGTGTTCGTGGACCGACGCACCGACGCGGTGAAGCTCATCCGCGAGAATCTGGCGCTCACGCGGCTGGAGGAAGGCGCGCAGGTCGTCTGCGGCGACTCGATGGCCTATCTCAATGCCCTGCGTGAGAAATTCGACCTCATTTTCCTCGACCCGCCCTACGCGGACGATCTGCTCGAGCGCGCCGTCGCGCACATCGCGCGGTTTGACATTCTTGCGCCCGATGGTATAATGATCGCGGAGAGTCCGGCGGAAAAGGAGCTGCCCAAGCTCAGCGCGCCCTACCGCGTCGCGCGCGAGTACCGCTACGGCAGGATCAAGGTCACGCTTTACCGCCGCGATGGGGAGGAGACGACATGAGAGAGGAACGCATCGCCGTGTTTCCCGGCAGCTTCGACCCCGTGACGCTCGGCCACATGGATATCATCGAGCGCGCGGCGCAGCTCTTTGACCGCGTGTACGTCGCCATCGTGCCAAACGGCGAAAAGACGCACCCGATGTTCACGGACGAGGAGAAACTGGAGCTGATGCGCGTGAGCGTCGCACCGCTCGGCAACGTCGAGGCGGCGCTGTGGAACGGGCTGCTGACGGACTTTGCCGCGCAGAAGGGCGCGCGCTTTCTCGTGCGCGGCGCGCGGAACAGTATGGATTTCGATGCGGAGTATCAGCTCTCGCTCATTTATAAGGATGTGTCCGGCGGCGCGCTCGACACGGTGCTTTTGTGCGCTGAGCCCGCGCACCAGCACATTTCATCGACCATGGCGCGCGAGATGGTGAAGTATCATCAGCCGCTCGAGAAGTATTTGCCGGCTGCGGCCGCGGCTCGGATAAGAGGAAAGGATAGGGGATAACGATGGCTGAAGAGAATGTACAGAAGCTGCTGGATATGCTGTATGAGATGATCGACGAGGCGAAGAACGCGCCGCTGTCGAACGACAAGTGCGTGCTCAACCGCGACGAGGCGCTCGACCTGCTCGACGAGATCCGCGCGCAGATGCCGGTGGAGCTCAAGCGCGCGCAGGAGCTCGTCCGCGCCCGCGACGAGTATGTGGAGGCTGCCAAGCGCGACGTTGAGCGCATGATGCAGAAGGCGGAATTCGAGGCCAAGAGCAAGGTCTCTGAGAGCGAGGTGCTCACCGCCGCGCGCGCCAAGGGCCACGATATCGTCACCCGCGCCGAGGAGCGCTCGCGTGAGATGTACCGCGTGGCGAACGACTACTCCGAGGACGTTCTGCGCCGCACGGAGGAGGCGGTCCAGATGGCGCTCGACGAGGTCAAGCAGACGCGCGTGCGCCTCCGCGCCGCGTCCAACGAGCAGATGCAGCGCCGCCGTGAGGAGCTGAACAAGTCTTTGGAGAAAAACGACAAAGAGGACAAGTAAAATTCGTTACATCTGACAAAGACTTTTCGAGCGTTTTTTAATTTGAACATATTTTGCGATGAAGGTAAAACGCGCCACAAGATATTGTGGCGCGTTTTTTCGTGCCCTTTCGACAATAAAACGTGCGTTTGAGTTCTGGTAAAAAACGCTGGAAGAATTTGGCAGAAAAGGGCGTGAAAGCCCTGAAAACAAAGAAAATTTCTGCTTGCATTTCAAAAGCGTTTTATGTATACTCAAAATACGAAGTGGGGGAAAGTGGTGCCAAGTGTACAAAAGTGGTGCTGCTGGCCCAAAAGTGCAGGAGAGTGGAGCCGAGCGACTTCCCCGAAAAAAGAGGGAGCCGCTGCTTTGCCCTCTTCACAGCAGCTTCAAGGATCGCCGAAAGGGGGAAGCGCTTTGACCGGCCAGTATCAGCACAGCATCGACGCCAAGGGCAGAGTGTTCATCCCCGCAAAGCTCCGCGAGGAGCTGGGCGAGACCTTTTATGTCACCATGGGCATGGACTCCTGCCTGAGCGTCTATTCCGACGCGAGCTGGGCGAAGTTTACCGAGAAGTTCGAGAGCCTGCCCTACACCAAGACCAAGGCCATGCGTCCGCTGTTCGCCAATGCCGCCAAGTGCGAGCCGGACAGCCAGGGCCGCATCCTGCTGCCGCAGAAGCTGCGCGCCTACGCGGGGCTGGACAAGGACGTGGTCATCATCGGCGTATCGAACCGCGCCGAGATCTGGAACGCGGAGCGCTGGGCTGCGCTGGAGGCCGAGGAGCTCAACCCCGAGAACCTCGCCGCCGTGATGGAGGAGCTGGGCTTCTGAGATGGAAGAGATCAACTACGGCCACAAGCCGGTGCTGCTGCACGAATGCCTGGACGCGCTTGCCATCCGGCCGGACGGCGTTTACCTCGACGGGACGCTGGGCCGCGCGGGCCACTCGCTGGAGATCGTCCGCCGCCTGACGGCGGGAGGACGGCTCATTGCCCTCGACCGCGACGAGACCGCCATCGAGGCGGCGCAGCGGCGGCTCGCGGACTATATGGACCGCGTGACGCTGGTACACTCCAACTTCAGCGCGCTCGACGACGTGCTGCGTGAGATAGGCGTCCGCGGCGTGGACGGGATGCTCTTTGACCTCGGCGTTTCCTCGCCGCAGCTCGACGATGCCGCCCGCGGCTTTTCCTATAAGCAGGACGCGCCGCTCGATATGCGCATGGACGAGAGCGCGAGCTACACCGCGCGCGAGCTGGTCCATACCGTCAGCTATGAGGAGCTCAAGCGCATCCTCTATGAATACGGCGAGGAGCGCTACGCGTCCGCCATCGCAAAGAAGATCTGTGCGTACCGCACGGAAAAGCCCATCGAAACCACGCTGGAGCTGGCAGATCTCATCCGCTCGGCGATGCCCGCTGCGGCGCTGCGCGAAAAGCAGCATCCCGCCAAGCGGAGCTTTCAGGCCATCCGCATCGCGGTCAACGACGAACTCGGCGAGCTTCCGCCGATGCTCCGCGCCGCCGAGAAGAATCTCAAGCCGGGCGGGCGGCTCGCGGTCATCACCTTCCATTCGCTCGAGGACCGCATCGTCAAGCGCGAGCTGCAAGCGCTCGCCACGGGCTGCACCTGTCCGCCGGAGTTTCCGGTGTGCGTGTGCGGCAAGAAGCCCAAAATGAAGCTCATCACCCGCAAGCCCATCGTCTCGGGCGAGGAAGAGCTGAATGAAAATCCCCGCGCCCGCAGCGCCAAGCTGCGTGTGGCGGAAAAATACTGAGAAAGCAAATCTTTCACGAAGGAGAGCGCCATGGCACGCACGAGCCGCAGACAACCGAATAGCTACCGCGGCGGACGTGTGGTCGGCAATCTCGCCTACGATGAGCGCTACGCCGAGCGGCGCGCGCCGCGCCGCGAGAGCGAGCAGCGGGAGCAGCCGCACGAGGAATTCATCCGTCCGCCGCGCCGCCGGGAGAAGAAGGTCGTACGTCCGCGCATGCGCGAGCGGCAGAGAGTCTCCGGCGTGCTGGTGCTCGGCTTTGCCGCGCTGGCCGCGATGGTCGTGGTCGTGCTGATGAGCTACGCGCAGCTCACGAGCATTTCCGCCGACGTGGTCTCGATGCAGAAGGAGCTCAAGATGCTCGACGCCGAGCACGTCGCGCTGCTCACGCAGTACGAGCGCACCTTTGATCTCGAAACGGTCAAGGCGGCGGCGGCCGCCGCGGGCATGAACAAGCCCAGCTCCTCGCAGATCAATTACATCGACCTTTCCGCGCCGGACAGCGTGGAGCTTTGCGAAGCACAGAACGTCAGCGTGCTCAGCCGCGTGTTCACCTCGCTGGGGCAGGGCGTTTTCAGCGTGGTGGAATATTTCAGTTGAGCGAAGCCTATACATAAGGAGTAAGGAGCTTCCTTACTCCTTGTTTTGCCATTATGCCCCTTGCCGTATGAGGAGGAAAGACCGTGCCGACACCCCCGAAAAGAAAACCGGACAGCGCGCGCCGCGCCAACCGCATCATCCAGCAGCGGACGCTTCTGCTGCTGGCGCTGCTGGGCATCGGCACGTTTCTGCTGCTCTTTGCCCAGCTCTACAAGCTGCAGATCAAGCAGCACGACGAGCTCAAGACGCTCGCCGTGCGCCAGCAGACGCTGCGCACGACCGTGGAGGCGAGCCGCGGAACCATCTACGATAAAAACGGCGACATTCTCGCCCTCTCCTCCACGGCGGAGAACGTCTGCGTCTCGCCTCTCGACGTCGCCAAAAACGAGCAGGATCAAGATCTGATCGCAAACGGCCTCGGCGAGATCCTCGGCGTGGACCCGAGCGGCATCCTCGACGATATGAAGGACACCGCCTCGCAGTACAAGGTCATCAAGAAGAAGGTCGAGCAGGAGACGGCGGACAAAGTCCGCGTGTTTATCAGCGACAACGGCATCAAAGGCGTCTTTCTGGAGCCAACCTCCAAGCGCTACTACCCCTATTCCTCGCTCGCCGCGCACGTCATCGGCTTTGTCAACGCCAACGGCGGCGCCTACGGCCTTGAGGCTGTGTATGACGAGGAGCTGACCGGCGAAAAGGGCATGGTTGTCTCCGCACGCGACGCCAACGGCAACGCGCTGCTCTATCAGTATGAGCAGTATTTCGACGCCGAGAACGGCGACAGCCTGGTGACGACCCTCGATAAGACGGTGCAGTATTACCTCGAAAAGGGCCTTGAGGAGCTCGAGAGCCGCTACGGCACGGGCGTGGGCGCGACCGGCATCGTCATGGACGTCAACACCGGCGCTGTCCTTGCAATGGCGACCTACCCGACCTTTGACCTGAACTCTCCGTTCACGCTTGACGAAGATTCGGTTAAAAAGCTGGAAGAGAGCGGCTTTGCGCCCGATTCAAAGGAATATGCCTCGTATCAGACCGAGCTTCTCTACAAGCTGTGGAGAAACAAGGCTGTCTCGGAGCTTTATGAGCCGGGCTCGACCTTCAAGGTGATAACCACCGCAATGGCGCTTGAGGAAGGACTTGTCTCGCTTGACGAAAAGATGTTCTGCTCCGGCAAATTCTATGTCGAGGGCTATTCTCAGGCGATACACTGCCACAAGCTCTCCGGGCACGGCTCCGTCACATTCGAAAGAGGGCTTCAGCAGTCCTGCAACCCGATACTCATGACGGTCGGACTCAGGATCGGACAGCAGAGATTCTATAACTATTTTCAGGCATTCGGCTATACCGGGCTTACCGGGATCGACCTTCCCGGCGAGGCAAAATCCATATATTCATCGTTCAACAACTTCGGACCGGTCTCCCTTGCAGTCTACTCGTTCGGTCAGACTTTCAAGGTCACTCCGCTTATGCAGCTGACTGCAATATCAACCGTTGCAAACGGCGGATATCTGCTGACCCCGTATGTCGTCAGCCAGATAATCGACGACGACGGAAACATTCTCATGCAGCGTGAGACGGACGCAAAGCGTCAGGTGGTAAGCACCGATGTCTGCAGGACGATAAGCGGCGTGCTTGAGCGCGGGGTTTCCGGAGACGGTGGCGCAAAGAACACGTATGTCGCGGGCTACAAGATCGCGGCAAAGACAGGCACCTCCGAGGTACGTGACCTTGCCGACCCCGACGGAAACTACTCCTACCGCGTCGGTTCCACGGTTGCGTACGCTCCCGCAGATGACCCTCAGATCTCGGCGATAATCGTTGTCGATACCCCGATGATCAAAAACAAGTACGGCGCGTATGTTGCCGCTCCGTATGTTGCAAATCTTCTCAGTGAGGTGCTTCCCTATATCGGCATAGCGCCGCAGTATACCGAGAAAGAATTCGCAAAACTCAAGACAACGGTCAGAAACGTCACCGGATGGCCTACGGCAGACGCCGTAAAGGTCTTCAAAAACCTGAAAATCAACTATGAAGTCATCGGGACCGGTGAGGTAGTGAAGTATCAGATCCCCGCAAAAGGCGCGGAAATCATCAAAAACGAAGGAAAGGTCTTCCTTTACACCGGAGACGCCACCCCGGAATCGGACATCCGCGTTCCCGATGTCACCGGGAAAACCGTTTCTGCCGCCAACAAGCTGCTCACCAACAGGGGATTCAACGTAATAATCGACGGCGCAATGGTTTCCTCCTCGTCAACCGAGGCTTACGTCGTTTCACAGTCGGTCGCGGCAGATACTCTTTCCTCAAAGGGAACGGTTGTCAAAATCACCGTCAGATATCTCGACGGAACCGCCTGAAAGGGCTTTTCACGGAACAAAAATACCGGAATGCAAATATCACGGATGTTGAAGCTAAAATTCATTGTCCGGAGATATTTGTACCATGAAGTTTTCAGAACTCGTATCAGAAAAAACAAGGCTGTCCCTCCCGTCCGACCCGGATATCGGAGGGATAGCCTCCGATTCGGAAAAAGCCGCGCCGGGATGTCTTTTCGTCTGCATTGAAGGAATGCACAGCGACGGTCATTCGTTCATCGATGAAGCCGCATCGCGCGGTGCGGCGGCATTTGTTATCTCGCAGTCGCACCCGGAGGCGGAGGAAAAGCTGACATCCGCCGGAATGCCGTTTGCGGTTTATGCCGACACGCGGGAGGCGGAGGCTGTCATAACCTCACGCTTCTTCGGTGACCCGTGGAAGGACATGAAGATCTTTGCCGTGACCGGCACGAACGGAAAAACCACCGTTGTTTCGCTTCTCGACGCGATCTTTCAGGCCGCCGGGTATTCCTGCCGCACGGTGGGTACACTTACCGGAAGGCTGACTACACCTGACCCGGCAGTGCTTTACCCGGCTCTCCGTTCGTTTGCCGATTCCGGGACGCAGTATGTCTTTATGGAGGCATCGTCCCATGCGCTGGCGCTCGGTAAGCTGACTCCGATAAGGTTTGCCTGCGGGATATTCACAAACCTGACGCCGGAGCATCTCGATTTTCACGGCGACATGGAGCACTATGCCGGTGCAAAGGCAAAGCTGTTCGCCTCATCGGACAGGGCGGTGATAAATGCCGACGACTGCCGCTCGCAGTACATGGCGGAAAGATCACACTCTCCTCTGCTCTGCTCGGTAAAACGGAGCGACACCGACTTTTACGCAAAAAACATAACAAACTGCGGCGTGTACGGCATAAGATACGACCTTATGACCACCGACCTTGTATTCAAGATTCGCTCCGGTATCCCCGGACTTTTCAACGTGATGAACACAATGGAGGCA